>Ga0265301_10001006_pt1 | contig 38532 bp, 61 predicted proteins | sample AusTroGonzalo_MG_2_FD_193488 | JGI IMG/M metagenome (GOLD analysis project Ga0265301, IMG submission 193488) | Bovine rumen microbial communities from tropical cattle in Woodstock, Queensland, Australia - Gonzalo_04 | ecosystem: Host-associated > Mammals > Digestive system > Stomach > Rumen ...
TATCATTTGATTTGGCATTTCTAAAATCGTATTACCAATATCTTCTAAACTTTTACCCATGTCTTATCACTCTCCCTTTTTTATGAAACACATCTTTCATTTTGCCCCTTGCATTATACATATTGCGTGGTGTCCTTGGACGGTTCGCCTCAAAGTCTTTATACTCTTGGCACTCGCCATGACAAGTTGCGTGTCGCTTTGTGCAATTTCTACAAGGATGCTTTTGCGGATCATAGTTCATTAAGTTAATGTTCTGCATTTAATTCTCCTTTAATGTTTCAACATACTTTTCTATTTTTTGTTGTAAATCTTTGTCACTAATTGGTAACATTTGCCCAAATAGTGCCATTAAACAAGTTGTGATAATGGAATCACCAGCGCAATGATATATCGCACTATCGGTCATTCCTATTTCTCTCATAGCTTGTTCATCTTTTCTTTCAAATCCCATTAGTTTCATTGTTTCTAATGGAACGAGTTTTCTTATTCGCAAGTTCATTTTATCGCTCTCTCTCTCTCTATTTGTCAAGTAATAAGGTTGGCAGCAAGTAGCAATAGACAATGCAACTTTGTCATCATAAATACGGTCTTGTTGATACCATTGAGTTCCATTATTGCTAGTCTTTTCTCCAATACCACCTACTACTTTTACATCATTCTCCATCTTCTTCATTTTCCACCACTACCCCTATTTCCATTTGAGCTTTGAGAGTTTGTATGCTACCTTTTTGGACATTGCCTCTTTGATGTTTCATTCTACTAGCGAGATTCACACCATCTCCTGGTTGGGCGATTTTATAACCTTGTTTTGTGTTTTCCATTATAGGCAACCCCCCCCGTTAGTTTTCTTTGTCTTGTCTGTAATCGCAGTTCCTAATCCATGATTACCACAAGTTAAAGTTGGTGAAATGTCATCGCTATCATAGACATTTTTTGAAAAATAACCATTTCCATAGTTGCCAACCATTATAAGTTTCATACCACTATGTTCTTCGCCTGCTCCACTTGCGGTTAATGTAGGCATAACTTTGTCTTTATCACTCTCAACATCTATGGCATTATCAATTGGGTTTTCATAAGATTTCCAATTAGATATTCTTTCAAGGTCTTTGTCATCCAGGTAGTATTTTTCATCAACTTGTTTTTCTAAAAAGTCTTTGAGCTTGTATTTAAGTTTGATTTTAAATGGGAAATCATAAGCGAAATCTCCTAGAATAGAAACCATAAAACATCTTCTACGATTTTGTGGGATTCCATAATTTTTTCCATTTAATATTTCTACAAAGTTGCAATAACCTAAACTTTCAAGTTTGTGCAACCACTTGTGGAAATGTTTGACATTACCAGCACCAATAACCTCTGGCACATTTTCCATTAGCAGAACTTGTGGTAGAGTGCTTGACTGTGTGTGTGTGTGTCATACTACTTAATTCGTTTAATATGCGCTCACATTCCCATAGCAACCCACTACGAGTGCCACCATCTGCTTGGCTTGTTTCCATACCTTTTCTTTGCCCAGCAAGGGATAAATCTTGGCAAGGAAATGAATAAGTCATAATGTAGCAATACTTATCGGTATCAACGATTTCTAGGTCGCTACCTTTGACTTTCATAATGTTCATAAGGTTATGAGTGGCAATGCAATTGTTGTAAACATCTCTCAACCACTTTTCGTTTTGTCTTTTAACATTGCAAGGTTCATTGTAGTTCGTTGAGATATTGCCATCTAAATACTCTATCAATTGTTCCTTGGTTAAGTCTTTGGAATAATCGGTATAGTCTTTAATATGGATCGCATTATAACTTTTAATTGAATTGACCGCCCACTCGCAAGTTTTCCAATGTTCAAATGGAACACCTAGTATTTCTAGTGCTTTGGCTTGTGCGCCTATGCCACTAAATAACTCAATAAGTCTAATGGGTTTATCAATTTTGAAATAGTCTTTGCCAAAGTTAAATAAGTTCATTTGGCGATATTGTTCATCTTCCATCATATACGATAATCTCCATAGCGCAGCTTAATAATGTTCCATCTTCTTCAACAATGATGGTCATCTTGTTTGGCGATTCTCCAATAATGCGTTCACCTTGAAACTCAAAATATCTATCTCTTATTTCAATGTGGACACCTTTGGTTTCTAATTGGTTAAATGCTTTTTCTAATGCTTGGTCGCTACCATCTTCTGGGACAACACCATAGTTCCTTAAAATCTGTCTTAAATCGTTTTCTATGACTTGTTCTAGGACTTGTGTTTCCCTATCTTTGAATCTCTTAATTGCCTTCGCTTTTTCATAGATTCCAAGGTCTTTAATAGGCATTGACATTACATAAATGGTTGAGTTTGGTTCTTCACCCTTTTGGGTTTCAATTTTCACTAATTCTTTCTTCGCCATAACTTTCAATAAATGCCCTTGCTTTTGAGTTTTCATCAATTGGGTTAAGTTTGGTTGAGAATAGTTGACCTTGACCATTTCTTGCGACTTTGGTCTTGTAGTTCCAATATCTCACTAACCTTGGGCATAAGTCTTTCCAGAGTTGGTTTAAGAACTCTTGTGTTTCTTCTTCATTGCCGATCCAATATTCAAAGTTCTTACTAATGATAATCTTGTCATGTTCATAACTTTCATTATTGTCTTTGATGTCTTTCCAAATAGTAGAACAATGGTCGTGGTTTTCGTTGCTCTTTTCTACCCACTTGTAACCATAGTCTGCTAATTTGTCGCATATTTCTTTTTGGGTGGTTTTGCGATGTTCCACTAATGAGTTGTGTTTAATTAAGCGATACAATGCCCAAGCACGAGGTGATAACTCACTTTTGGGTTCTTCTTGCTTAATCTCTTTTTCCGTTTGTTCAAACAAGTCAAGTTGTTCGGTCATAATTCTTCTCCTTAAATAATTTGCCAATGGAAACCACAACAAGTTCCGTTTTTCTTAAAAGCTCTACGAATGCTTTGCTTGGTAACACCCATTGTTTTACTAGCCATAGCTAAACTTTCATATTTCTCAACCACTTTTCCATTAAGTATTTTCAAAATAGTTTTCTTATATTTATTCATAGCATTTGACTGTTGCGTTGGGTTGTATATTCCTATTTTGTGAGCATGGATTATGTTTTCTCTTAAAGTCACCCACTCTAAATTAGAAACACTATTGTCGCTTTTAATACCGCTAATATGATTAACTTGTAATGTTTTATGGTTTCTAGGTATAAAAGTTTCAGCAACTAATCTATGAACTTTATAAGTCTTTTTTGCTTTTCCATTTCTTAAAGTGATAATGAAATAACCATCATGGTCAACTTGCTGCTTTAATATTTTGCTTGTATTAACATTTTTAACTTTACCTAAACTACTAACTTGGTAAATGCTTTCATAACCAGAAATATCTTTCCATTGTTCCATAGTTAATTCTCCTTAATCTTTAAAAAGGTAGCTTGTCATCATCTTCCTTTTGTTCTTCTTGTTGGTCATTGTTGAAACAGTCATAGAATGGATCATTAAGTTGCTTTTTAGCATCTTCTGGGTTCTCCTTATAAAATGCCATCATTTCATCCCAGCTTGATTCTTTTTCTTCTTTTTCATTTGTTTCATTTGGTTTAATTTCTTTGGTTTTTTTATTTTCTTTTTCTTTGGATGGTTTTTCCTTTTCTTCCTTTAAATAATACTCATTATTAACGAGTTCTACTTTCGCCAGGTAAGAAATGTAATTAGTGGTTAAGAACTTTTGATTTTTGTTATGCAAGAACCAATGTCTAATCAAATAAGTTTTGTTGCCCACTCTATCGCTAAACTCATAAGTTAATCTCTTATCAACTAGCTCTTTAAGTGCATCAACATATTTGTATTGAAATAAGACATTTTCAAAGTCTTGTTCGCATTGATCCAAGTTCTCCGCTATATCTAAACCATTGCTAACGAAACCTTTGTCGTCAGCATTTGATAAAAAGAAAAAATAAAGCAATTTTGCCTTGTTAGACAAGTTCTTGGTAAAACCTGTCGCACCAAAGAAATCACAGTTGATTAGTCTTTGTTTTGGCATTCTATCACCTCTATTTTGTCGCATAGGTCACAAAATGGTTCATCTCTCTCGGTTGTGTAATAGAGATGACTATCGGTAAGTGAATCATAAACTTTTCTTATTAAAGTGCAGACCTTACCATTAACTCTTATTTGTTCCACTTTGTTTTCCTTTTCTAGTCTTTCTAGTTCTTCTTGGAACTCATCACATTCTTCACATCTATTGTGGCATTTATGGGCATTTTCACAGTCCTTACACATTGCTTGGTAAAGTTGGTCATAAAGGTCGTTCATAACAACACCTCTTTTAATTTATCAATATTTTCATCTCCAAAATCAGTTTTGAAAACACCGCCACTTGAAGAAACATAAAAGCATTTTTTAATAAACTCTAAATCTTTGAGTTCTTTTGGGAACGCATTTTTAAGCACCCATTCTCTTAATGCCTTGCGCAAACTTTTGTCAAGTTCGTTTTGGCGAATAGTAGTAAGTGTTTTGAAAGCGTATGCCACAATATCTTCATTATCATCTTGTGGAACAACCATAGATAAATCGTGGTGTTCAATGGTTAAAGCATTCTTGAAAACATTAAGCACTTTTTCATTTTCTTCTTTTTCTTTAAGTTCTTTTTCAATGGTTTCTTTGTATTCATTGTTTTCATCAAGAAACTTTTGTGCTTTTTCTATATTTGTGTCACCTCTAAACACATATTCATCGTGGTTGGCTCTATCTATTAACTTTTCTAATGCGTCTAAAACTTTACTCATTTGTCTTTCCCCCATTCCGCAGCAAATGGAATGTCAAGCTCGGCAAGTGTTTGCATTTCCACTACTTGTGAGTAATCGCCATATTTAAAATGGTGTCTTAACTTTCCTACTGTTGCCACAAATAAAATGTTCTTTTGTTTTTTAAGCTGCTCAATAAGTTCTTTGACATAACACATACAATTAAAAGATTCAATTTTGAGTTCGCCATTAACATTATTGATTTGAAACAAGAGTAGAGATGCACTCTCTACCCCTGTTCTATCATGCTTAATAAACTTTGGTTTGCGAATAATCCAACCACTTAATTCAACATTATTCCTATATTTATAGGTCATTTCTGTTAGGACTGGATTACCCAACATTAAATCAATGGTGTCTTTAAGCGGTTTCATTTTCATCTTCCACTAATAAGGTTTTATTAAAGAGTTCTTGGTATGAAACAACACCAGTAACTTTAAGGTCTTTTCTGCAACTTGGGCAGCGACCACAACCCTTTGGTTCAACAATGCCTTTTTTAATTGCGTCAAAGTGTGGCGCAAGTTGTTCAACGAGTTTCAAAGCTCTGTCCAAATATTCTTGGTCAATTTGGATCAATGCTTTGTCTGGGTTTTCTTCTTTGGTTGTAACCGCTAGGACAAATGGCAATTTCTTGCCAGTGTTTTGTTCTACGATTTTTTGGTAGATAGCACCTTGGATGTCATAGCCAAATGCCTCAACAAAGTCAACTTTGACATTGCGACCATCTTTTTCAACCCAAATGAGTTCTTTAATGGATGACATAATCTTTTGATCCACAATACAATTTGGTAAAAGACTATCAACTTTGATTTTGAACTTGACACCAGCAATTTCACCAGTCATAACTACTTGCTTTTTGCCACTTAAATATTTCATTAAGAGTTCATCGCTTTCAATAGCTTTAATGATGTTGTTGGCATTTTCAAAGTCTTTAAGGAGAGTTCCATCTTTCTTAAAGATTTGTGGGTTCGCCTGGGCAAAGATTTCCATTTCGCCAGAGAAATAGGCATCTACATAAGAACCAACGAGCATTGCCTTGCTAGGTTCTTCTTGGGTTTCGCCATTAATTTTTGCAAGTGCCTCAACCTCGCATTTCATAAAATCTTTGAATTGAGATGCACTCATAAATTGTTGATTAGATTCAACATTGAAATAGTTTTGGTTTGTTAATTCTTCCATTTTTCTTAATCCTCGTTTTCTATGACTTGAACCATTGGTTCTTCATCATCTAATTTTTCTAATGATTTCTTTAAAGTCTTAATGACTTGTTTAGCATGTTGCTTATCTACCCTTGACTTGTAATCAAAGGTAGATAATTCGCTAATTGCTTGTTCAATAAGTTGTCTAGCGGTTTGATCCATATTAGTTATTTCCCTTTCCGCTTAACACTTTAAGAACTTGTTTGCCTTGTGATAAGGTCAATGTTTCTGGGTTCATTGTGCCATAGGTTTTTTCCAAATAAGCATAGAATCTCTTGCGACTATCTTCGCTATTATAAGCTGCGATATATGCTTGAATAGTCTTTAAATCGTTCTTATCAATAGAACCTTTTGGTTCATCGGCATTTGGGGTTGGTGTTTTTGGGGCATTTTCGCCATTTTGAGCGGTTTTTTGTTCTTTGCCGAATAAAAACACAACCTCTTTTGTTTTGTCATTTATAATGACTAATCTTGTAATGCGCTTTTTGTCATCATATTCAATGACTTTAACACTATATCTTGCGCTTGTGCTATTTTCGTTTGTTGCATTGATCCAAATCTTTGGTGAGTAATAGAGTTCTCTACCAATGCCCCAATTGAAACAAGCTCTTTTAAAGGCATCGCTTAATTCGGCTTTGACTTGTTCGGCTTGGTAGTCATCATCGCCACCATTGTCTTTCCAAATCCATTCGCCTCTTTTTTCGTTATAAACACCAACAGAACAAACCATTGTGTTTTTGACTTGGTAATACTTGCTTTGCCAATTCCAAGCACCAAATGTTTCATCAAGGATCGTTTGGTCAACCCTTGCATTTTTGTAGAGTAATAAGAAAAAACCATTACCACTTTTGGCAACATTGCCCACTCTACATTCAATTTCATTGGCGGTTAATGGTCTAAAATTGATTTGTTCGCCCATTATTTATTTCTCCCTAGAAACTCAATTCCAACAAGGTCTAATAAATCTAGGAACTTTTGGTCTGGTCTTTCTTTGTCCCAGCAGTAAGCAATTGTGCTTGTGTAATGACCATCTTCATCTCTAACAGCTAATTGATAGCCATTTCCTGTTGATGTTTCTTCTAATGAGAACCATTTTTTAAGTTGTTCAAACTTTTTGTTCTCTGCTTGTAAGGTGACAAATCTTTTTAATAAGTCATCATACTTTTCATTGAGCTTGGCGATTTCTTGATCCTTTTCTTCCAAGCATTTGACCACATATTGGTCAGCGGTTAAATAAACTTTTTCTGCCATGTTTCTTCTTCTCCTATCTTACATAATCGCTATAAAGTTTAATTCTATTACCTTGCTCATCTTCGTAAATGTCATAGATTAAATCTCCAATGACAACTACATCAACAAGCATGTATTTCTTTCCATTTATTACTTTTGACATAATTTTTCTTCTTTCGTTTTAAAAACTTAATAATAAGGATTTATTTCTTATACGCACATCCTTTATGCGTATGCCATTATATTCATTTGTCAAAGAACAATTTTGGTGGGTTGTGTTATCGTGGTCCACCACCGATCCATAAGTCTGTTGTGCTTTTATTCTATATAACTATTTTTTATAATGCAATAACTATTTTTATTTTATTTTATAGTTGCGCCAACTATGTTTAACCTATTATTTCGTGCGTGTGCGAGTGTGTGCGATTTCGCCTGGATTCAAAAAAATGAACACCAATTAAAAATCTCAAAATCTCATGTCCCATATTTTTCAAAATAAAAATGCGATGGCAGAAATTATCGCATTTTTACAGTTATAAAAGAAGAATTAACATGCCAAACATCCATTTGACAGGGGTATTATAACAAATAATAAAAATAGTCGCAAGACCACATTAGCGACTATTTCTATTGTTCTTATGACATTTAAAATGCGCAATTACCAGCGTGTCATATCACTAGCATATCTATTATATAGATTTATTGTTGATTTGCAAGTTCTAATTTTGGTTGTTCTTTTTGTTCTTCTTTCGGTTCATCGTATGGTCCATAAACATATAAACCTTTTTCACAACCAGTAGTAAATCTTTTAATATCTTCTTTTTTCTTTCTTAATAATGCGACTTTATCTTGGGTTACAAAGTTATAATTAGTGAATAATTGTAAGATTCCAAACAATACCCACATTGCTACTTGCATTGTAGAACTAATAAAACTTGCCCAAGACCAACCAGAAAGAAATGGAATAAAGTAAACACCAATGATAGCGATTAAAGTTGCGCTAATAGTGTTTCTAGTTGCATTTTTGCCCCTTTGCGCTCTATCTGTTGGTTCTTTTTTTGTCCACTTTTCATTAGATATGTCATATTGACTAAACAAATTAAGTGGGTAAATCTTAATTTTGATACATTTATTAAGCACTCTTTTTTGCTTTTTATCTAATTTGTTAAAGTTTTCAATTGATCCAATGTAGTTTCCATCTTTATCAAACCATTGGTCATACTTTAATCTAGCACCTTGTAGTTTTGCTCTACGATAATTTCTTTTCTTTTCAATTTCTTCATATTGGTAAAAGTTATCAACTCTTTCCATATATGGGTTAGCGGTATTGCAAGCAGCATTATACTTTTCTTCTTCATCTAACCAAAACTTTGAATTATAACCCCTGGAAAAACCATTTTCTCCAAGAGCTTGTTTAATAGCAACACCACATACAATTCCCATAAATGCTTGTGCTATAAGCACTAATGGGTTTGTGTCAGTTACTTGTAATCCTACCATTTGGTAGAAAATATAAGCAACAGCGACTAGGACAACAATAATGTCCATTGCGATAGTTTTAATATATCGCACAGTAAAACTTTGTATTTCTTCTAACTTTTCATCAAACATAGGTTGTGTTTCCTTTCTTTATGTTTAGAATCTAACATCTTTATCTTTAAGTTCTTCCTTAACTTGTTCTTTAAGTATTTCCTTTTTGCTTTCAACAAGAGTTGTTTTATATAAGTCTGCTTTCGTTTTAAAGTCCTTATTAGCAAAGTCAATTCCAACCGCAGCGCATAAACCAATACTGCCAAAAATCATAATTGTTGCCATTTGGTTCAAAATATCTTCAAGCAAAATAACAATAAATGTGGCGGTGAACCAACCCATAACAAGAGCAATTTTTCCAAGGTTCTTATTATCTTTTGTTTCATCTTTTGTGACTAATGTCATAATAATACCTAACAAAGCTAATGCCAATGTTCCACCTAGACCAACTTTCCATCCTTCTTCTTGATAGAACCAGTCTTGCGCATTAACACACCCCATAACAATAAATGGTGTTAGTAATGCTAAATATTTTCCAACAAATGTTGTGTATTGCAAAGCACGATATTTAGTTTGCTTTTGTTTCAATGTCAATGGTTTCTTCTCTGTTGCCATACTCTAACCCCTTTGCAAACTTATCTCCTAAATCATTGACCTTTTTATTTGGGATCAATGAGCATAAGTAAATAATGCAATTTTTCATTTCTTTAATTTCTTCTTTGTTTTCTTTGCGCTCTTGTTCCAAAGCATCCTTTTCCGCTTTTAGTTCATTTTGTTTGGATTCATATTTTCTTTCAATATTATTGATAGCTTGTTTACCATATCTATCTTCAATAAAAACTTTATAAACAAACAATAAAATTGTTAATGTTGTAAAACCAACAATTGGTAGTGGTGTGTTTAGAATCGCCCAAATGTTTGTTAGCACATCTTTTGTTTGAGTTGGGAAAATGGCATATAAAACAATAGCAGCGATAAATAATAATGTTAGCAAAACAATGCCAATAATTTTCAATGCCTTTTTCATTATAAGTTTACCACCTTTTCTAAAATCTTCTTAAAATCTTCTGGGTATTCGCTTGGGTTAAGTGGTTTGTTTTCAAAGATAAAATCATAAAACTTTTTGTCAAACTCTTTGTTTTCATCTAATAAACCACGATCCACAAACTTATCATATTGAGCTTTTGCAATTAACAAATCTCTACAAAGCAAATGTCTAACACTTTCTTCTAAACTTTTTGTTTTATCTTTGTGTTCTTTTTCTTCTTTTAACTTTTTAGATTTATTTTTTTCATATTCATTTGCTAGTCTATGAGATTCCTGGTGGGAAACAACTTTAATCTCTGCAAGTAGTTCACAACCATTATCACCATAAACAACCGCTACTTGTTTATCTTTCATAATAAATACCTCTATAAGACTATTTTACACAAATTGAACATTAAATTACAACTTTGTTGTTTCAAGTCCCAAAAAAAGCACCCTTGCGAGTGCCTTTTTGTTATTTTTTGTTTTTATAGTATTCCACTTGCCTTAACCTTGCCTGTGCTTGACTTTTGGTAAGGTTTGGTTTGCTTAATGGTTTACCACTTTTTGACACAACTTGGTGTCCTTGACTTGTTTTTCTAATCATATTAAGCGCACTAATCATTAAATCTATTTATAAAATATAAATATTCTGTATTGATATTATCGTTTGCACCATAGCAAATCTCGTGACCTGTTCCATCAACTAATCTAAAATCTGCTTTGCCACCAGCATTTTTAATAGCATTTACTAATTTTAGGGCAAGATTTGGTTCGGGCCAGGTTTCATTTCCGCCAAACCATATTTTTAATGGTGGTAGATTTTTGAAACAATAATCAGTGCTACTTAATTCAATAATACTTTGTTGTGGATCATTACCAACCAATTCTGGTGCATCAGCATCCCAAGACTGCATACCATAAGCATCCAACAAAGCAGAACCAGCATTATTATATGTTGCTTGGTTTAATGCAGTGACTGGTGAACCAAGTGCGATACATTTAACATTTGGAAAATTGGAAAGCACTAGATTTAGTCCAGTTAGACCACCCATTGAGAAACAATAAATTGAGAACGAATGTTCAACATTATAATTGTTTACAACATAATCGTATGCTTTTCTCCATGCCTCAACACCTCTTGGTGCGCCCCAGAAAGTGCAACCTAATTGAGTGTTTGCATAACCATTACAGTCAAACACTAAATAACCAGCATTTACAAACTTATTTACTAAATCATTGTATGATGTGATATTAATCCAAGCACCTTGGCTATCAAATGATGTTCCATCACCATAGACGCCTCTACCAGCACCATGACAAATCATTAATAATTTAACTGGTTTACCTGTTGGTGTATAACTAACAGGCATTTTCAAAACGCAGTCAACATTTACTATATTGCTTTCACTATCAATTAATTCATCATCGGTGTCAGTATTATCAACAATGTATTGATTTACTGGAACTGTGAAATGTTGCCAACCAGCAGCATATGGTTTGAATCTACTATCTTCTGGTAACAAAGCATTCATTCTATCATTTAATGTTGGGTAGCCACCTCTTGCTTGAACAACCTCTGGCACTAAAATATCTGGGTTTAATAAATTGACATAAGGTTCATAAGGCAAAGCACTTTCACCTTTGTTTACCATTAAATCTCCCATTGTGCTATTTCCACCACTTATAACAACATATTTTGCACCAGCAGGAATTGTTAATTGTAATGGTGTTGTGGTTGTTTGTAATTCGCCACTAATAAATACCTTGTTTTTATCCCAATATGTAATATGGTGATATGTTTTGTTTACCCAAATAGTATCAGTTGGTGAAATCTCAATAAATTGTGTATATGAATATGCATCGCTTTCATATTTCAAACCGCTATTATAATCATAATAACAACCAACAGTCACATAAGCCAAATTGTTTCCATGGACAACTCTATTTTCTACCTCATCAAATCTTTCTTTTGAAATAAGTTTTTTGGTTTGTATTTCAATTGATGTCCAAAATGAAGAACCAAAGAAATTAAGGTAAATATCTTCTGCACCCTCTGGCACATCATAATCGTATGTTCCAGCATTAAATGTGCTTGGCGATAAAAGATTACCATTTGCATCATAAATCCAAAATGGACCAGCAGAACTTTGCAATGATGTTACTTTGATATGAGTAATACCATCTTCTTTTGTAAAATGACTATATGAATACTCGGCATTTGTTGGTGCTGGTTTTCCAGTTGTAGAATTAAAGAAATAGCCATTAAAAGTTCCTTTTGTTAGAACTATTTTGTCAGTCCATAATGTCCATCTTTTATTTCTTTCGTTGATAGCATTTATGGTTTCATCATCTATAAGTTTTTTTGTATAAATCTTTAAGTTTGAAATATAAGAAGATGTCCACAAGTTCAAATAAATATCTGTAATGTTTTCTTTTATTTCAACATACAAAGCACCAGGAGTTGCGCCACTAATATCAATATTGCCTTCGCTATCTTTTGTAATAATAACACCAGCATTGCCAGATAAAACTGTGCAACTTATTTGTTTAATAGCATTTGCTTTTGTGAAATGGCAACTTGTAAATCCATAATAAGAACCATCATGTTCTACAATAGCACCGTCACTTACTGTATAATAATTGTTTTCATAACCTTGCGATAATGTAATTGGATTTGGGGTAGCAAAGTCCTTTAATGCATCACTGACAATTCTATTTTGAGCTGCGTTTGTTGAACTTAAATCTAAATTGGCATCAAATGGCGCACCAAAATATGCACCACCATCCGCCCATTGAGTTCCGTCCCAATAATATATATGATTATCTGCTAAAACTAAATAGAAATAATCATGGTCTGGATCAGCAGTTGTTAAAGCAGATACAGTAGCATAAACACCTTTTGGTCCACCTTGGACTGCGCTTTGAACTTGATGCCTTATTGTTTCAATTTCACCTTCTGTTTTTTCTTCAAAAGCATTGCCTTCATCTTTTGTATAATAATCACCTAAATCAAGTGTGTTGTCACCAACCCAAATATAATGCCTTGTATTTTCATTCCAAACATAAATATTGGCAAGATTTGGATTGCTTGGTTCATCATTAACAACATAGAAAACATCTGGACTACCTTCGCTTGGTAATTCTTCAACATGCTCACTATATGCTCTCATTCCAAGTTTAGTTCCAAGAGCAGCTAAAATGCGTTGGAAATTGATGTTGTCTGTTTCGCCACTACCAACGAATTGGTTTGCATAGTTAATAGTAAACTTAATTGATCCAGTCGCAGCAATAGTTGGTGTCCCATGAATCTCGTATTGTGAGTTTTCTTCATCATAGTCAAAATCAACACCACCTTGATAACCTTGTAATGAGATAAAGACATCACCTTTATATTGGGTATAGTAATTGTCTATCTCTAATAAAGCATAGTGTTCGTTGAGTTCATCATCTAAATATGATTCTAAAACTCTACTACCTACTTTACCATTAGGCAATTTTGAAACAGCAACCCAAGTTGTTTCATCTAAATTATCAAGTTCATCATAATAGAACTTAATTTTTGTTGTGTTACTAGCACCTAAAAAGCCAGTGCCTGCAATTGGAAAATGGACTTGTCTATCTTTGTCTTTATAAGGCAAACCATCTTTTCCGTAAAATACTTGCAAAATCTTGATTTCCATTTGTATTTTCTCCTTATGTGATTTTATTTTAACTTAATTTTAGTTAAGTTTGTAGTGATTTAATTGCAATGTTAAAACTAAACCATCTTGTGAAATATTTGTGTATGGCACTTTTTTAGCAATAAAAAGCAAATCATCAGCAATTACTTGACCAGTGCTTAAATTAAATGCTTTTCTAAAAATAGCAATATCTTTTCCCTCAAATTGAGAAATATCTGTTGCAGCACCATTAGTAAAACCGAGAGTATCAATGTCCCATCTTTGCCAATTATATAGTTTAATTCTCAAAAGTTTTATATTGCTTGTAAATGATTCATAATCAATTGTTGCACCATTATTTTGTGTCCAACCAATTGGATGTGTAGTAGCATTAATTGAATTGCTATCGTTTACATTATCTTGCGTTAAATTATTGCCTACAACAAAGCCATAGAAATAAACAATGTTTCCATCGTATTGCGTCAAGATATTATCTCCCACAAGAACATCATCGCTATCATCAATTTGGCATACATACTCAAATACTGGAACTTCTAGCGCATCCTTTTTATATGAGTCATCAGTTATTCTTATTTTGTATGTTCCATAAGTGATGCTATCATCATAAATATCACTTGGAATAAACACAGAATAATTATATAAACTAATGTCATCATCTTGATGTTCCCATTTTGTTAAATAATAGTCATAAATATTTGAAACTTGCTGACTGTCTAAAAATAAAATATCTATGCCTAAAAAGTTTCCATTGTCATCAACATAAGAAATTGGGGTATTTATTGTATCTGTAAGACCACTAAATATTCTTCCAACATCAAAGCCACTAAAAACATTTTGAGAACCATACCCAATAATGTTGTTGTCTTTAAAATCTAAATGAATATATACCATTTTATTCATATAATAATTTGTAGTATCTAATTGGTAATACCAATAATAAGAACCTTCAACTTGATTTTGATATTGTAATCTTATTACAGCTGTATAGTTATCAAGTTCGTTTTTATCGTGGCTAAAATTAAATATATTTATTGGATCAAGAAAATAATTTGATTCGTTGTCACTATTTATTGAATAGTTTATTTCATAATAGTCCCTATAAAGTTGTTTTCTTTTAACATTATATTTTTGCGGAATACCATAGTCACGAATATTTGTGTTTGGGTTTACCATTAAAGACTTAATAGCAATAGCTTTTGACATATTAAACTCGCAGTCAATATAATAATTAAGTGAATTATTATTTTTGCTTTCGTTTTGAACAAAAGTCATTGAGATATTGTTAATAACATAATTGCCATTTTGTGTTATAACAAATGATCCAATTTTTGGCACATCATCAAAATTAGTATATTGCATATATCTTACTATATTATCACTACTAATTTCTTTTGAGTAAGAGTTAAGCAATTTAGATAAAGCAAAGTTATCTGTAATTTTACCATTTTGATTATATAGTTGGATGTCTTTTTTTGTTCTCTGGTTATCAACTTTAATTTTAATATCATCCATTGGAATATAATTAATAATAAATGTAATTGTATTAAGGTTTGACATATCTTGATTAGATTGAGTAATAATAGGCATAAAAGGAACTTGTATTTTTATTGTATGACCAGCAACAGTATATGTTGAAAATACAGTTTTATCTTGTTGCAAGTCAGTATATAAAAACGACTTTATTTTATTATTATGACTTAAAAAGTCAAAACCTGTTATTAAATCACTACCTCTTTCCCACGCAATTCCTTCTCGTTTTAAAGGTAATAAGTCTTTTGTTTCTTTATCACAAAAAACCATTTTTCTATCTTGTGGATTAACACCACTATCATTTTCAACAATAGTTGCTAAATAAGGAATGTTATCGCCTTTTTCAATTACAACTGTTGAAGAATTACTACTAAAAGTTGGAACTAATTTATTTCCATCATAAAAAGTAATTGTTCCTGCTTTATTTAATTCTTGCGCTATGTCATTTAATTGGCTATTAAAATAAGCAATTGCCTCATCTTCATATTGTTCTTGTATTCCTAAACCTCTAATCCAAGTTGTTATTAATGACATTAATTTTCCTTTACTAGATTCAAGATAAGGAAACCATCCTGTTGTTACAATGTTTTGTTCATAACCTTGCTCACATATACCTATTGGGAATGGATAAACCATTTTTAAATAGTTCCCTTTAAATACTTTGCTAGGTAATCTAAAAACAGCATTAGATGCAGTAATTGTTAGTTCTGTTGAACTTAATCTAGCAGAACCTAATGCTGGGTATATTTTTTCTCTTGAAGAAATAACATTTTCAGCATTTGAAATAACACAAGTTCCAAAAGAATCTTTGTTTATTGTTTTTGTTTCATGAGAATCATCAAAATCTTCAATGTTATGTATTGTCAATGTATTATCGCCAGTCTTTGGAATTAACTTAATATGACCTTCATCTAAATATGTATTGTTACCGCTTTGTATTGTGTCAAATGTAAGTTTTGCGCACATGTTATAAGCATCCAAAAACTCTCTAATAGCACTTAATAATGTGTAATTTTCAAATGTTTTAATAAAATCTACATTTTTATCTAAAAAGTTTGCTTGTGCATTGTAATTAGCACAATTTATTTCCAAATTGCTCAAACTTAAAAGTCTAGTTAAAAATTGTCTAACGGTATAAGTGTTATCATTAAATCCACAGTCTGTTAAATCTCTTGCATTAAATAACTCAATTGCACCAAGCAATTCTAATTCGTGAATATAAACAAAACCTTGTTCATTTTGGTATCTTTCAACTTTATCGCTTGATACAACCCACCAAGTGTTAGTTTTTTCATGCCATAAAATTGTATATGGTTCAATTTCAGCACCATCAAAATTATGAACTATTACAGAACAACTATCTTTTGATCCATCAATTGTTAAACCAATATTAAAATCACTTTGAATCTCGCCTAATATTGAGCGCAATTTTGTTGTTTTATCAAATAAATAAACTAAATCTTGTTCCATAATAATACCTACTTATTTTGATTATATGTATGTCTACCAGTCCAAAAGTTAGCGGTAATTTTATATTGACCATGAGTAGCACCAACACCATTTTCTAGTTGCTTAAAGTTTTGAGCATTCATCTTTTTAGCATTTTCCATTTCTTTTCTTTGCCATTGCATTAAAGCTGTGATTATAAATGAAACAATAATGGCAATTGCTGATCCACTAAAACCAGCAAACTTTCCAGTTTTTTTATCAACTTTTACAAGACCAAGAGCTGCTCTACCAACTCTCATTCCTTTTTCCCACCAACCACCAGTCATTCTATTAAGTAATGGGTTGATAGCTCTTAATTTTCTATTATGCTCTACACCACCCTTTTCACCACCAAAAAGGGACACAGTTCTGCCCTTTTTTGCAGCACCTTTTCCAGTCCCATCTCTTGGTGTTCTTCCATCACCAGTGGAACTAACTTTTTGTTCAACAATAAATCTATAAATCGTTGCCATTATGATAAATCTCCATTATTTCCACTAGTATTTTCACCTTGGATTTGCATTGTCACACTTAATGTAAGTGTATCGCTCTCTGTGTTTTCAATGTCAATATTTTCTACGATTTTAGCACGAATTTGGATGATTTCAAAATCTCCCCAACTTGACCAAATCTCGCAAATCCCATAAATAATATTTGGTGTGATTCCATTTCTAAATGGTGTTTCTTCGCCATCTGGTTGAATACCATATCTTGCATAGTCAAACAATTGTTTTAATAATGGAATGCTTTTATCATAAACAAATGTATATTGTAGAGTTAAAGCAATTGCGTCTGTATGACTATTACTTATGAATCTATTAGAAACCAATTGACTAATTTGAGTATTTGCATTACTACCACTAGGCATTTCTAATGGTTCTAAAAAGTCACCTGGAAATGCGCCATCTTGTTCAAAACTAACCCATTGTTCTGCTTGGAAACCTAGTTTTGAAATCCATATTTTAATTAGGTCATTTCCTAATTGGACACTAGCATTTACTAATGTAGCACTACCGCCAAATGATAATTCGCAATATTCTTCGGCATTTAGGTTTCTTGGTTCATCGCAGCGGATCGCATCAAAACTAAATGAAACTTTGTATTTTTCAAAGCTAGTATGTTCTGGTGGGAAAATAATATCATTGTGGTTTCCATCATCTTCTATAAATGAATATTCGTTATTACTATGGTCATAATAAATGACTTTTAATTTATTGTTATGCTGGCAATAGAACCAATGGTCTTTTGTATTGTCAAACAAAACGCTTTTATCAGTATATTCAGTGATTCTTTCGCTAGCAGCATTAGCATTACTTAATGTTCCAATATAATCTCCATTTTTTAATGTTGGTTCATTATCATTGTGACCAATAGTTTCAACCATAAATGGAACACTATATTTTTTGCCTTTTTCATCAATGCAATTAAGTTGAGCAATGTCAACCTTGCGACCTTTTAATTTGTTAATTAAATTGTTAATAGTCCAAATTGCTTGGTCACGATTACCAATAAGGCATCTCATTGAGCAAGTAAATGACATTGGAATAATTAAGCTAGAATATAAGTTTGTAATTGTTGGGTTCTCTGGCGCAACAATAACACCATTAAGAATCAAACCGCTACGATTTTGTTGATCCGCTAAATCACGATAGTTTTCAACAAATCTATCAACCTCATCTTGACTTTTAAGTTGTTCATAAAAACTAAAAATGTTTACTTGGTCTTTGCCACCAAATAGTTCTTGATTATCGTTATGTTCTTTAAGCAATTTTTGTTCAAATGCTTGTCTAATAAAATCAATTGGAAATATTTTTAACATAATTAGTCCCCCATAAATGAACTCATAATACTTGTAATTAAGTTCTCGCTTTGTTGACTTTCATAATCGCTTTCTAATGAGCTAATTTCAGTTCTACCCATTCTCACACCATTTGCTTGTGCGATCCAAGGCAATGTATTGTTTAATATTCTTTCAATATAGTGGAAATGAATGTTTTTGTAGTAGTTTGCATCTTTATTAACTTTATATACTCTACCATCACTACCAACAATATTGTATGTTGCTTTTTCAACTCTTGACCTAGCACCACGAACATTCTTTTGATATTCTCTACTAAATGTTTTTCCATTAAATGATATTCTTCCATAATCTCTATCACTTAACTTTGTGATTTCGGCTTGACTACCTTTTGATAGTTTAGTGCCACGACCTTTTTTTCTAATGACCTCTGCATCTTCCAAGATGTGATAATATGGGTAATATTCTTCGGCATAGTCATTACCGATTTCAAATATCATTTGACCATTGCTAGTATAGGTAAGACCAAGAGCAATATCTCTAATGTGCAATGGTGTTTTAGCATGTTTAATTACTTTTATATCATCGCTTTCATAAGGAAAATTGTCATAAATATTTTGTCTAATATCGTTTGCAAAATTACTTAATGAAAACTCTGCCATAATTTTATTCCAATACTAAATCAACACTAGCGATTCTAGGTTTAAGCATATCTGTCACCATAACATTATGTTCAATGTAATTTGGTGTAATTGTTTGGATTCTAAACTTAACACCTGTATCTAGTGTAATTTCATCTTCTTTAACAAATGCTTTGCCACCAAATACAGTGATGGTCATTGTTTCTTTAAGTTCTTCACGACCATTACGATAAGATGGAACTAATGTTAAGTTCTCTTTAATGTAATAAAAAATGTTTTCGGCAATATCGTTGTTAGGCGATTTCCATTTGCCTTTTTTGTCATAAACTCTGCGGTCACAAACAATAGGTGTTTTGAAACTCATAATAATCTCCTATCTATCGTGCTTGTAGTAAATGCCTTTTTGCCAACCATTGATTTTACCCCAACCAAGTTCATGGCAAATGATATTGTCAACAAATGGATCAGTTGGTTGAGTTTCGTTTTGGAAAATCAAATTGTAAAGCACACGATATTGTGCCTTTTTGAAAGCAGCAAGTTTATTTGGTTCTTTATCTAATGAAAGTTCAATATCTTCTTCGCCACTCTTGTTGTCATCTAAATAACAAATGCGAGTAACTAACAAATCTAAACCAAGTTGAATAAAAGCTGGAATCAATGTTCCTTCAAGGATGTATTCGTTTAAATCTAACCCTCTTTGAGATAAATATTCATTGTCAACGATATAATTTTTGTTCATATATGTTTACCTCTACTTAATTAGTATAACTTAATGAACATTGTTTTAACAATAATTTATTCAAGTCCCAAGTTTTTTAGATAAGCAATTTTCTCTGGTGTCTTTTTATTGATTCGCCAATAATAGTCAAGTTTTAGACTTACATTAAAGACAGCATCATTACGATTTAACTTTTGATTAACAAACTCACTTAATGATTTTGTCATATAGTGATTTAAGAATATGCTTTCAAATCTATAATCTTCTTTGATAACCACCCTTGACCAACTAGGTTTACCACTAGGTAAAATACTAGGAATAATGTGATTTATGTCACAATAACAAGCATAGTGTGGCGAGTGAAATACAACATTTGGTAAACTGCCACGAACAAACGATTTTCCTTGATTTTCAAGGTTGCTTTTCTTTTTCAAATCACGACTTAAAGAAGATGTTATAACTTTCTTAAAACAACAATAAACAGGTTTGGTCATATCTCTTGTTATTTTGTCATCATCGCCAAATAATCTCCATTTAACTCTTATTTGACTAGCATTTCTAAATTGTGGCAAAGATAGATAAATGTGAATGTTAGCAACACCACTCAAAAACTCATCTACATCACAAAATAAACACCAGTCAAACTTATGTGTTTTATAAAACTCTGTAAATATATGGTGATGCAAGTTTTCTTCTTTGCGACCACGAATATTTATGATTTCAACTTTATCATTTTGTGGCAAAAACCTTTTAATACTTTTAGTTCCTGGATCATCATTATCGTATATGTATATTTTGTCAAAACCTATTCGCAAATAATGATTCACCCAGTCCTTGATATATAGATGCTCGTTTTTTGCCATAGCGCACACTACTATTCGCATAACTTTTTTATTTCTTCCTTAAACTTTTTAACATATTGATTTTCTTTTTCCATATTTACACAAACAATTTGGTGATTAAGGTCAAAATCTTCATTTAATTCTGTATATAGGAAATCAATTTTGCTTGGTAAAGTCCCATATTTCCAATGCTCATAAAGTGGGTAAATATATTGGTTATATTGATAGATAGTTCTAAATGCTCTAATATGTGGCACAACGAAATCTTTAATTAAAAAGAAAGCATCTTTACAATGTGAGCGAATCATTGGTGTAAATGAGTGTAATGGTTTAAGTATTTTATCTTTTTGGTAATTAACTCTTAATCTACTAGATAAAGCTACACAACAATTATGACATTGATAACCATAGACATTGCATCTAGCTAAAAAGTCATCTTCTCTCCACCCAATTTTAATTTTATCATTGTGAAAGAAATCGCTTGGTTTTAATGGTCCTGTCGGTAGCATATCATCATTAGCATAAATAAACTTTTCGCTCAAACCTTTAATATTCCACAAAAACATTTCAATTGTAGTGCTATTAAAAGTTGGCAAAAATTGTCCTGGTATAAACTCGTTATGATAAACGCAAACAACATTAGGCGGTAATAGTGATGGGATGATTTGTTCTTTATTAGAAAGCAATAAATAAATCTTGTTGATCCAAGGCATATTCTTTGTTACTAGCTTTAATTGGTCATATATAAAAGTAAGTCCACCGAATCGTGTCCCAAGCATTTCCACTATTTTTTCTTGTAATCTATTTTTGCTACAAAAATCAACATAGTTCTTGCGCCAAACTAAATCATTATTATTAACATAGGGGATTACTAAATCAATTGGTTGTGTGTTTTTCATCAATGCCATTATAAAACATAGATATAAAAAAAGAAACCCACAAATTGTGAGTTTCTTATAGTAAACATTGATTTTGTTGTTCCTAGTAAATCAAAACTAGGGTTATTGTGCCACTATCAATTCGTGGACTTTGCTTACTAACCTAGATTAGTTAGAACCAGCTGCGGATTTGGTGATAATCGCAAATGGGTAAGCACTAGCACTAGCAACAATGTTTGTGCTACCGCTATTGAGTTGACCACTAACACGATTCACTGGGTTTGGAATAGCAGCTGCTAATCTCATTGTGAAACGGAAAGCGACCATATCTTGTTGAGCAAGGTTATAGAGTGTGCTACCTGTTGATGGATCAACTAATGTAGCTTCTTCTAATAATCTCATTTCCATTTCTTCACGGAAAGAATAGACAAGATAACGGAAATCGCCAACGATAGCGAATGCAGAACCTTGGTTGAAACCACCTGTTAAGTCAATGTGTCTTGGTAAAGCACCGATTTCGCCTTGGTCACCAGCAAGGACACCTAATTCGGTAATTGTTTTACGGAAAGCACTATTGAGTGATGGACCACCGAGAATAGCGGTTGGAACATAACCAGAGTTTTCAACTTTTTCCATTGCGTCATTGACAGCATTGTAGAATGAAACACCACTTGTGCCATTCCAAGTAACTGTTGCGCCAGCAGTTGTGGCATCGGCAACGATACCATTGAAACCAGTCCAAGGTGAACCAACACCGAAGAAGATGGTGGCATCAATAACTTGTTGGAAAGCACCAACAACTTGTTCTGTGATTTCTGGAACGATGTCAACATAGTTTTCAACATCTCTTAAAGTGTTAAGAGAAACTGGAACGATGACAGCGATTTCTTCTGCAACGAGGTCTTTGCCTTGCCATGCTAAATCGCTAATTGGTTTGTTTTTGATTTCATCCGCAGCACCTGCTGGGGTTGTTCCATTTTTAACCCAACCAGCAACTGGTAATGAAGATAAAACATTTAATTTATAGGTTTTGCCTCTCATATCTGGTAATCTACGACCAAGTTCAAGGGCTTTTGAGCGACCTAAAACGCCTCTAATGATTTCTCTACCATACTCAATTGGTAGGACAACGGAACTATTAAGAATTGCCATTTGATTTTTCTCCTTTATTTAATCAATTGTTTTAAAGCATCTCCCATCTTTTCAAATGCAGCACTCTTATCATCTTGTTGTTTATTAACGGTTTGACTTTGAGTAGGAACAACTGTTGAATGGGTTGCGCCTTTTGGTTGGTATTGCTCATACTCTTTCTTGATTTCCTTAATTACTTTATCTAAATCGCCATCTTCGGCATTAAGTAATCTAGTATCGTTTTTGAAAAAGTCTGGCAAACCTTCCTTTTTAAGTTTTTCACCAAGCACTGTGTTCTTTTTGAATTGTCTTAATTCAGTAAGTTCTTGTGCATCGTGTTCTTGTTGCTCTTTGACTTTCTCCGCAGCAATTTGTTCAGCGGTCATATTAGCTTGTTCTTTTGCTTTCGCTAAATCGCCTTCATACTTTTTACGCATGGTTGCCATTTGACCATTGTGTTGTGCAGTTAATTCATCTGCTTTTTCTTGAACTTTCGCAGCAATTAAATCATTAAGCTCTTGTTCGGTTTTTGGTAATTCTGTCATACCTAAATCTCCTCTCTTGAATATAGCGTCAAGGTCGCTTTCTCATTGGCTTTCGCCACTCTACTTTAAGTAAGTAGGCAACTATATCAAGAGCGGATCATTCCGCTTTGTTATCACTAATGTCTTGTGCTTGACCTTTTGTGGCATTAGCAAGATTATCTTCTTGTTCTTTGCCTTGTGGGTTAGCATTTTGTCTTTGTAAGTTGGTTTCGTTTACACCACTATTACTATTTTTATTATTAGTTTTTTCTTTTCTCTTGTCAACATACTCATTGTATTTAAACATACCTTTAAGATAGTCATTGACATTTGGAATCATACTAACACCTTGTAATAAGACCTCTGGGTTGCAAAGACCAGCATTGGACAAATTAACGATAGCATTGATGGTGTCAATATCATTGCTTGGTAATGTATGAGTATAAACTAAATCAATTTTATCTAAATCAAACTTGATTTTTTCATAAAGTTTTTTATCGTTTTCTTTAACAAACTCTAATGTCAAATAGAGAACTATCATATAACCTTTGTTAAACCATTTTTCTTTATCGTTGCAAAGGTCTAATAGTGGTTTAGTTTTTGCTTTGAGAATTGGATCACTTGCATTTTGGGTAAACTCTACACTTGTAAAGTCTGGAATATGTGTAATGTAGTGAATCTCTTTTTTATAATCATCGGCAAGTTTTTGAATATCTGTTTGGTTTAATGGATTAGACAAGAACTTGGCATCTACATTATCTCCTTCAAGTGGCAACACTCTTTGTGTCTTAATTAAATCAATTGCAGCTTGTGCCTCTTTCTCATCACCAAGTCTTGCATTTTTAATGAGCAATAAATAGTTCATAATGTCATCAACATTTTGGAATCTATTATTTTGTAAGGCACTATATAAGGCAATTTGTGGTAATGCTGGTTTACAGTCACTAATGCAAAGTTTATTGTTTTGGAACTCAATAATTGGAATATCTTTAAAACCATGTTCCATCACATTAGATAATTGTGCGCCATTGATTAAGAATAAACTTAATGGGTAAACTCTAAATGCCATTTTTGTAGGAATAGAGATTTGACCTGTATAGTAAGCAAAGATTTTTGTTTTTGTATAAATTAAACAAACATATCTACCTCTACCAGCTTGGTCACATTCATAATAAATGTGATAAGCAAATAATCTATTCATAGCGATAGAACAGTCATAAACAACATTTGTGTATCTTGGATCAAGAGAACGATATTTAGGGAAACTATCGCCTTCTTCGTTATAAAGTCCCAAGAAACCGCTACCGCATTTGCCCATATTTAATGCAGCATCGTAGATTTCTTCTTCAAACTCGCTATGCTTTTGTCTTAATGAGAAAGCACTAGCTCTTTCTTTTTCAGTTTCTGTTCCATTAACAACAATGTCTGGAACTCTACCAAGGAAAGTTGATGTAGATGTATCAACTAATGGTTTGACTAAATTGTGTTGCAAATCTAATTTAAGTTTTCTATCTAAAAAGAATGGATCAATTAAGTCGCTGTTATACATTTTGTATTGTAAGTCAATAAGTCTAATGTCTTTACCAATAGCATCTTTCCAAAAGATTTGATACCAAATAATTTTTTGGACTACTTTTTCAAGACCTACACCAGTTTCTAATTGTTCTCTATCAACATTCATTCTAATCATACTAAAAACCTCTTATCGCTTTTGATAGCATTGCAAACCTACCATCAGTAGTTACTTTGCCACCATATCTATACTCATAGTTTAGCAAATATTGTGAAAGCATATCAACAAAATCATCGTGTGTATAGTTAGGAAATCTCAATAATTCATCAATATCATCTTCAATAGTTGGATCAATTGATTCATCTGGTAACCATACATTTCCACTTTCAATTAGTGGTATAACATTCTCAAATCTTTCTTGTTTAGATTTAGAACCTGGGTTAAACTCAACAAAACCACCAATTTCATTGTTTAATGTTTGAATAGTTGCCATACCATTAGCTTTTGCCTCAACGATTTTCTTTCTTGCTTGTGGAAAGTTAGCGGACAAAATGCGCAATTGTTCCAATGTTTCTTGGAAAGTCATTTTTTTCTTTACTTTTTTAAGTAAATAGTGATTTGCGCCTACTCTACCCCAAACACCAATGCAAACATTATCGTTTGTCTTTTTAGTGCCACCAAAAGTTAAGTCACAAGACATTTCAATAGCATCAAAAATACTTGGTTTTGTTTTCTCATCATAAAACTTTAATGATGACCTTTTAATTAAATTGCCACCTTCAATATATGGTTTGCCTTGATAAAGAGCATTCCATTTCTTTGGTCCAAGTAGTTTTTGCATAGACATTGCCCATTCGCTATCAAACCCAAGTTCTGGGCATAATGTTTGACCAACTTTTCTATGCAATAATTTATCTTCACCTTTTTCCCAAACACAAGGAATATTGATAATAATCCACTCGCCACTTTTAGATAATCTACCAATAAGGTCGTCATCGTGCCAACGAGTATGAATCACAATAATTGCATTACCTTTTCCCCTAGCTCTGGTTGCTACACTATCGGCAAAAGTATCATATACTTTATCTCTTAAATCTTGGTTATTTGCCTCCTCGCCATTTTTAAATGGATCATCAACAATAACGAGTGCGCCACCATTACTTGTAAGACCACCAAGAATACCTGTTGCTAACATACCGCCTTGGTGTTTATCAATGTCCCACAATGTTTTGTTGTCTTGACTATCGCTAATTTCAACACCAAATATTTCTTTGCCATGAGTTTTGATAAGTTGTCTATTTTTATTACCAAACTTTTCAGCAACATCTGCGTTGTAAGCGGTAACAATACATCTTAAATCTGGGTTTCTTCCAATAAACCAAGATGGCAAAGTTTCTGTAACTGTCATAGATTTACCATGTTGTGGTGGAACACTAATACAAATCTTTACCTTTTGTCCATTTTCAACTTTTTCTACTACACTTTGGCAAATGTTACAAATCAAAGCATGAAACTTTGTGAATATATAATCAGGGTAAACATACTTTAAATATAAAGCATAATTATCTCTAATCTTCTTTTTTTCAATTTCTTTGTCAAAAGCTGCTTTTTCATTAGGTGACATTTTTTGGTAAATATCTAAAACATCATTTTTCTTTTCTTCTTCACTTAAAAAAGTATCGCTAGGTTGCTCATTGAACTTTTTTAATTGTTCTTTAAACTTTTTACCCCTAGACTTTTTAACTTTTTCAAAGTTTTTACGATTAAGACTATTTACCGCCATTTATATCACTCGCTTTTTTCATTGCCTCAATAATAGCAAGTTCTTCTGGTTTTAAACTTTCAACCATCTTTTTGTAATTAGATTCATTGTTTAAAGGATTATCACCTAGTTTTTCACTTAATTTATGTTCGGCAAGAAACTTTAAAAGTAAAGGATTAGGTGGTAATTCTTCCTTAATCTCAACGATTTCAACTTTTTCACCATATACTTTGCCATCGGCATCATATTGCTTAATTTTTACAGGTTGTTGTTTAGTGATAATCTTGCCACCAATAGCGGTTTGAAATAAAGAACCAGCAATAACCACATCTGCTAATGCTCTACTTTCTTTCATAACAAGTAAAAGTGTTGGACAAATGGTTACAAGAATCGCCCATTGATTTTTAGTTAGAGATAATTTTTGTCTAATTTCGCTATCACTATTACCATTTAATGCCCACTCTGCAATATTGGTGATAGTGGACTTGTTCATTTCAAAATCTTTTAGTTCGGTTTGTGCTAAAAGTTTGTTGACAGTCTTAATATCAACATTTTTTGCAAGTTCTTTAACTGGATCAAGTATTTCGTTTTTCATAATTTAAAGGTGGTCTAGGGCGATGACACAACCAACACCGCCCATGACCTAATTTATTATACCTAGTTTGTCTTGTCACCTACAATAATAGGTTTCAATTTGCCATCTTGGAAAATCATTTCAATTTTCTTTCCTTCTTCTTTGGCTTTTTGAATCATCTTTTGTTGTTCTAGTCTTTCTTCATAGTCTTTTTGACTTTGAGCTTTTGCCTCTTGTTCTAATTTAACAAACTCTTGGAAACCTTGTTTTGTTCTGTCCCAATAAGTAACTTTATTCTTGCTATTGATAGTGGAACTTAACATAACATAAAAAGATTCTTTGCCATTAACGAAAGCATTATAAAGACTAACTAAAATCTCATAGTGGACAATTCCATAAATGATCCGCTTTGCTTTTTCGCTATCTTTAATTACCTTTTTAATGCCTTTAATGTGTTCTTCTTCGGTTGCAAGAGTTAATTGAAAGTCCATAATAGCGATTTCGCTATCAAGCAAACTAGCAAAAACTTTCTTTAACTTTTGTTTTTGAACATCTAATTTAGTTGGTTTTTCTTTATGTCCCATATTTCTCTCCTATTCTTTTGTGCAAAAACCTCTAATTGAATAATCCATTTCTATTCCTTGTTCATCAAAATATTGTTTTACCTCTTTTGTCCATTTTCCTTTAACTAAACCCCATCTCCATTCATTTACTTTTTTACCAAAACTTAATAAATTGGAATCTTTGTTTATAAGGAAAGTGTAACCTAGTCCAATATTATCTTTTTCAAATTGCCATAAGTTTTTATCAACATTAAACAACCTTAACATTGCGCTTTTTTGCCATATTTGGCACAAACAAGAAACTTTATATAAACCTAATGTGTTTCTAACACAAATGCCATCTCCAATATATCTATCTAACGGATCAAACGATGGTTCAAGGTTTAAACCAGCAACATTTCCTTTGACATATTTGCACAAGTCTATAATTCTATCGTTATCAACATCTTCTCTCAAAAATATATCATCACTTATCATTAAGATATGTTCATCGTTGATTTCTTTGATAGTGTCATAAACTCTCCTAGTGCATTTTTCTAGTGGGTAATTCTTGTTTATTGTTTTGTAATAAGGATTATGGAAAGTTTCTAACGAATAGATTATCTCTGGGTGATTTTTCCAATGTCTTTCCATAAAAATATGAAATGGCTTGAATAAATCGTAGCTTTTGTCACAACTAATAACCAAAATAACCATTTTTATTCTCCTGGATGCTTACTTTTATCGTGTTCATCAATTTTACATATTTGCATAAAACTAATTACAGTAAATAAAAAACCGATAAAAAATAATGCAGAAAGTGTGATAAGAATCACTAATAACCAAATTGGAATGTTAATCATATTTTTTTCTCCTTAATCCAAATAATTTTTATGAAATATCTCAACAAAGTCTAATTTTGGGTAATATTTATTAAACATTTGTTGCCCTATTCTTCTTAAAAATAACATTTTTTCATTGTCGTTGTGAACACCATTAGTGCCTCTGTGACATTGCTCACACAATGGCACTACAAGACCATATTCAGTGGACTTTTTGCGATTACAACCGCTAAAAATGTGGTGTATTTCAATATGTTTAGATGATCCGCACAAGAAACACCTATTATAAGTGGAAATTATGCTTTTCCTATAAGGAACTTTTTGTGGTTCATCCAATATTTCTAAATCTGTGCAATTATTTTCCACAGTTTAATACCTTTTTCCAACAATTAAGTAGCCAAAAAATGTCATCATCATAAAGATAATAAAGGCAATTATTGGCATACCTATTTGCCACCAAGCAAAATCAACTAATCTGTGCCATCCATCACACAAACAATGTGGTAAAATAGATAAAAACACAAATATTTCACTCAAAATATAAGAAATTATATAACCAATTATTGCTCTTTTAGTGGACATTTATTTTACCTTAATTAAATCTCTAACTAATTCTTTTTCAACAAAGTAATGATTACCATAAATATCATAAACCACCATTTTATCTCTATTAGAATCATAGTGTGTTCTATCGTTATCAATTAAGTCTTTGTTAATATAACAACCTTGGGCAATACACACAAAACCTTTCATACTTACTTTTCTCCTTATAAACATAATTTTTGGTATTATTTATCGCATTTTTGCGAATTATAAACATTTTTCTCGTTTATAATCTTATTTTTTCCATTATTTTTCTTATGAGATTTTTTCTCACGATTCTTAATTTTGTTAAATATTGCCTTAATCCCAATAGCGGTAAATGTCACTAATAAGATAAATGGTGATCCAACTGGACTTGCCCACCAAATCCATACCGCACTACCAATTCCCAAGAACCATTTAGCAGCATCTGTTGTCCAACCGCTACATAAAGCTAGAACATACCATAACCAAACACTAGATGACCATAATAGAAAAGACACTAAAATACAAATAGCGGTTCGCCAGTCCCTAATGTTATAAAATAACCACACCCAAGGAAAAGCAATTAAATACCAAACCCATGACCAAAATCTTTGCCATTTAGTGGGTTTAAACCTAATGCTAGTTTTCCAAATCAATTGTTTATGTTTATATTCTTTTTCCAATTCTTTGAGTGTCATCTAATTTTTAGCATTACACAACATTCAACCCCAAGCAATAAAAACAAAGAAATAACATCTCTTGTATAATCAATTGATAATTCTAAAAAAGTTTCGCACAAGATGTTAAAGCATAGCACTAAAACTGTGATAATAAACACAGAAAAGATACAAATGTTTTGGCATTTATTCTTATGTTCAAAAATCTTAATCATTGGTTGTGTTGATCCTTTCACACATAATTATAAATAAAACCAAATTAAATTAAAATAAAAAATAAAAACTTAATAATAACACTCATAATAGGTAGAAATACTTAATTAAATCGTGTAGTCTTATAGGTGATGCTTTGAAATACATAAGGAAAGACTAGCACTATTATAGAAACACTACTTATTTAGATTTTCAAATCTAGCAAAAAGTTTGTAGGTAGAACAAAGGCATTGGGTTCATTTATTAAAGTCCCCTAAAAGTTGATACCCCCTACACCCTACAAATAATATATTTGTTGTATGTGTTGCGCATATATAGAAACCCTACAAAGGGGCGCAGCCCTTACCCCTTACACACATAAAAGAATAAATATAATTCTCTCTTGCTTTGCTTATATAATATAGATAGTTTTTATTATTTCGCATTTATTCATGCATTAAAGACCATTTAAAAGACTTTTATATATTAGTTAATATCTTTTATTTATTCCGCTTTGTTTCGTGCTTTATTTCGCCTGTTTTGTTGGTTGTCTGGTTCTAGCTTATGAAATGGATCATAAAAGACAAATAAAAAGAATCAAAACAAAAAAATATTTTTGCTGTTTAATTTAATTTATTTTAATTTGTTTTATTTGGTTTAATTTATTTTAAAAGAAATATAAAAGAAAAGGGAAAGAGCAACCCAGGAGAGAACCCCCAACAGATGGCAAGCACTCGCGCACATGCGAACCGATCCACAAAGGCAAAATAAAAACCCCACCAGGGGCGAACCTTGGCGAGGTCTTGGGCTGTTTAATTTAGTTTGTTTGTGAACCTTGCAAGGGTTGGGGCTGCTTGGTTCTCTGGGTGTTCCGCTCTTTGGATGTTTGCCCACTCATTGCGGAGAGTTGGCGCAAGTAATAAGCGCAACAACTCGGCGGGCTTTCTTTGGTAATATTCCGCGATTAATTCTATTTGGCGCGCGGTTTCTTCATCGGTGTTAATTGTAAATTGTTTAGTTAATTTATTATTGTTTGCCATGTTCTCCACCTCTTACCAATTGGGGCGCACTAAATAGGCGCGCTCTTTTTCTTCACTATTTTCCAGGATCAACACAAAACAACCACCGCGGGAAACTTGACCAAAACCGCGGACGCGGTAGCCATCCGCAAGGGTTAGGGCTTGGGCATCTTCTGCACCACCACAGAACCACAAAGCACCACCACAAACCGCGCCACAGTTTAAAAACCTTTTACCGATTCGCGCAGCTTGTGACCTTTGCGCCTTTGTGCCTTCTTTTCTCATAAGCTCGGCAACAGATAGCGGGGCGAGAATGTCGCGCGCTAGTTTTTCGCCTTCGGTTGTTTCTCTTTCGTTTATAAAGTAACAGGCGCGGACCTTTCCGCCTTCCGCTGTTTCTTCATCTAATTTAATTAAATCAATTTTTATTTTCATTTTGTTTTATTCTCCTTTTATTCGTATTTTATATATATTTGTTTTTGCTCGCCTTTTCTTGCGATCCCGTAAAGGTGGGAACAGTTGAAGAACACCAACCCAAACGGGGCGAGCTGTTGGGCGGTTGTTTCCGCTAGTTCTTCCAACCTGCGCCCCATCCTTGCGCTCGTTTCTTCGTTGTATCTTTCCGCATCGTTGTCATAATTGGCGCACTTGTCCGCGTAGTCATTCAACCAGTCAAGGAAGAACGCAGCGCGACAAGCTCGGCGATATTTGGCAAGACTAACGCGCGAAAGTTTGCCCCCTTGTGTTGCAATTTGCCACGCGTTGAACTGTGCGCGCTTGCTGCTTGTTCTCTTTGTTTTATATTTCATCTTTGTTAATCTCCTTTTATTTGCCTTTTTCAACATTTTTGACAATTTCAACGAATCCATAAAGCCCGCACCCTTTGGCGAACTCTTGCAAATTGTCGCGCATCTTTTCAATTTTTGCCACATCTTGCGCGATCCGTTGCATGTTCTTTTTATATTGGTTTGTTGTCATCTCTTGGGGTTCTTCGGCATAGTGCCAAACCTCGGCGGGGTTTATTTGGTAGATTCTGGAAAGTCCCCCAGAAATACCACAAGCCCAGCCCGTATAAATCGCGGTTTCAATTCTTAAATATTGCCCCTCTTTTGTTTTGTCTGGGTTGAGTTCTCCCCCTCGGTCATAGATGGCAACAGAACAAGCCCCCGCGCTGTGGTCTTTTCTTGGGTTCTTTTGGTTGATGATTTCCGCCAGAGTGTGCAGCCCTTGACGGTCCGCAAGCTCTCGCCAAATTGGGCGGATCATATCGCCAAGGAATCGCGCAAAATAATCCAAATAATTTTTAAAATTAATGAATGCCACGCGCTCGCGGTCCTCTGCATCATATTTATTTTTATATGCTTTTTGTAATTCTTCGTGCCATCTTGTGGGGTTTTCTTGTCTTATTTTCTCCAATTGGTCAGGATCAAGCCCCACCGCTTGACACCCTGGGCGCGTTCTATATTGCCAAGCGTTGGCAATTTCTCCGCTTTTGTATGCTCTCGCCCTTGCCTTGTCGTATTTTTTGCCGAGTTCATAAGCTCGCGCAAATAGTGGGCGCAATTGTTCGGCGATTTCTTCCGCCTTTTTTGTGTTTTCTTTGTTTAACATTGTTTTTATTTTCCCTTCTTTTATTTGTTGGGGGTGGTATTGGTTGCCCCACCCTTGGCGAAATGATGCAAAATTATTTTTTTGTGGTCTTTTGGTTCTCCTTTCCCCTTTTTGTGGTCTTTTTTGCCTTAAAAAATATAATTTTTTACTTGTTTAAACCTTTAAAATGTATAAAAAAACATCTTTAATATAAAAGATGTAAAAAAATATATTTTATTTTATATATAGCGAATAAGAGCGAAAATCAACAACCCAATTATTTATAATTGTTTTTATTGTTTCTTTGTCTTGTTGCCATAAAATATTATTTTTTTGTGTTTTTTCGTAGGTTTCAAAGTCTTTTTTTAATTCTTTTATATTGTCTTTTGTCAAATCATAAATTGAATTAACAAGACCGCCCCAAACATCAAAGCTCGTTTTGTTGTTCATTCTTAATAAACATTGTTTTTGTCTTTCTGTCATCTTTCGTGACCTCCTAACGCATATATAATATCACAATATTTATATAATGCAATAACAAATAATTTTTATAATTTTTTTCATTTTCTTTAACCCCTTACAGAATCGGCAAATAATAAAGGCGCAAGGATCAAAAGACATCAAGCACCAAACACACCAGAACAAGAGCAAAAAATATTTAACCTATTTTTACGAAAAAGCGCACGAGTTCTGCAAGTGTTCCAAAAGCTCAAAAATTGAACACCGAAAGACCATCGGTTATAGTCAAGTCCCAAGATTTTTCCCTTCTAATTTTGGGACTTTTTTATTTGGCAAAACTCTACTGTATATTTTCTACACTAACTATTGTATTTTTTCTACAATAGGGGGGTATAAAAAAGATGCCCAAGTGACCGAGCATCCTTTTTAGTTTCTCCTTATTTGAGTAAACTATCAATAACACATAAAATATACAATAATGTAATTTCTTTGTAAATAAAAAGACACACCGAGCAGGATTCCCTGGTCCAAAAATGTGCCTTTTTCAACTCTTACAGTGGATGTAAAGTTTACCTGCGCTTACCACTCGCACCACTATCATTTCATCTCTCATTTATTAGGCGGAGAAACCTTTGCATGTTTATAGTGCCATCTGCTTTGCACTAAATTGGTATTGCCATATAGCAACCTAGGACAGAACGCAAAGCATTCCCTATATGGTTTCTCCAACTATCTAAAATTATTATACCAAAGCACAAAAAAAAGAGCAAGTCTTTCAACTCACTCTTTCCTTTGACATATTCAGGAGGTCTATGTCTTTTTGGCTTATTTAAAATATAACATTTAGATATTCTTTTCGCAAGGGTATAAATCTCTTACCTTGCAATGCAGCGCACTTGCAATTTTAACAAGTGTAGATAGTTTGGCATTTGTTGGATCGTTGATTTCTTCTTCCAAGAATCTAATTGTTTGTTCATTAACACCAGATTTTTCCGCTAGTTCTCTACGACTTAAATGCTTTTGCTTTCTAATATCTTTTAATGCAAACTTTGGTTTAATTTCTAAACCGATTCCAAATGTGAAACCCATAATTATTTCTCCTTTTAAAATAGTTTTATTTGTTCATCTTTCTTTAAACGATAATTGATCCGCCTATATTCATCATATACAGGTTTCCAAATCATCTCGCATTGTCTGCGCTCTTTTGGTAGGTATAATTCCATTATCTCTAATTGTTCTTGCAAATCAAGACTAAATGGACAACCCTTGCAACCTGTTCTTTTGAAATTGTATGGTTGGCAATAAAGTGGACAGAGTGCTATGCTCTCTCTCTCTCTATCAACCAATTTTCCCATTGGTCGTCAACTTTGATAAGTGGATGGAATCGTTTAACATTACCTTGCTTGTCAGTCAAGATACACCCTTTAATAGATGCCCTTTCCCCACCCTCACTATTGCGCATACCTGTTATGGCAATGTGTCGGTTAGATGCCTTTTCCCACTTGTGGATGGGTTCTTTTTTAAGTTTTCTACAACAGTTATCACTCAACTTTATCTTAAAGTCTGGTGTAAAGTGGTATAAAAGACTTTTAGGGCAACGAAACTTGGTGTTGCTTTCAATTATGCCAAGGTATCTTATTACACTTAAACCAATGCCACTATTTTGATAGACCATAACATTGTGCGAGTGTTGTTTACTCTTAAATGGGTAGCCATACTTTTCTAACATTGGTTTAATAGCTTGTGTTGGTTGTAAAATGATGAATCTATCATCTTTCGCAGCAAGACCTTTTACAAAGTCAACTATCATTTGATATTCAATGCCAGTGTTAATAAAAACTCTTGGTATTTTATTGCCTGGTAATGCTTGGTCTAACAAGTAATGAACGATAGTGGAATCTTTGCCACCAGAGAACGATAGATAAAAGTTTTCTTCGCCATATTTGGTGATAGTGTCTTTAATGACATTTATTCTATCAAATAATAATAATTCATTGTCCATCGCACTCTCCTTCATATTTATAGACTGTGTAACATCTTGTGCTAGTGTTCGCAAAGACAAATATATAACCTTGGAAATATTTGATTCTTCTATTAGTTCCTACTTGTCTTGCTTTCATAAAATTGGCAAGTTTTTCATCGCTTATTTGACCATAGGTTTTGCCATACCTTTGTGCGTCTTTCATCATCCGCTTTGCCATATATTTAGTCCAACCGCATCTTTCGGCTGCTCTAAAATAAGCATGGTCAGTATTTGGTTGTCTTTTCCTACTCAAAGTTTTAATCTCCTTTCAATAGGTCATCAATAAAGTTAATTTTGCTTTCATTTTCTTCGGTTAGCTTGTCTATCTCGTTTGGATCAACTTTGATAATGTCCATATTCTTTGGAACATACCAACCTTGAAATGCTTTGGCATAAAAACTCATTTTTAGTTGGTCATCTTGCCTATAAGTTTTCATAAGTCCATAGAACCAAGCATATTGACCTTTTTTAAGAGTGTAGATTTGTCGTCTAGCATGATTATTTTTCACAAAGATTTCTCTTGTATAACCCCTACCAAAGTCCATACCCACTAAATCAAAGTCATCGCCTTTTTGGATGGTCTTGACTAACCCAATGCCTACACATATCGTAAAATCATTTTCTTCCTTTGGCGCACCTAGAAAAAATAATGTTTCGTGTATAGAACAATGGGCAAGTCTAACCACATCTGGCATTACAAACTTATGATTTCTTATTCTTATTTTTCTACTCATAGTTCAACAAAGCACCAACTTTGTGGCGCACGATCCAATGGTTTTAAGATAGTAAATGTTTTCTCGCTGCCATCTTTATCAATGCCTTGGACTTTATGACTTGGAATCAAGAAATGACTTAATCGTTTTGGTTTATTAAATATTTCTAGGTTATCAATGTGCCAAGCATAACCACACCTTGTTGGTTTGTGCATATCTAGGTAAGCAAACAAGTCTTTTTGACTTATGCAGGCATTTTCTTCTAAATGCTTTTCATAATCTTTTTGCCACTTATACATTGGTGGTATTTCTTCCACTGTATTGAGTGTGAACTTTGCCACTACTTTGCCGTTGAGAATTGTATGTATTCCATCATCAAATAACCATAATTGGTAGTGACCAGTAGGTTTTCCATCATGGACATCGCTGCAAAGAATATCTCTTTTTGCCCATTTGTTTGTTTTCTTTTCTTTCGTGCAATAGATATACACATCAATAGGTAAATCGCATTTAGGAAAAGTCTTTCTAATCTCTAATGTCTTTTCACCATTCAAGATTTTAGCAACCCATTCAGGTCTAATGCTTATTAGTATTGCTTTCATCTTTTAATCTCACTTTCACTATTGGTAATAAAGTCATATTATCATCTCTAATTTTGATATTGTTCTCACAATGCGGACATACTACCCATTTTTGTTTTCTATCCAAGTTTGCATTAGCGTTCATGTCATCATTTTCAAAAGCAAAATGGCAACCGCAACAAGGGCAGCGCATTTCATAAGTAGGTGTTTTAATTATTGCTTTCATTGTTTTTACCCCCAATAACTTTTAAATATTCTTCGTAGCTTTTGCCTTGATAGATAATTTTATTTGTTTTGATTTCTTTAACCATAAGATTTTCTACAACTGTGTTCTCACTATCAAATGGTCTTTTAATGGAATAACTATGCAAGTCTTTAACACAGAACCCACAATTGTCTTGATAGCGCATTTCTACACCATTTTTGCCCTTATAAGAATCATATTTAGTAAACTTGACATAATATTTTCTTTGTGGTTGTTTAATGGTGATTTCACTTTCAAGTTCTTTGGTGGTCATATTCCTTAACCCCAAGCAGCACCATTGATGGGCTTTAAGTGGGCAAGTCTTTGGACAACCTTTTTTAGATTTACAAATCTCTTTTATTTTCCCTATGGTTAGATTTTTAAGTTTCATATCTATACCCCTTGCTACTTTTCCATTTCTTGCTTGGAATCACTTGTTCAACATAGCATTTATCACAAGCAAAACCACTTTCCTTATATGGTTTGGCATCGTGTGGTTCATTACCGCATAAGCGACCACAAATGCAACATCTAACTACCTTTGGCATTTTCGTTCTCCATTTCTTGGCACATTTCATCAAATTGTTCTGGTGTCATTGGTGGTAGTTCTTGCTTTTCATCAAGTTCGCTATTTGGAACAACCACAACCTTGTCTGGCTCGTTAAGTGAGTTTAGCATTTTCTGTTTTTCTTCTTCGCTAATCTCTTTTCCCCCAATGTATCTTGGTGGATCAATTTCAGTAGAGTAAAAAATCTCTTTTTCAACTCTTTCAACAAAATGTCTTAATTCAAGGAATAAAAACCTAATTAGGTCAAGTTCTTCTCTATCAAGGTAGTCAATTTGTATGTTTGCTATGCCATAATTGACAATTTGCGACCTTTTTTGGTCTAGTTGAATAACTTGCTCATAACTTTTGCCATTGTTCGTTATATCGCTTGTTTTGTGATATTCGTAGCAATGTGTCTTTTCGCTATGCTTTCCAGTGTATCTTTTAATGGTAAGACACCAACCATCTTTGATTAGCTTTTGTTCTAAATCAGTAACTTTTCTTTTCATTGCGCTTTTTATATTCTCCTTCTAACTTTTGTAGGTATTTTCGGTTTTGATGATAAGTATGTGGTTTTTTATTTAGCACCATTAGTTCTTTTACCCTAGCAATTTCATTTATCAGTTGTGGGGTTGTCATTTCCTTATATGTCAAACAAGTTCATCTCCCCTCTTTGATTTATGCCTTGTAGTCTATCAACAGCGATTTTGTAATACTTTTCGTTGATTTCAAAACCGATCCATTGATGTCCTAATCGTTTGGCAGCAAGACAAGTTGTGCCACTACCAACGAATGGGTCAAGAACTACTAAATTAGAACCCCCCCCCGTAGAGTTTTTGATTAAAGTTTCAATAAGCTCAATTGGTTTAATTGTTGGGTGTCCATAGTCTTTCTTATCATCTTGGTTTGTTTTACTAATAAAATAAGTTCTCGCTCGGTCATAAGGTATGCTCACTGGCGCACCTTGTTCCCAAAAGTATAAGCAATATTCTTTGTCGCAGAGATAATGAGTTCCGCAAAATGGTATTGGATTCTCTTTTGCCCAAATCAATATTTCAAAGCTACAATTTCTTTCCTTAACAAAGTAAGTCATATAATCATAGATTTGGGTTTTGTTGCACCAAATATAGATATTGATTTTCTTCATTACTCTTACAAGGTCATCCAAGATTTTAAGGTCAATGCCTTTATCAAGGTCGCTTTCGCTTATTTCATTGTAAGTTTGTTGGTTTGCTGGTCGGCTTTTTAATATGCCAGAACCATGTATGCCTTCAATAGCATAAGGTGGATCAGTGATAATTAGGTCAACACTATGGTCTTTTAATTGCTTAATAAGTTCGTAGGCATCACCTAGGTAAATATTATTTGGTGTTATTTCCATAATGAGATAAATAATTTTCCTTTACAAACAAACTTGGTTTCTTTTTCGGTTTTTACCACCACACAACCTTTTTCAAAGGAAACCGCAATATGTTCATCTTTATCAATATCAATGCCCACACTATGAATCTTCTTATCTTCCCAATATGTGCATATCATTTGATTTGGCATTTCTAAAATCGTATTACCAATATCTTCTAAACTTTTACCCATGTCTTATCACTCTCCCTTTTTTATGAAACACATCTTTCATTTTGCCCCTTGCATTATACATATTGCAAGGGGCA
>Ga0265301_10001008_pt1 | contig 38522 bp, 41 predicted proteins | sample AusTroGonzalo_MG_2_FD_193488 | JGI IMG/M metagenome (GOLD analysis project Ga0265301, IMG submission 193488) | Bovine rumen microbial communities from tropical cattle in Woodstock, Queensland, Australia - Gonzalo_04 | ecosystem: Host-associated > Mammals > Digestive system > Stomach > Rumen ...
CCTCGCTCAAGCAGTTCGTGGACGCGTACGACTCGGGCGACAATACTGCACGTCTCAAGCGTGCCGCTGCCAAGCTGACTACTGAGGAACGCGAAGCACTCATCAAGACACTCCAAGCCATGCAGTAATTTACTCACGTCGGAGTAGATTGAAAAATACATCGTCACGTTTTCTTCTTCTATATTTTCACGCGGAAAATTTTCAGAAAATTTTTCTGTTTTAAAAAGAATAGATTTTAAGGGCGTACGATGTATTTTTAACGATGGATTTTAAAACGTGGATGTAGCCCGCGCGGGCGCAAACTATATACTATATAGGGCAAAAACAAAAACCATGCAGACCAAAGTCACAACTCACAGGAGAGTAAACTATGACTACAACCAACTCGAAGACGGAGTCCAAAGCTTCGGAGAGTGCAAGTTCCCAGGTTCAGACTGTGACTGCCATTCCGAGTGTGATGGATGCCCGTACTACCGAACAGCTGAACCAGACCCTGATGCTGATGGAACGCCATGCGACTGACCTAGTTGCAAGCGATGTCGTCCGCACTGGGTACATGAGTCACGGGCATCCCGCCCAGCTCGGCTTCCAGCATCTTTCCACCATGACGAACTCCCGACTGAAAAAGCGCTTCCCGCTGTTCAACAAGGATGAACCGCTGATGCACATACTCTGGGTGCAGGGGCGAGTGATCGTCGGCGAGGAAATCGTCAAGAAGTACGAGGCTCGCAGGGACGGCAGGACTTACGACTACGCCAAGTCCATCGACAGGCGCTTTGACAAGATGTTCAAGGACCTCGATAAGTACAAGGAACTCGTCAAGGAACTCCAGTACGAGGACAAGAAGTGATGGACGCCTCCATAAACAACCAGCTTGACGACATGCTGTGGCAGATACAGCAGTGGCTCCGCACTGACCCTGACTACATCAAGCGTCTAAAGCCACGCTTCAAGCTACTGGAGGAAACCGCGACGAACACTTCGCGCGTCCTCAAGTTGCAGGAGGCGTGGGGCGAAGTCCCCCAGCACGTCATCCGCGAACTGAACTCCAGGCAGTCCGTCCCGTTCGTGACGCTCATGCTCGGTCTCGCCAAGCGCAGGTACAGGGTACACCAGATGTCCACTGTGCTGTGGTGGCGCAGGATGATTGCGACTGGTCAGGAGAACATCATCACGTACTTCTCTTGGGAGCGCTTCGAGGCTACGTTCACTGGCGATGTTGTCCATGCGACCGACATCATGCGAGTGTGCGTGGACAACGAACAGCTCCTGAACAACATAACTGCTGCACTCGCCGACGACAAGTGCGTGGACTTCAAGATACGCGAGTTGCTCGGCGGTATCTCCATGCAGTCGGACGTGCGTCAGGCTTGGAAGAGGTGGGCGATGGCGAACCATCCTGACAAGGGTGGCGACCCTGAACTCTTCCTCAAGGTAAAGCTCGTCTATGACGAGTGGTGCGAAATTCAAAACAAACTCACTCAAACAAAGGAGTAGCAAATGGCTACAAGATACAAGTTCCCCGAGTTCTACGAAAACCTCAACAAGCTCCTCAGCAAGTGCTTGACTCTCGGCTCCCATGCCGAAGTCATGACCGCCATCGAACAGCACCATCTCGTGCTGGCATGGGACAAAGAAGACAACGACGGAGTTCCTGACAATCTGTACCTCGGCGCACTCGTGGGTGTCCAGTATCACGGTACTGAAGTCAAGTACGAAGTTGACTGGTGCCGCCTTTACAATGGCGATATCTCCCGTGTCAACTTCAAGCACATCGCTGTCATCCCTGACAAGGAATGTCCGAAAGTGTTTGTCAATGACTCCCGTTCCCAGAACGTCGGCTTGCTCGTGGGGTTGAACCGCGTGGACGAATACGACTCCGGCAAGGACGTGTTCATCGTCCGCGTCCCTCCGTTCGTGGACGGGTACGCAGTGAAGCAGGTCGGTGCTGACAGGCTCTGCCTGCTCAATGACATCAAGCTCGGCATCACCGAAGACACGGAGAATGCTGGCTAATGAGCAACAAGAACGGAACCTTTAACGTGTTCTGTTCCAACTGCGGCAATGACTCGGTTGTGGGCGCTGCACTGCAACCGAACTTCTGCTCGCTTTGTGGAAGCAAAGACATAATGATTAAGACAGTGCTGGAACCGGTAAATGAAGAAGTATCTTTAGGAGGTATTCAAATGCAAGATTCTACTGTCGAAACGTACGTAGAAGAAACTGACTGTGCCAAAAGCACGGCGTCCAAAGTAATCACTATCGGTCTGGACTGTTTCGGCAGTCCCGATGACCACGTACTCGCGGCTGACCCGATTGCAGCCTCCGACAAGGACTTCAAGTACGAGGTCGCCGACGCTCCCGAACAGGGTACGGACAAGTGGCTGGCATGGCGCAAGCAGGGCATCACTGCAACTGAGGCGGCGAGCATCATGTTCCCCGACTCGCACAACAGCCCCATGACTGTGTACAGCGAAAAGCTCGGACTGACCCAGCACGACCAGTCGGACCCTGACGGGTTCATGGAGTGGGGACACCGCATCGAAGACCTGCTTGTGGCTAAGTTCATGGAACGCCACGAGAAGTTCTCGCACTGCACTCAGGGTCGTCTCTACCAGCGTGACTGGTGCAAGTGCTCCCTCGACGCCCAGTGCTTCGACGAGCATGGCGAACCCGTCATCATCGAGTGCAAGACTGGTCAGAACGCGGCTAAGTGGAACCCAATCCCTGACCGCTACATGGCACAAATCCAGTGGCAGATGTACGTCACTGGCATCCGCAAGGCGTACTTCTCCGTACTCATCTGCGGACACCAGTGGTTTGAAAAGGAAGTGGACTTCAATCCGCTCTTCGTGGAAAAGATGCTCGCCCGCTGTTTTCAAGTCTGGGACTGCATCCAGCTCAAGACTCCGCCAGCACGACTCGGCTTCTCCAGTGCGGACAAGCAGGCAATCGCTGCGATGGCAGGCGAAAGCGGACATGCCCAGCCTCCCGAAAAGGTGGACGAGGATACTGTCGCGAAGTTCAAGCGCCTCAAGGAAACCGCTGAAAAGGCGACCGACGAGTTCGAGGCTTTCAAGAACTCCCTCGCTTTCAAGATGGTGGACCACTCCAGACTCGTAAGAGAAGACGGACGCTCGTTCGCAACTTGGGTGGAACGCAAGGGCAGTGTCTCCGTAAACAAGGAGTACCTCCAGATGAAGTACCCCGACATCTACAAGGAGTGCCTCAAGACTGGCGCCCCGACACGCTACGTGAAGTACAACGTGTAGGAGGAGGAGGAGTGATGAAAATAGGTTGCTTCTTTTTCGTACTGCTCTGGACCATCTTGGCTATCGTACTCACTCTCTGCGGAGTTGGAACGTTCGCCACTTGGGACATCACTGCAATGCCGTGGCACTGGTCATGCCTGTGCATCCTGTACTGGGACATCATCCTGACCGTACTGCTCTTTGTCATATTTGCGTTCTTGAAGTTCATTCTCGCTTGGAGGCGTGAACGGATTATCAACCAGTACGCTCCCGAACAGAGGGACTTCATCCGCAGAATGATGAACAGAAACGACTGACGTACTCCCTGCGTCGGTACCCACGTGCGAGGACCACAACACTAATTCCCGAGACCTCACTTCGCACGTGGGATTTTTCTTTTTGGACTCGGTGTATATGGAAAAAAAAATTGCACTTCGTAGTTTATTTTCGTCGGAAAATCTACTATATTGTGTAATGAGATTAACTTGAACGCCTAACAGAACTAAAGGAGTTATAAAATGGCAGCAAACAAGAAATCCCCTCTCGCATCCCGTACCGAATTTCTCAACTTCCCCGTTGATGAGTACGTGTCCGCTTGCATCATTTCTTATCAGGTGGCTTCGCTTCCGCCGAGTAAGTTCAGCAAGTCTCAGGACCCAGTACCGTCCGTGCGTTTCCTGCTCGCAGGTCGCGTGAAAAACTCTGACGGGGAACCGACCGTCGTCCGCAAGTGGACCTCTTGGATGACTCTTTCCTACAACGAAAAGTCCAAGATGGCTCAAGTGTTCAAGGACGTGCCGAACCTCGAAGCTCTCATCACTGACGACGAAGAGGGTGGCGCACTCTGGACGACTCCGTTCAAAATCATGCTCGAAGCAAGCAAGGACGGTAAGTACTCCAACATCATGCGCATCAAGCCGAGTGACGACAAGAGCGTGCTCGACATCGTGTACACTGGCAAGGTCAAGCTCCCCGACGGCACGGAGACGTTCGCTCCGTACAAGAAAGTCGGTGCTTACGGCAAGCTCGTGTTCCTCGAAATCGCAGTGAACAAGGAAGAAACTGGAATCCACGCTTATCAGGGCGAAGAGCTCATCGAAAACCCTGTGGAAGCATCGGAGCAGGAACAAGGTGCTTTTGACGACTAACCCTCCTGTAAGTTGTTGATAACCGCCCATCATCGAGTACTCCTCGGTGGTGGGCTTTTTTGTACTCCAAAAGGAAATCAGTATGAAACTCTCAGGCAACTACTCTCTCGCCGACCTAGTTCGCGCATTTCAGGGCATCTTCTCGTGCCAGTCTGAAACTGATAAGACTGACGGTCATGAATATGTATCAGTGGAGTACTTCTTCTTGCGTGCCGAAATCGACAGTACGAAGAACGAAGTACGCATCTTTAGCGTGTCCGAGGACCAATACGGCACAAAAAGACTCAAGCCGCTAGTGACACTGGTGGGGAAATAAAGTATATTTATCGGTATGCTGGACAGCAAGAATACAGAGAAACTCAAGGACATTGCCACCGACAGCGATACGCCACCGGCAACTCGCGTCTCGGCATGTACCCTCCTGTACAGGCTCTCTGCGCTGCCAGCCAAAGATATACTCAACATCTTGCAAGAGGTCATAGACGACCGCCGAACCAAAGCTGGAGTACAGGTAAAGGCTATGGACCTCATTGACAAGATTAACAACACTACTGGCCATGAACCGGAACTTAAATCCGAGGACGCCGAAAGCGTCAAGACTCAACTAATGGAGAAGTATCTGGTATGCCCAAGTACGACTTGAAGCAGGTACTGGAGAAATTCACATCCAAGCTCGCATACAAGCAGATGGACGAGAACGCACTCAACATCAGCCGTTCTCTCGCCGCTGGCAACTTAGGGGACAGTGACGCGAACTTTGCGGAGTGGGCTTCTGTGACCGATGACCCTATGGTGGTCATCAACTTGGTACGTTCTTATATCACTATGCAGGTGGCGAAGCTCAGTGGCTCGCCGTTCCGACCAGAGGACGACGACCTTTCCGAACTTGGCATCAAGGGGCGACTCGACCCAGCGTTTACCGAAACCTACAACGACGTGCTCAACGACGGGTACGCTTACGTGGGAGTGGGTATGCAGAACGGAGTCCCGCTCGTCAAGCAAATCGACGCCCGCTACATCCTGTTCAACGGCACTGACCCTACTCTCAAGGATGCCACTGACGTAATCGTTTTTGAAATCCTGCCGTGCTGCAAGGAGGCTGGCAAGAAAGACGACCTGCTCTCGCCGAGCGTACTGACGGCTTACGTCATGTACGACTCCAACTCCGAGCGCGTAAAGGTAAGCCACTACCATCTTGAGAACGGAGTGGTAACACTCGACATCTACGACAGGGACCCGAACAAGCCTGAACATCTTACACTGGACGGTCTGGATCGTATCCCAGTCGTGCGCTTCGTGGGCGAGAAGATTGAACTTTCCGACAAGCGCTGGCACTACCGAGGCATCTACTACCAGATGGGCTGTGTCATCAAGGCTATGTCACTGACTGGAACAAAGATACAGATTAGGACTGCCAGCGAGTCTGACTCCAACTTCATCGTCAGAAGCGACGCCATCGCCAACCACCAGAGCACTTGGAAGAACAGCGGTGCGCTGGAGATTGACAACGTGGACGCTAACGGAAATCCTATCCCTCCAGTGCAGGAACTCAAGCACGACAACCAGTTCCTCATCCAGAGCTTCCAGCTGTGGAAAGACATCGTTTCGTCCCAGCTCGGACCGACAGTATCGAGCGGTTCGGAAGCTGCGACCCGTGAAGAGGTGCTCGCTGCGAACGAAGTAAAGGACGCCATCGCGAACACCTACCTGACCCGCGTTGCAGACTCCATCGAGGAAGTCTACCGCTGTGTGAACATGCTCAACAGCAAGCGGACTGACCGCGTGGTAATCCTCGGCGGTTACATCGAGAGCGTCAAGCGCAAGAAAGAAAAGGCGGAACTCGCCAGTCTCTATCAGCTCGCAAAAGAGGGCGGCGTGAACACTCAGGGCTTCGTGGTCCAGATGCTTGCAATCGCCGACCTCCCGAAGTCCACGAAGATGCAACTAGCGGAGACGTTCAATCAGGACCCGTTCAAGTCCCCGCAGGTGCTCCAGTTGCAGGCGACCGTCCAGCAACTCAACAAGACCATCGAACAGCAGAACACGCAGATCGCGCTTCTCCGCTTGCAGGCTACCCAGCGTCTCGAACGTCAAAAGGAATTTATCGACTCCACCGAACGTACGAAGCGTCTCGAAATTGCTCTCAAGCAGTGGACCGAAGAACAGAAGCAGACTCAGGAAGCACGCATGGAAGTGCTCAAGGACTGCCTCGCGAAAGGCGACTACGCTGGCGCAATCCGTACCATCGAGGAAATCAAGACGGAAAGCACTCCGCTTATCTCGGACCAGATTATCAACGAGGGCGCCAATGCTTTCGCGGACGAGAACAACCGCTCCGTGCAGAACGCTCTGGCTGAAACGGCACAGCCAGCTCCGAACGTCGTGCAGTTGCCGAACCAGCAGCAGGCTGGATTTAATGCCACTGTGCCACATCAGCAGGTGGTAAAACAGAACTCGAACGTGACCGCTCCTATGCCTAGACCGGCGGTCACTCCGTTCAATGACGCATAGGAGGACTTATGACAGCAAGAGGACAAGGTGCAGTAAGCGGTGCCATGAGTGGTGCCAAAGCTGGCGGATGGGTCGGTGGACTCATCGGTGGCGCTCTCGGTCTCATGCAGGGCGACAAGGCTCAGGGGCAACTCGACCAGCAGAACATGCAGAACGCTTGGCAACAGGGTCAGCAGGAAATGGCTGACATGCGCAACGGACTTGAAATGGACGCCAACGACAGGGCTATGATTGCCAACGCAGTCGATGGCGGGTACGGAGGTTACTAATGTCTGGTATCACAAACTTTATACAGAAATACCTTACTGACCCTGCCGGTCTCACTGACCGCAATACAGGCAGGCGTGCTCAGGCTGCAATGACCGCTGGGCAACAGCGCGGGGACGAACAGCTAGACTCCGACCTTAGCGACTCGTTCAACGCGCTTCGCTCGGCTTCGGCAGGCAGGGACTTCGGCGGACTTCTCGACGACTACGACCGGACCATGCAGGACGCGCAGAACAGCATGGCGACCGCTGGCGGTATCGCTCTCGACCAAGTTGGTGCTGGCAGTGCGGACAACGTGCAGAAGTACCTGAACCCGATGATGGACCAGATGCTCGCCAGAACCAATCAGGCGATGCAGGGCAACGCTGGCGCCGCGCTCCAGTCCAGTGCGACGAACAAGAACATCAGCAACGCAGTGGCGAATCTGGCTGGACAGCTCTGGCAACAGGCTTTCGGCAACGCCATGACGGATGCTGGCAACAACCTCAACGCGGCATCCAACTTCGGCAAGAGTGCGACGAGCACCGCCGGACTTGCAGGACAACAGCTCACTGCCGACATGCAACCGATGGAAGACCTCTTGAGCTTGCAGAACGACAGGGCTATGCAGAGATACGCCGCGAACACTGGCATGACCCAGGCTAACATGCAGTTGGCTGGTCAGAAGCAGACTCTCTTGTAAGGAGGAACTATGGGACGATTTGCACTTAGAGAATTTAGCACCCCGCAGTACGCGGGCTATATTCCGCAGGAAACTGACCCCGAGGGCAGACCTGTACAGCAGTTGGAAAAGTTCGCAACTTTCCTCAATGAAATTCCGTGGTTCAGCAAGGGCGAGGACGACTCCCAGCCAGAACAAAGTAGTGCCGAGGGTTTTCTTCAAGGCTCCGGTGCTGACGTTACGGACAAGGAAGTTGAACAGGCTGTTACAGATAAACTTCTCAAGGATATTGACCCCACACAAAGTATTCGAGACAAAGTAGAGGGACCCGCCCCACTCGGTCAAGACGTTACGCTACAACTCATGCGTGGCGCGGGAAGCGACGTGGACCAGTTCGGACAAGCTCTCAACTTGGCTCTCGACAAGCGTGAAAAGGAAAATAAGTTGTTCGACATGATGCCTCGTCAGGACCTTTGGGACACTGCAAAAGCTGGCGAACAACGTAACAAGAGAGAAACTCCGCGCCCCAACACGGCAGACCCGAACTCTGTAAAGGAGTGGCAGAAGTTCCTCAAGGTAAAGGTCGATGGTAACTGGGGTCCGAAGTCTCAAGCAGCCTACGACAAGTGGGTGTCCACTTACAACGGAGGTATCTGATGGCTCAAGTACCGTGGGGGATTGCACTCCCTGAACCCGAACCGACTCGGGACGACTTCACGTACACTGGTCCGTACCGCGAAGATGCAGTAGTCGCAGGTGGCGCTCCGAACAGAAGCGCTCCAGCTCCGACGCGTGCTCTGATGAGTCCGCGTACCGCAGGCACCCAGCAGAACCCGAACTTAGACCCTATCCCAGCACCGAACTACGGCATCGAACTCTCCGCGCCGATGGTGCTGAGACCGCCAGTGCAGAAGAACAGTCTCGGTATCGAAATCAAGGACCCGCCTAAAGAAAAGGCTACGACTCCGCCTCCCGCAAAGAGTGGTGGCAAGGGTGCGCCTCCGCAGGCTCCCGTCGCGCCTCCGAAGTCCAGCATGACGGAACCGTACAAGCCGACTGCAACCGCAGAACAGCAGGCACAGGACCCTCAGAGTTTCAATCCCGCTACGGCTGGCTGGTTCGACAAGGGTACGGAAGAAGAACCCGCTCCGCAGGCTCCCACTACCGACCCGCACCGCTCGCTTCTCCAAGCGATGATGGGCTGGAACGACGTTCCGTACGGCAAGAAGTGGAACCACTACTTACAGCACGGCTTTGTAGGTGTCTCCCAGCAGAACGTGAACAACGTAACGAAGATGGCTCAACTTGAGAACAAGGGAGGTCTCGCAGGTCCGGGCGCCACTTACGGTCAGGAACTCAGGGCTAAGGAAACCAAGCGCCGTACGCTCATGAACCAGTGGGACAAGCTCCTTGCCGACTGGAACGCGGGGCGCTATGCTGGCGATGAACAGAGCCTCAACTGGTTCTATGGCGTTGCCAACAACCTCCGTAACGAACTCGCGGCGGAGGGCATCAACCCGAACACTCTCCGTCCGCCTAGCATCAACGCTGGCGGTTTCGCGCAGGGCTTCCAGAAGTACCTTGCAGACGACCGCGAAAAGCTCGACTGGCTCGGAAGCTGGATGGAACAAATCCAACAGCACGCCTCTCAGGACCCGAACTGGCTCAACAGTACCGCAGCTCAGGCAGAGTTCGACAAGCTGTCAGAATATGTCATCATCAACTGGGCGCAGAGCAAGGGCGCAATCGCGGACGCAGAAAAGGTCCGTGCTCAGGTGGAAGCCATGCCGAAGCAGGACCGTATCGTGTTCGACGCTTTCATGCGAAACTTCTTCGATGCGAACACTCTAGCACAGGTCAACGCTCTCGCCGCAGCTGGCGATTACAGCGCATTGCAGACTGTCGAGTCGTTCAATCAGCTCATGGGCATGGTGGACCGCAACGAACCTCTCAGCAAGTTCGACAAGAAGACTGGCAGGTTTACGCAGTCGGACAACGTATCTTACTGGCTCGATGCACTCACGGACGGGTACGTGAACTTGATTAAAAATCAGGCGAACATCCCGATCAACATTCAGGCAGCGGTAAGCTCCTACAAGAACGCTAAGGACTCGTTCCTTGAGTACACCATGCAGAACGCAAACGTGGACCGTCAGGCAGTGTGGGACATGGCAATGGACCAGCTCGGCATGTACCAGAGCAAGTACAATTCCAAGCTCCCGAAGCTCGGTCTCCAGTGGGGATGGGGCTACACTCCGCGCAAAGTGGACAGGGGCTTTGGCGACTATCTCAAGAACTGGCAGTCCCAAGTTCCGACATCTGGAGTCATGCAGAACGCCCGACTCGCCTATGGTCACGTACCTAAGCCGGTCGCAACTGGCGTTCCGTTTGGTGTTGGCAAAGGAGGAAGATAATGGATTTACTGAGAAGTGACGAATACAGACGCGAACTCCCCGACAACTTCAAGCGCTACATCCGTGGCACTGCACCGGGCTGGGAGGCACCGCAGAAAGGTCCGAGCGAAGACTTCGACTCGTTCAACGACTTGCTCCGCTTCGGGGCTATCATGGGCGAGCACGACCCGCTCAACCGAAAGTACAAGACTGCCGAAGAACTTGACGCTGACCATCCGAACGTGAGGGCGCTCGCGAACCAGATGGTCAAGGCTCGTCTGGGCATGTACAGCTCCGACGAGGACTGGGCTAAGGACAAGGACTACGGCTGGATTTTGGACATCAAGGACAACCCAGTTCCAGAGTCCAGACTGTTCCAGCCGCGTCAGGCTTCAGACGGCTCGTATTGGGGCGAAGACACGGAAGAGGCGGAACTGCTCAAGCAGACAAATCCGCAGATGTATCAGGCGCTCTATGACAAGTTCGTGAGCGACGTTACCGGCTGGGCTAAGAACAGCAGGAACTATTCACTCCGTCATGGAACACGCGAAGAAGCTGGCGAGTCCCCGTGGTATCGCACGACTGATGAACTGTCGGACGCTATCACGAGCGACGAGGGTATCGGGCGAGAATATGACTATGCCATGCAACGCGTGCTTCAGGACGAGTTCCTGAAGACCATGCAGGAAGACATGGCGTCCAAGAACCCGACTTACTTAAATGCACTTAAACGTCACTTAATGTCCGACTGGGATTACTCTAAGGGGAACCCGACATTTGAAGACTTGCGCCAGAAACAGGCGGAAGCTCGCAGATCGTGGCTCGACCGCGAAGAGTTTGAACGCCCGAGCGCGTTGAAGACCGCGCCGGCAAACTTGCTTGCCCCCGCTTTCAGCAAGACCCACTTCGACCCCGAACTCAACTACAAGACTTCCAACCTTGAAGCTGGTGCTCGTCTGGGCAGTGACATCGCTGTTGACGCGCTACCACTGCTCTATGGACCGAAGTTCGTAGGTGCTGGCGCACGAGCAATCGGCACGAGAGTACCGTACGGTCTAGTCCCCACTGCTGAAAAGATTGGCGCAGTGCTCGGTGGTGGATTGTCTGGACTTGCGGACTACGGAGTAGGACGCTTGCAGAACACTATACTGGATGCAACAACTGGTACTGGTAGCGACAACTCCCCGATTAACGCAGTTGACGCAAGTGCCGCGATACTGCTCGGCGGAGCACTCGGTCGTCCAGTGTTCAAGAGCAAGGGACTCCCCTATGGTCAGCGCATCAGGCAGGTCATCGACCGCAAGGACCCGAAGACCGTCACCACTGGCGACATCCATGACGTGAAGCGCGTGATGAAAGAGCGTGCCACTGGCAAGAAGACGGGAGTGGACAACGTTTCCGACTGGGGTACGAAGCAGAAGTACAGGGGTCTCGCCTACGAGCAGTACAAGAAAGACTACCCTGACGAAATGGCACTCCGCTATCCAGCACCGAAAGCAGGGAAGCAGAAGTACGACGAGTACTTTGCGAACCCTATGTTCGCAGGTTGGACTGACGAGCAAAAAGACGCACTGTGGACAGTCCGCAACAACAAAGACTTCAAACAGTTCTTTGGGACGGAACCCGACATCATCACTCCGGCGGAGTACGCAAAGGACCGTCGCAAGTACCGTGGCGAAGTCGCAGCGCAGGGGGACGTTCCGCAGAAGAACACCGGTATCCACAAGCTCTACGAAAATGTTAAATTCGGTACTGGTGGCGTAGATGACGACGGCGAACGCTGGTTCAGGGAGGCACTGCCCGACCAAGAAAAGGCACGTAAGAAGTCCGCCACAGACTACCACAGAAGAAAGGAACATAAAATTCCAGACTTCACGACTCTGTACAACCTAAAGCGCGAGCAGAACGCTACGTACGCTAGACCGTGGCAGAGGCTCGGAGCACGACTGACAGAAAATGTCATCCCGTTCGGTCAAATCATGGGAGTCGAGCCCATGAAGTACGAAGACAAAAAGGAGTAAACATGGCTAAGACTATTTCGCTTTGCGACACGCACAGGCTTCCATATCCGAACGCGGTAATCACTGCGTACAAGATTGGGGCTGACGGAGAACCGACGACCACGCGCCTCAAGTTCAAGCATGGCAGGAACGGTTCGCTGGACTATCTCGAAGTCAAGACAAACGCTCGCGGTTATCTCTGCGACGACAACGGCAACATCTACACTAAGGGTATCTTCCTCGGAGAAGACGGCTTCGTAAAGGCTACGTTCCTCGATGGCACGAGTACCACTTGGCAGGCGGTAGTTGATGACGATACGGAAGTGAACGACGGCAGACTGCTCGGCGTAATCGACCCTGACTCGCCGGACTCCCCTGAAAATCTCGAACAGAAGTGGAGCGCGAACTCCAAGGAAGACTACACGCTGAACTACAACCACTTGACCAACCGCCCGCGCATCAATGAGTGGATGGAACTGGAGCAGGTCGTAATCATGGAAAGCATGGACGATACTGTTCAGGTGGACAAGTTCGCTAAGACCATGACCATCACTGCCGACGAGGGAGTTGGTCCGAAAGACTGGGAATTTGATGGGACGTGGAAGTTCAAGCCAGCAGACCCGCGTGACGCCAACCCGAACACGACTTGGCAAATCAAGCTGACCGCCGACCCGAGTCGTGTCGCCCAGTTAGTTTGTGTGCGCAACTGGACTCCGTGGAGACTCACGCTGTTATCCAATGACGAGACTCCGAAAGTCATCGCCGTTCTCGACGCGTTCGACGGAGTGAATGTAGACAACGGAAAGTTCATTAGCTTGTACGGAACTGCCGAAGCCAGACTCCCTTTCAGGGGCGCACCAGACTTGGAGCGTCTCGGGATGCTGTGGCAGGTAACTTACGATAAGGACAAGGTAGCGGAAATCAATGAGAACTCCCAGAGCGCACCGCTGGTCATCAACGACAACACTCCCGACATCGTGCGAGTGGTATTTATCGGTACGCCTGACCATAACGACTTGAACAAGGTTCGTTTGTTCGTGAAGTCCGCAGTGACCAAAGCTCGCAGGGTCAGGATTTTCCTGCAAGACACTTGGACTGTAAAGGGTCGAGTCGTTACCAACGTAAACGGCGCTGGCAGTACCATTGACATCGCCGTCATCGCGAACTTCTCTATTGCGGAGTTCTACATTACGCCGTCCAGCACGACAGGGCAAGAACTGCTCCAGCTTGGCAACTGCCTTGACAAGACTGGCACCACGTTTGTACCTGACGGCGGGCTTACCGAGTCTGTCGCTCCAGACGCGACGAGAGTCGAATGGTTGGTCCCGAGTTCCTACACTACATTGACCACAAAGACACTCAGCTTCGACAACGACCCACTTACGGATAAAGTAATTTACTTTGTCATCAACAATCAGAAGTCCGAAACATTCACTCTCAAGTTGCAATTCGGTAGTGGAGACCTCAACATACCTATCGGCGTAGGAGCCAATAGCTTCATCGTCCACAAGTCCGGCATCTACTTCTCGCTGCTCAGTGGCAATGCAAACGGCGCTTCCGAAAAGAACTTCGGTATCTCGTTTGTGAACTACGGCAACTACGTGTGGACGTACAAGTTGCAACGCTCCAACCCGTCGCAGGACACGATCCGAGTGAACATCCCCTACCTCATGCAACTGGCTGGGATGAGCCGCAGCTCGTTCCCGCACGATGACGAGAACCCAGCCATAGTATTTGAAGTGGACGGTGCGCTTACCGAGGACGTGCAGACGACAGTGCATCTTGACATCGATGCATACTCCGTCTATAAGGAAAACTCCAACTTCGGCAACGCGGCAGTCTTCTTCAAGAACGTCGGCGTGCTTGGCGGGACAGCCATCAGTATCACTGACCTTGCCGGCGAAACGCCTTGCTTCTGTGTTTCCAAGCAGAAAATCGCGGTGCCTGTGCGTCCGACCAGTTCTGGCGTCATCGTATCGCAGGGTACTTACGAGGAACCGTAATGACTGAAAAGGACATTGAACTCCAACTGTGCAAGGAGAACTTCATGTTTTTCGTGGGGTTCATCTTTGTCCACCTGTACAAGAAGTGCTTCATCTGGTACGAGTTCCACAAACAGCTCGCCCAGATTTTGCTCGAATTGCCGAACACGAAGCGTGTCATCGTGAACGCGCCTCCGCGTATCGGAAAGACCGACCTTACGAAGTGCTACATCGCGTGGCGCTTCCTCAACGACCCGAGTTCGACGGTCATCTACTGCTCGTACGACGAGGCACTTGTCGCAAGAAAGAACCGCGAAATCAAGGAAATACTCGTCTGGCTTTCCAAGTACTTTGACATGCCCGACCTCAAGCCTCTTACTCAGGCGAACGGCAAAAAGGAATGGACGAACCGCGCTGGCGGTATGATTTTGGCTCGCGGTACGAACTCCAACGTGACGGGTAGTGGCTGTAACACTCTGCTCGTATGCGACGACCCGAACAAGCCTCAGGACCGCATCAGTGCGACCATCCTCGCTAGGCGCTGGCAGGTGTTCAAGAGCACCATCCGCAACCGTATCGACTTGCCGGAAGTGCCTATCCTCATCATCCAGCAACGCGTAGCCAGCCAAGACCTGACTGGGTGCCTGCTTGCCGACACTGAGGAAAAGTGGGTCCACTACAAGTTCTCTGCCATCAAGGAGAACGGCGAGAGCATTTGTCCTGAACGACTGCCGGTATCGGAAATCGAGAAGTACAAGTCCGACCCGTTCACGTACAACGCGCAGTACTTGCAGGTGCCACTCGATGACATCGGCAAGATGTTCAAGAAAGACCAGATTACGTTCTCGCTCACGAGACCTGCAACCACCGCAATGCGACTCGTCATCAGCGTGGACGCTGCTGGCAAGGGCGACATCGGTAACGACTTCAATGCAATCGCAGTGTGCGGTCGTATCGGTCCGAAGTATTACGTGCTCGAAGTTCTCAACTTCCACGCCGACATCACGATGCTCATGGCGAAAATCAAGGACGTGCGCAGGCGCTGGGGTTCCATGACCCCGGTCCTTATCGAGAACAAGTCCAACGGTCTTGCGGCAATCCAGCTACTCCGCCGTGAAATGAGCGGTATTCTCGAAGCCACTCCGACCAAGGACAAGGTGGAACGAGCGATCGTGGTCAAGTACCTGTTCGATGCTGGCGACGTATCGTTCTCGACTCACGGTCTCGTGTGGGGAGAAATCCAGAGCCAGTTCACGCAGTTCCCTCATGGCAAGCACGACGACATCGTGGACGCTGTTGTGCAGGGACTCACGTGGCTGACGAGGTTGCCAGACACGCGCAAACTTTCTAACGTACCACCAGTAAACCTTAACCGTCCACAGTACGGGAGACCCAAGTATGCAGGTAATGGATATAGTTAATCGCGCCGCGCTCCAGTCTGGAGTGGTGCCGTCGTTCAATCCCGATGAAGTCCCAGAGGACGTTCAGGCTCGAGGTGCCGACATCCTCCGCTTCGAGATTATCCCATGTATCAACTGTGACAGACAGCTAGATGTTACGGAAGTAATCCACCGAGCCACTCCGAGGAACGGTGTCGTGGACTTGCGCACGACTCCCGACAACTATCGCAGGCGCATCTACGGGAGTTGCCCGATGACGAGAGCTGAACTGCTCAAGGTCGAGAACGTGAGCTATCAGGGCGCGGAAGTCCCGTGCCTAGTGAACGTCCGTGTACTGCTTGACAGCTACGGCATCACTGACGGCTTCGGGAACAACCCGACGGAGTTGAACCACACCGAGTACTGGGACACAGACCAGTTCGGCAATCCGCGCAACATCGCAGTATGGACGGACGACCACTTCCTCGTGGAAATCGACAGTGGTCACGAGTGCGACCCTGACGTTACAAAGGTCAATCCACTCTACAATGTCCCGTTCACTCCGATGCGAGTGGACGAAATCTACCGCGAGTGCGACGGCGCAGCACTCAAGTACATCCATGCAGGGGAGTTCGTATCTACTGAGTTCAGATATGCGCAACTTGTGTTCATGACTGAGGACTATCCCGACAGGCTCCGACTCCGTTTCGGTCGCAACTACTCCGGCGAAGCGCTCGTCATCCTCCCAGTGCCGGTGCGCATCATCAACCAGTTTGACGAGCCTAGACCGTGGGAGGGCGAACTCGTGGCGCCCGAAAAGTTCAGAAGCTTCATCACGCTCACTCTGGCGTACAGACTTGCCGTGGAGTACGGTATCGCGTCTGCCGAAGCTATGGACAAGCTCGCAGCAAAGGCGTACAACTTCCTGCTCAAGAACCCGTCCAAGCACGAGCACCCGCAGGACGTCACCCGCAAGATTTCGGAATACTTGGCACGTGGCAGGGGCTGGAGGGTAGGCAACACCAACAGCGCTTATGGCGGAGGCTTCAATGGGTAAGTTCGAGGGTATCAGGGAATATCATGACGGAATCGCCGTCAGTGAATACATGAACATGCTCCCTATGGGAGACACGTGCTTGGACCGAGTGGGCGACAGGATTAAGTACCCGAACGCTTCCCCGTCAGCACTCCACTACAAGTACCGTGCTTCGTTCAAGGACTCCAGTGACAACATCTACATGGTCATCGGTCCGTATGTGTACTTGCTCCGTCCGACAGTTGACGGCTACACAACTCCCAGTCCGATGCTGTACTGGAGCGATGCGGACCAGACTTACCATATCTTGTCCATCGACACTGGGCATCCAGTGACGTTCTGCGAGTCCAGTATCAAGCCGACAGTTGTGTACATGTGCGACGGTCAGTACGTCTACATGTGGAATACAACTGAGAACAGGACAGGGCTGAACTCCCGCAACTGCTTTATCGTGAACGGTCTCATGCTCCCCGGCATGTCAGTACCGGGCGAGGTCAATGGCACTCCGCGTTTCGACGCCCAGCCCAACGTCATCGACTACTTCCAAAACCAAGACGGCAACGCTTTCGACATCGACGAGGATGGGATTTCAAAGGCTGCAAGCATCTGCTGGTTCGACAACAAGCTGGTCATGCGCAGTCGAGACAAGAACACGGTATGGATTAGCCGTACTGACCCTGCCTACTTCTTCCGCAACCCGAGCGTAATTCCGTCGGCGCCCATCGACAACTTCCCGCTCTGGAACTCGTGGTATTCGTCCACGAACAGCGCGGACAAACTGGTGGACGTGGCGAGCTTCAGGGGTCAGCTCTACCTCATCAACACCCACTCGGTCGAGATTTGGGGCAGGACCGGCAACGAAGACAGCCCTATCCAGAGCAACACTACTCAGGTCATCCACTACGGCGGACGATGCCCGCTCATCATTCAGGACAGGCTGTTCATCGTTTGCAGGGACGCCAGCGGTCACGAGGGAGTGGGCATGTTCACAGACCACTTCGAGAAAATCAGCAACGCCGAAATCGAGCGCAGGCTCGGACATCCCATAGACCTGCAACTGATTTCCCAGCGCCACGAGAACTACCTGTACGTGCGCACAAAGGAGGGTTCCGGCTTCCTGTTCCGCGAGGGCAGGTGGTCAAGCTGGAAATCCCCTGCCGACGAGGAAAACCCAGTGGTTTGCACGATCTACGGGGAACTCGCTGCAAGCCTCAACGGGGACATCCTTGAGTTCGACGAAGCCAGCCGACTGACCAACAGCGGGCGTAGGCTCCAGAGGTACATCAGGGACGGCTTCGAGCAGTTCGGCAGGCGCGTGATTTTCCGCAGGGTGGAATGTACGATGGATGCCGGACGGTACTCCGACGACTATGTTCCGCCTCCCGACGGCGAGAAGCCTCACGACATGGAAGTGTACATCGCGCTCTCCGTGAACCGAGGCTTGAGCTTCGGGCAACCGCTCTACCGAAAGTTCGGTAAGGCTGGGCAGAACAACAAGGTCATCGAGTGGCGCAATCTCGGAAGCGGAAACTCCGTATTGCTCGAAGTCGGTACGACCTCCCCTGCAAAACTGCAAATTTATAGTCTTAGAATTGATGCACAATAATTGCACGTAAACACGCGTCTAGACGCGTTTTTTTTTCCGTTACCCATAGAAGAAGACCCGCGCACCATAACGCGGGCTTTTTCGCATGGTTACGATGTATTTTTTACGATGGATGTTTTACGATGAATGTAGATTTACGCGTCCAAAATTTCTACTATATGAACGCGGGGTTTTACCCGCCTAACATCATCAACACTTAACAGGTGAGTACATGAAACTTACATTTTTCGATATTGAAACTTGTAACGAGTTGTTCTGCTTCTGCGGAATTACTTACGACGACAAAGACCACAGCGAAGTGTCGCGTATCTGCGTGCATAGTGACTTCAAGACTGGCGTAGTGGACCAGTTCGACTTCGACAAAATCAACGACTACCTCATGAACGCTGGCGACTTCATCCTGAGTTACAACGGCACGAGGTTCGACTTGCCGGTACTTGCGAAGATGAAGTCGGACATCAAGAAGATGTGCCAGACTTCCCAGAGCTACATCCACGAAGACGCGAACATGCTCATCAGCTTCGACGACAACCGCAACCCGATGACTCGCAACTTCTACCAGTACAGACCGTGGAACGCCAAGCACTTCGACGTTCTCAACAACTGCCTGCTCGGTAAGAGCTTGAAGCAGTGGGAAATGTATTGCAACCTCCCCATCAGGGAACTGCCGTACGACCCGAAAGCGTCTCTCACTCAGGAGATGAAGAACGACATCATCTCGTACTGCTTCCACGACTGCTGGGCTTTGTCGGAAGTGTTCTGGCGCTTCGGCAGTGGAGAAATCAAGTGGCGCAACATCTACCCGCTCCCTGCCCGCTTGAAGATTGTGGAGCTGTGGGACCCGTCCATGCCGTTCAAGTTCGACCGCACTGCTCAGGCTCTCTCGGCAGGTATCATCTACCGCACGAACGCTCCCATCCCGCCAAAGACCAACGACCCGCTGGAACTCTTTGACCTCGACGAGTTTGAAGTCCCGAACGAAGTCAAGGACATCATCAGGCTTCTCGCCCACTCCCACCCGCTGACAGAAAAGGACAAGAACGCACTCGCTGCCCGCTGTGTTTACAAGGGAATTCAAATCGGCAAGGGCGGTTGCCACTACATCGTAAAGGGCGAGCACGAAAACATCTATGCTCTCGATGTTGCCAGCGAATACCCGCGCATCACTCGCCACTGGGCGCTCCTCAAGACGCCCGACGCTCTCGCAAGATGGAGCGACCTCATGGAAAGGCGCTTCGCCATGAAGAAGCTCAAGGGTACTCCCGAATATGACGCTGGCATTGACGCGTCCATCAAGCTTACCCTCAATTCCCTCTCTGGCGGTTTCCGCATCCGCAGTGGCACGTCCGTTGCTTACGACCCTGCTGTTGGCGAAGCCATGTGTTACATCGGTCAGCTCATCGTTATTGAACTCGCCCTTGCATGTCCCGACTGGGAGGACGTGGTGGAAATCAACACCGACTCCGTTTTCATCAAGGGCGAACGAAACCTCGAGTTCATGCGCAAGAAGTGCGACCAGATGCTCAAGAAGTACGACATGCTCTTTGAAGAGGAACACTTCGACCGTGTGTACTTCCGCGACGTGAACAACTACGGCATTTACGACAAGGATGGCAACCTCCTTGACGGTCGTGGACTTGACTACTCCGACGCCATCAAGAAGAACCACGAAAAGGCAGTCATCTTTGAAATGTTCAACAACCTGCTCCGCTCCGAACTCAAGCTGGACTGGAGCAAGTACGAATGGACGGACTTCATCTACAAGTGGCACAAGGCATCGTCCAGCAAGTACGCCGCGTTCAACGGAGTCCCGTTCGACCACAAGAACTACTACTTCCTCTGGACGACTCGCGATGTCCCCGAAGCTGGCACCGTCCAGTTCTCGAACACCCTCATGGACACGAAGAATGGAAGTATCAAGAGCCGTTACGGAGTCTTCGCCTTTGACATCAAGGACTTGGAGAAGTACAAGGACAAGATTGACTACAAGCAGTACCAGCGCGACTTGGACGAAAACTTCTGGCTGTGGGACCGCAAGGACCATATCCGTACTTTCCTCGGCGATACGAAGACCCGCAGGGCTAAGGGTATCAAGAGTCCGAAGAGCCTCAAGGAACTTTCCCAGTTGCTTTATCCGTGGACGGAGGAAATCAAATGAAATCAGAGCTGTGTAAATACTGCCCGTCTGAACCGTACTGCCGTGGTACAATCAAGTGTCGAAAAATGACAGACATTGAAGCCACTGCGGTACTCCCGAAAAAGGAGAAGTACGATGGCAAACGAGCATGACTACCGCATCTGGCAGGACAACTGGAAAATCGCGAACACTCTGGTGCTCGCGGAACAGAACGGAGACAAGAAACTCGTGGACTGGTGCGAGCGTGAACTTGAACGGAGGAAGAACATCAAATGAACAGACTCCAAAAGGTGCTCAACATCCTTTCGCAGTTCCCGAAGAAATCCCAGTCAGTCGTGATGAACGTCATAGACTTCGACAAGATGACTCCAAGTGAGAACTACGTGAAGATTGTCGAGGCTATGATTTCAGTCAGCAAGAACGCCACCCAGCGTGAACTCCTCGAAGCTTACAGGGACATGCGCCCGAACGATACGGAAGTTCTGGAAGCGTTCAAGGGTAAGGGCGCCGAGTCGCTGCAACCGCTGTACTTCAACGACGAGCAGATTGACTTCATCATCAGCAACGTGTACCGCAACCGCGATGGCGACTTCCGCCTTATCCCGAACATGCGCCACTGCTCCGCCGAGGCTATGCCGTTGGAGGGTCTCAAGGCTGACGACGACATCATCAGCGCAAGGCTCATGATTACTCGCGTCGCACCGAACGGGAGCGAACAGACGTTCGACGGACTCAAGGAACTCCGCAAACAGCCCTACGATGGACCCTATGACGGAGTGTTTTCCAAGATGTCCGCCAACTTGAGGCGCATCAAGATTATCTCCAGTTTCGCCAAGGACGAGCCTCACGGGTTCTTCACTCGCGACGGACAGATGTACAGAAACGTATGCTCGCAGATGACGATAGTGAACCCCGAACTCGTGAACGCCAAGTCCCTCCGCAGGGCTATGTTCCTCATGTTCCTCGTGGCTGGCGGTACTGGCAAGGATTGGCAGGCTCTCTACAACCTCGTACACTTCATGGTGCGCGTACCGAACAGCGCGACGGGCTATGTCCTCTACCTCAACGACTTCGACGCTGGCGGTAACGGCAAGTCCAAGTTCATCGGACTCCTGCACAGGATGTTCGGCGACTCTTTCACTGCGTTCTCTACGCAACAGCTCCGCTTTACCATCAGCCTCATGGGTAAGCGTCTTGTAAGCATCAGTGAATACGAAGACTCCGACACTGCCAAGCAGTTGCAGGCTCTCATCAAGTCGATGACTGGTCGCGACAACTTCCAATACGAGGGTAAGGGAGTGGACCCGATTGTGGCTGAAACTTACCAGAACTTCGTAATCAGTTCCAACAAGTACATCTACTTCGACGACAGTGGTATCAAGAGAAGACTCCAGAACTTCCACTGCTCGAACCTCCTGCACTTGATGATGAACCGCTTTACGAAAAATCAGGACTACCTCAACTCCCTGTTCGGAAACATCTACAACGGGGAGGCGTTACTCGTGCAGAACGAAATGGCGCACTCGCTCCTTGACTTCATCCATAAGGACGACCGCAGTTACAGCATCCCGATACGTCCGCAGTCGGTGGTGCTCGGCTCCCTCAAGAACCCGATACTTCGTGCGCTGTTCAACCCGAAAATCAACTTCAAGGGCTTCTGTACTCCGACGGATGCGGGTACTCGCATAGACCTCATCAGGCTTTTCCCGGAGGCGAAACCTGAGCAGTTCAACTATGCGAGCCAGACTATCCAGAACTGGTTTTCCGAACTCCAGCTTTCGGCGAGCAGAGACAACATTTCGCTCATGACATCGGAGGATTTCGACAAGGCTACCGAAGTCATGCAGCAACGTTTGTCCGAACTGGACGAACGCAGTAACCAGCTCAAGTCCAAAGAGACCGTGCGCTTCGAGAAATGCGAAGTGTGTGGCTTCAACAGCTATGAGCTTTTCCAAGAGTTCCTGTTGCCTGAATGTATCAAGTACAACATTCCAGTGACAGAAATTGACAACTTCATCAAGGTGGGCTAATGAGACCTAACAATGATATTCGCGTGATACTCGTGGAACGCGACCAAGACATCGACAGCTCCGAACTCGGCGTGTTCGGCAAGCTCTACATCAACGGGACCTACTTCTGCGATACGCTGGAGAACAGGCGATTCGCAGTTCCGTGCGGGCTGTACGAAGTGGAATACAATGACAGCCCGAAGTTCGGACGCAAGCTCCCGATGTTCTTTGACAGGGGCAACTACGACCCGAGCAGGGGGCTTCGCTTTCACGCCGGAAACTCGCCCGAGGACAGCAGAGGGTGCATCCTCGTCGGAGAACGCTACTGGAACCGGAGCGGGACAATCTCGAAGAAGCTCAGGTACTCCCGCGACTGGACCGAGCGTCTGTGCAACATCTTCGACCATGACGACAAGCGCGTGACGAAGACGATACTCGTGGTGGCGCGCCAATGAGGAGTTCTGAATGCTCGAGTTCGTAGAAAATCATTACTGGAGTCTTTGGACTCTGTGCCTCTTCGTAATTCTCTGCATTACTATTGCAGCTTGTTCGGGGGATGAATGAGTCCAAAGATATTCCCGACCATACTGATGATACTGGACTTCTGTGCATCAGTGCCGTACATGTTTCATGGCGACTTGAAGCATACCGTGTACTGGATTGCGTGCGGAGTCCTCACGTTTTCAGTGACGTGGTTATAACATATTCAATAAGGACAAGTAAATGAAGAAACCGCAACTGACAATCGGCGACAAGAAAACGCCCGATGACGAAGTAGTCAAGAACAGCCAGACCGCAACTGGCGACTATTACGACGGCAAGTTCGAGACCATCGACTATCTGGAGTACATGATGGTCAAGCTCTTGGAAAACAGCATGGAGCCTGAAAGGGCGTACGATGTGGTCTGCGCACTCAAGTATCTCTCGCCCAGACTTGGCGCTAAGGCGGACCAGCCCGTACAGCTCGACCTCATGAAAGCCGAGAACTACATCCATAGGGCGCGTACTGGCAAATGGCTCGACAAGGAGTTCCTCGACCCATTTTCTAATTAATCCCCACTAGTCAAAGCCTATCCGATTAAGTATATTTCGGGTAGGCTTTTTTTTTTTTATCAGTGGAGGATTATGGATGGCTTACGGACTTCCCTATCAAGGCTCGAAAAATACAATAGCAGAACGAATTGTGGCAGAGTTGCCTACATGCGAGAGGTTCTGCGACTGCTGCTGTGGAGGCGGTGCGATACTCCAGGCAGCCGTGTTGTCTGGCAAGTACAAGGTTGTCCACGGCTATGACATCAACAAGGCGATTATCGGACTCATCAAGGCTACGATGATTGACTTCGGGAGCATCGACTACGATAACTTCCCGCCGGTCTCTAAAGCCCAGTTCTACGAGGCTCGCGACCGCAACGCCACGCTTGAGGACTGGCTAATCCGCTACACCTGTTCGTTCGGGTTCAAGGGTCAGGAGTACCTCTGGGGAGAGTCCCGCATCAAGTACAAGACCCTGATGCACAATGCCGTCAGCCTGCCGACACTCGAGGAAAGGCGGAGTGCAATGCGTGACCTCATGTCCGCCATCGTCAAGGACAACCTGAGCATCGACGACATCAAGAACCTCCAGCACAACGAACAGCTCACGAACCTCAACCGCTTCCACGTGGTAGAGAACTCGATGCGCGAGTGCAAGACCGGCACGAAGCTGGCTGTGTTCTGCAAGAGCATGTTCGACATCCCGTTCGAGAACTATGACGTGCTGTACTTCGACCCGCCGTATCAGGGGACGACTGGCTACAACAGGAGTCCGTTCAGCCACCTCATGTTCAAGTCCCTGCTGACGGCGCTGGTGCAGAGCGGCAAGCACGTTTACGTGAGCGAATACGAATGTCCCTGCGACGGCTTCCGCGAAGTGGCGTCGTTCAAGAAACAGATGACATTGAAGAGCGACGAAAACAGGGTCGCGACTGAAAAGCTGTTCTACGGCGGTCCAAAGGCAGTCGGCGAACCAGTCGAAATAGAGTTGACGGACGACCAGTAATTTTCTATAATTAAGTCACATTCCAAACATACTCATCCATCCGACGATCGTCCTGCAAGGCGGTCGTCTTTTTTATTTTACTTCCTGACCTTGCCGTAGCTCGGGTACTCGAAGCGTGTCGGGCTGGTCGGATATTTCAGCACCTCATCCCCAGCTTTCGGCTTAACCCAGTCGTAGCGCGGATGGTACGGTGCTTCCATCTCCATAGCGTTCTTCATCGGTATCTGTTTCAGGAGCCTGCTTCTTGCAGCAGTCGCGCCTGCAACGTCGGCGCCCTCCAAGATTGCGGGCAGTGCTTCCTTGCCGAAATCCGTAAGTTCGGTGCCTGCACCTCCCTTGAGGTTCTGCATTTCGGTCATGTACAGCGGGTTGCCCTTGCCGTAAGGGATGACCTGACGGTAGGCGTTCTCCAGACGCTCCAGAGAGTAGCCCAGTTCTGGATATAGCTCGTCGGCGCTCTCGACGAACGTGCCGGTCGGCTTCAAGTCATTCACTCTCATGGCGAGCGGGTTCTTTCCGCCAGTGATTAGCTTGAGATTGATAGGCACCTTTTCCATGAGTTCCTGAACCTTGAGACCTGCTGCACGGGGAGCACCGTTGGATGCAAGCTTCGTCGCGGCGAACGGCAGGATGTCGCCGAGCGCGAACAGCGCTGCGTGCATCATCGCCTGCTTGTCCTTTTCGTAGCGGTCGAACGGAGCGTTAGCCTCCTTGTTCAGACGCTCACGTTCCTCGGCAGACGCGTACTCCTTCGGGGAGCCGTCGGCTGGTCCGATTTCGACTCGTATCTCGTGCTCCGCTGGGAGTTTGAGACTGTCCGCCGTAACACGGTACTTGTTTGGTTCACGCTTGGCTTGCGCTTCTTGGAGTGCGGAGTCCATGCCGTACAACTCGTCGTACAGTTCAGGGTTCAACTCCCGTTGAAACGCATGTCCATGCTTGGATAGGTTCTGTTCAAGTGTTGCCATAGTCAACTCCCTTTCAGTTGGTAACTCCGGGCGGAGTAGATTGAAAAATGTATCGTCACACCTATTAAAACTAAATTTTTTAAATTGGAAAAATATTTTTAAAAATTTCCTCGCGTAAAAACATAGAAGATGGGTTGACGATATATTTTTACGATGAATTTTCGGTTTTATCCAGCACTCCCCGAATATAACTCACATCAGCACGGATGTCGCCAAGTGTTTTCTTAGACTCGGCATTGTCAGCTTTGAGAAATGCCACTTCCGCTTCCAGTGATTTAATCTTGTTGATGACCCAGCAGATAGCGACTGCAGCTGGCGTACCGAGTACTCCGCCGATGGTCGTGTAAAGATTTGTCAAGTCCACTTCCGTCCCACTCATGTCTTTCTCCTTATCCATAATAGATCATGTCGCGCTGAATGGATAGAATAACATCAGTGTTCTGCGGAATCACATACGGACCTGTGTAGAACTCGAGCTTCATCGACACGAACGTGTATTGACTGATTCGAGAAAAGTCGAAGAAGAAAGTCCCCACATATCGCCAGTCGGTGTCATTGGAAGTACGGCACAATACGCCGGTACTCACAGTATCGGTATGCTCGACATCGTTGCTGTCCGTCAGCTTAATCCTGAGGACGACTGGATTTACTGCATTGCCAATTCCGGAGCCCGCTCCGACAATCATCTCGACATTGCATAAAAGGAGTCCGTCGAACCGCTGTGACGAACTCGGATACATAATACCGAAGTAACCATTCTGTGCATCATTCTGAGTTATATTATGTGACAATACGTCTGCGGTGTAGTACGCCTTGCAGACGGCACCGATATTATTTCTCGCTTGTGCTTTCGCCGCGTCGGTCAGTGACTGGCTCATGTTACATAGTATCTTGTTCGTATTTTGCATATAAAGTTACTCCTTGAAAGGTTATCGTCTACGGCCCCGGTGTGCTCCGCCGATTAAAAGTCAGCAGGCAGGTCATGGATGGGGGCTACTTTATCAAGCCAGGCCTTGAAGTGCTTTATAAATTTGCTCAAACATGCTCTGATGTCCTGCAGAGTTAGGATGTCCGTCAACCACGTTATCGCCAGATATTCCAGTCACTTTGATGTGTTTCACTCCGTAATGTTCACAAGCAGTAACCATCGCAGAGTTAATAGCCGGTGATACGTTACACGACACGTTGATAATCAACGCTCCCGGATTATACTTTGTGAGCGTGTCGAAAATTTTGCAAATTGCCGGAGCGACTTTTTTGAGGTCGTCTTCTGTCCAGTCGGAATACTTTACAGAGCCAACATCCGTACCAATGCTCGTATCGTTGATGCCTCCGCACAATAAAATCACAGAAGGCTTTGGAGCCAAAGTTTTAACCGAGCCATAAGAAATTTCTGCTCTGTTCACCATCGATGTAGTTTCGGCAGGCATACCTTCACGGGTGTTATTGCACAACGTTGAACCACTCCAAGCATCGTTATAGTGTAAAGTCCATCCCATAGCCTGCACTAACTTGTACCACCAACAGACAGATACATCGTTCACGCTCGGGTCGCCAACGGTCGGATACCAAGAAAGCTGTTCAGAAGGAATCCACCCAGAATAAGTGCAATAAGAAGCACCCAAAATAGCAAGACGATGCGCCTTGTTGAATGGGTTTTTTATATCTACAATTTGATACTTAATTGAAGCTCCGTCAGTAACTTCCACAGGCGTACTGTTAGACCATAGTGTAATGCGGAAATATACCGCACCACTAGGAACAATAACTTTAACATCATTCACTTGTTCGGAAGGTACGGACGATGTGTTGTAACGCTCATTTGACAGGAAATTCTTGTCGCTGTCATACCAGCAAAGCCAAGTCTTGCTGGCTAGTTCAATTGCCCCAGCTTTAGAAACTACGATGGACTCTAAATTTCCCACATCAATATAATCCGTAACACCTCGGCTACCAGAAGATGTAGTTGTTCCGTCAGCATTTAGGTATGCAGACAAAACGGATGGATAACGAACAGGCGTACCGATTAAGTTTGTGACCTCGTTAAACTTAGGTTCAACGAAATCTTCCATCAACTTGTTAATCTTGAACAACTTTATTGTAGCAGAATCACTAGACGCTATGTCAAAGCTAACCCTTACGCAATCTCTTCCAACGGACAGGTCATTGTCATTATATTCAAAAATCGTATTATTAGAAACAAGCCTGCCACTACCAGGCGTATTAGATTTGTAGACATATAATGTAAATAGCGCTGCGGTTGTATCAACGGAGAACTTGTATTTGTTACCAACAACTTGACTAATAGGTATGTCTACTTTCGCGCCGCTGGAATACGTACCAGACTTGACAAAACAGCCGTCACATTCGGATTCCTTACCGAAGCCAAAATTACTTACGTTTGCCAAGCATTCATCAAGTGTAAACTTGCTTGCTGCGAAAATTTTTATTGTCGCATAATCATTTGACGCATTATTAAAATATATTCTCAACGTATCACGTCCAACGGACAAGTCGCTATCTGTGTACTCAAAAATAGTATTGTTTGAAATAGACCTTCCACTACCCGGAGTGTTAGACTTGTAAACATACAATGAGAATAATGTTGCAGTTGTATCTACCGAGAATTTATACTTGTTACCGACAACTTGACTAATAGGTATGTCTACCGTATCCCCGTTAGAATACATCCCTCTAGTGAACCAAATTTCCTCAAAACCAGAATTCCTTTTACCATAATCAGACAAAGAAATTTCACTAAACTTACTCGCGTCCCAGTTACCGATGTAATTTTCATTGGCTACATACAACTTGCCACCGTACACATACGGCTTGCCTGCAACGGCGTTGGTTGTGTTCGGCACGAACGCCGGAGCCACGTTGTCGGCGAGTACAGACTGCGACACGTTTGGTACGTTCACTCCGAGCGGTTCAGCCACTGAACCTTGCCCGGTAAGTGCACTGTCATGATTAACGGTCGTCTGGCTCATGCCTCCGGCGACCTTGACAATCTGTGCAGAGTTAATCCAGAAGCCCATTACAGGAGTCGCGGCGTCGAAGCTTATACGCATCTTGAACTGCGTCGTGGTAGATACTGTCACGACGTTTGTCATTCGTCTGTGGAGTTCCTGCTGCTGAGAGAAGTCGAAAGGCTCGCCGAGCACGTTGCCTACTTGCGGAAGATATGTCCCCGCCGGAACGCCTACCCACTGGCACGTAATGTCGGAGCAGATGATGTAAGTGCCCGGTTCAAGAGTGACCATACCGAAGTCTTCGCCACCGATTTCGGTTGTCTTAGTCCACGAAATAGCGTCGCCAACAGTCGCTTCAAGCGGTCGGAAGATAGACACCTGTATGCTCGTAGACGTACCGTCGCCGGGCGACTGGTTGAGCGAACTGCCGAACGAGCCGTGCGGAACCTCGTCGAAGTCCATGCTGTCGAGAGTGTCTATGACGCTTGAAACAACATCCACAATGTCTATGAGTCCTTGTCGTAGGTTGTCCTCATTAATTCCGACCTTGCGGTTGCCCTGTCCGTCCACGGTGGTTTCAAGACTAAGCAGAGGTATGTCTTGCGGGTTTTCGGGGTCACGCACGTTGTCCACGACTTCGAGCTTGTCGATGAGTGTCTTCGGGTCGGTATCTGCGGAGTCGGCACGTACAAGTCCGTCGGACGGGAGCCTGATAGTGACATCGTTGTACAGGGGATTGTACGTAGCTAACAGACTGCCCGTATAGTCTTCGATACGGAGCTTGGAAATTGGTATCACTGTGTCCGAGCTAGCCAGCGGATTGTATTCCTTTTGGTTCGGAGTGATGCCGTCTTCGTTATAGTATGAGAGGATGAGCTTCTTGATGTCACCAGCCGCAATGCCACTGCCGCCGGATACGGAGCCACCCCTGAAAGCCTGGGACTGGGTACGTGCCATAAATTCCTCGCAAGTGTAAAAATGGTGGCGGATTTTATTCTGGTCGAGGGACGCTCCGCCTACGCCCCAAAACTGGACGCACTCCGAGAGTCACGTCCAGCTGGTGTACCACCGCTAGGGTGTATTAGACTTCCGGGATGTAGATGCCAGCTCCAGACACGCCCTGATACATGCCAAAGCCCATCAAGCCGTCCACGCGGAACAAGCCGAGGCTGGTGTACGGGTCAGTCCAGAAAGTACCACGCCACGGAATGATGCCCTTGTCGCGGAACTCGGTCGGGATAGTGAACGAGTCTGCCGAGGACATCTTTTCGATACCCTTGACTGCGATGAGGAAATCGCTTTCATGGTACATGACCATCGGAGCGAGGTACGTGACGCCGTCCGTGAGCACGTTAGAGGTTGTGAACGTGAGCACGCCAGCGGTAATCGGGTTCTGCATGTTGTCAGGAGTGCGGTTCCATTCCTGCTGGGTGTACCAGTCGTAGTCCGGCTGGATGAAGCCGTGACGGTCGAGACCGCGAGTACCTGCCGCGACGTATTCTTCGTACGCGACGGAGTGGGCATTCTTGCGCGGACCTGCGAGGAAGAGCGGTTGTGCAAGTTCCCAGTGACCGTTCGGGTTCTGGTTCGGGTCAGGAATCCAGCCGTAGCCCGGAACGTTCGCCCAGTAATCGACTTTCCACTTGAAGTAGATAGCCTTTTGGACGCCAGTCGGCTTGCCGAGTGCATCGACGCACTGGAGCTTGTGCTTCACGCCGTCAGCGCCAGCAACATTGTCAGTGAGGTACAACGGCATCGGGAAGATTTCGCCATCCTCAGTACCAGAGCCGATACCACTGATGGTGCCGATGACTTCGCCGTTGAGACCGACGGAGAGGGTTGCAACCTGTGCTGCAACGTCCTGAGCTTCGATGCGGAGCGTATCGACGCCCTTAGTGAAGCGGACTCCCATGTAGTCGCCAAGTTCGTTCTTGTAGAGGTCGGAGCCGACTTTCGGGTTCGCGCCGAAGTTGGCGTGGAGGGTCGGGACCACTTCGTTCCAAGTCTGCGGATGTGCGAGACCGAAAATCTTGCCACCGACCTTGGAGGTTTCGGAATGAGCCTGAGCGCGGAAGCTGACCTTGCGGATGGCGCGGTCGATTTCGTCAGCAGTGTTCAGCACGGTCGGGTCGAAAGCGTATGGCTGGCAGGAGCCGACGATGCCACGATAAGCCTTTTTGTTCACTTCGTCTTGGAGGTTGGCAACACGCTTAGCCATGATTTCCGGCTTTTCGATAGCGAGCGTAAGTTCGCCTTCGGATGCTTCGGCTGCGATGCCGATCGGAGATACACGCACCGGCACGGAGGCGCGCTTCACGCCGAGAGTGCCACGAAGACCTGCGAGGTCGAGGGAGTTCTGGAAGACCTTGCCGCTATCCATGATGGTAACGCTTACGGTGTCGCCACTCATGTTGGATGCGCCAAGCTTGCTTTCAATTTCGCGGTTGCCCTTAGAGAGGATGTCAGCACCGACATTAAATTCCACGGCGAGGTTCGCCATGAGGTTTTGGTTTACAATCTGTCCCATTTGTTAAGTTCCTTACATGCGCCTCTTGTTCATCGCGTCTTGCAGTGCAAGGGCGAAGTTGTTGGTCGGAGGCATGGTGTTGGTGTCACGTCCACTGCCCGGTACAGGTACGTTCTGCGGAGGAGTCTGTTGCGGTGCGGGAGTCTGCGTCTGGGTCGGAGTTGCCGGATTAGACGGATTTGGCGTGCCAGCGTTCACCGGGTTGCCGTTTGCGTCAATCTTGCCCTCAGCATAGTCGTTGCCGAACTTTTCCAGCTGGGAATAGTAGCTGTCGAGTATCTTGGACTTTTCATACGAGTTGAGGCTCTTCCAGCGCGCTGCCGCTTCCCTGTTCTTGGCAATCTTGTCCATCCAGCCCTTGAGTAGATGCTTGCCGTACGGACGGTCCAAGTAGGAAAGGATTTCAGGCTCGCGGTCATTGAGGTACTGGCCGAGGGTCTTGGAGTCTTCGATAAAGGTACTGGCGTCTTCTGGAGAGAAGAGCTGGTAAGCTTCCTGCTCCCATTCCATCTGCGCTTCCTGAATACGTGCAATCTCCAGTTCGCGGAGCTGGTCGTTCTTCACGTCCACCATCTGCGGGTTATGGAACTTGCCTGTCTCGTCGGCGTAGGCGTCGCGCTCCTTTTCGAGTCGTGCCTTTTCTTCCTCAAAACGTTTCTTCTTCGCTTCCTTAGCCGCGATACGTTGCTGGGCGAACCAGCGGTTGCGTTCACGTCTCTCGCGTGCTTCCTTGTCATCGGGAGTAGCGGTAGGAGTCCCCTGCGGACCGGTCGGAGGCTGGTCGCTATTCGGTTCTGCCACAGCAGACGGGGACTTGTCTGTCTTGGGCGGTTGGGAACTTGCCCCACCAGACGGCTGTGTGCCCGTCGGAGTGGGCGACCCCTCGCCAGATGTCGGAGTTGCCGGAGCTGACACACTCGGCGGAGTCTCTACACTGGCGGAAGTATTGGAACTGACGCTTATCTGTGGTTCTCGGGACCGGGTGGCTGCGTCGAGAGCCTTGCCCATCTCGGTAAAGGAAATATCACTCATAATCGGTGCTCCTAGCTAGGGTTGGCACGGGGAGTCCCATGCGCTATGGTGGTACACTGGGGAATATAACAAAACTTATCCGCAAAGTCAAGTGAAACTATGGTGAGTATGAACGAAACTATGGTGAGTATGAACAAAAGTCTGGAACATGGTTCTGGAGTACACGCATGTCTGACCCCCCCGTCCCCCATCGACTCCCGCGGAGTATTGTACTCGGGAGTATTACACGTTTACAAATGTTTACGTTTCATTCTTATCCACTGATTTTGTAAACTTTTGGTCATGTTTGCAACTTATCAACATGTTATCCACTGCTCAGTACCATTCTTATCCACTGTGTAAACAATATATTCACAACTGGGGTGTCAGTGGAGTGGGGTCAAACATCTATTATTATTGTGCCATATTTTGACTACATATAAAATAAACTCTATTGTCACTAATCGTCACTAATTGTTTAATATAAACTATTGCCATATATTGACTACATATAATATATACATATAATATGTTATATATTGTCAAATATTGACGCGTCACAAATTGACAACATATAAAGAAACATATACAAACTAGTTTACACATGGAAAAGACTAGGCACCACGATTTGGGTAAACATAATTTTACATGGTTTATCCCTTGACAAATTGGGAATTTAGTAGTAGTGTTGATAGTTTGTGAATAGTTTGGGGATATTTTGTGCCTAGCCCTTATTTGCTGTTTGGGTATATTCTAGCATGGGTAAAGCGAAAAACGGGCTTAAAAGCCCTTAAAACGCAAATAAAGACCTATTCCATAACAGACCGCTAAACATGGGTCTAGTTTGGTGCTCATTTGGTAATTATTCCAATTTGGATTAAACTTTTTTTCAGTTTACCCCTACACAAACCTCTAGATTATTCTATATTTGTTGTCGTGGTTGAGGGTGACAGCCTCAAGCCCCACAGACCCGCGTCCCTGAGCGCGGTGCGTATCTTGAAAAATCGGTTTTGCTATCTATGGTCTTTATTGGGCGTGTTTTGTTCGCCCTATTATATATCATGTTGCACGTGGTCTATAATAGGGCGAACGACCCTATTTAAACATCTATCAAATAGGAGGCTCTATTATGAGCAACACAACACAACAGACCGAAGAACAGACAAACATCAACGCAAACATTGAACAGACCGCAACGGAACAGACCACAAACGAAATAGCAGACGTTACCACATGGGAACGTCCGCTGAACACGTTTGAAGAGTGGGAAATTGCTAAATCTGCTCTTCGTGCGTGGGTGGATGATTTGGACAATAAGAAATTGGGCGAGGTCTTTGAAAGCAAAGCCCGCAAGACAGCTCCGTTTTCTTTTCAGATGTTGGCAATTATCACGCATCAAAGCGCGGGATATATCGGCGACAAATGGAACAAGCACAAAGAAAACGCGCTTCAAACGTGCAACAAGAATAAAGAAGAGTATGACGAACAGACCACAATCTGTGAGTTTATTCTCAATTCTTTGGCGCCTAATTTGGCGGAGGCACGTGCGGAACGTGAAAGAAAACGCGCTGAAATTACGGCTAAGTGGACAGCCCGCGTGACTTCTATTTTGTCTGCTGTCGGTTCTATTCTTGAAACGTGGGACGAGTTCGGCATTCCCGCAAATTACGCGTCGATAGAAAAGATTTCTAACAAGTATCTTGCTAAAGAGAACGGTTATGAAATTTTGGCGACAATTTCCGCGGAAAAGCTGAGCAAAGAAGACCGCGCCCGCGTTGCTCTTCTGTTAGGTGCTAAAGAAACCGCAACAGAAGACGAAAAGGAAGAAACGATAGATAGCTTTTGGACGACCGCGGACGATGTCACAGACGTTCCGCAGTGGTTCATTGACGAACAGGAACAGAACGTCTAAATCTTCGGTGGCGCGAACGGGACGCGCCCAATAAAGACCATAGATAACAGAAGTTCAACACTTTACGGGGGTAGATTAATGCGTAAAACGTTTGTAAAAGTATCCACGTCAAACGGAGCACAATACTTGCTCAACAAGGCTGAAAACGGCAACTTCTATGGGTGGAGTGTTATCGGGGACGACCCAATAACGCCAGTTATGGTTGCTACGGAAGTTGGTATTGATAAGGGCGGAGTGATTATCCGTCTAGACAATGCCAGCGCCTTGCCAGCGGAGTGCTTCAACACGTGTATCACTTGCGAAACGGAACGTGAGTACCAGCGGGCAGTTGTTACGGTTTCAGCCAGCCAGCGCCAGTTCAGGCATGTTGGCGGGTTGAAATTCGGTAACAGTATCATGCTTACAATCTTAAAACCAGTGACCTGCAAGGAGGTATTCTAATGAACAATAAACACTTAGAGGTCAGCCATGATAGAATACAAGTGGCTAAACAAAGCAATTCAGTCCCGAGCTAGATGCTCGGCTGACGAGGCGTGGACAGCAATGTCCATCGCCTTTTTGTCGCTTGACCGCTCCCGTACGGAACGCGAACAGGTCTCGTACTTGATGGAGTACGGAACATTGAACGTCAAGAAACAACTCCAACGGGAGTACACTCCAGACGGGGAACGCAAGTTCCAATATGGTTATGACTGGGACTCAGTAGAGATTGCCAGTGACCATAATGACGATGTGTTCCTCGACTTCTTCAAGGAGGGTACTGAACGGGAGTTCGCGTTGGCGATAGCCGAGGGCGAGGCGACCTTTACTCATGGGTCAGCTAGTCATTGGCTACGTAAGCACAAGAACATTAACAGACGCAGTGCCTGCAAGCAACTCCTAGATAGTGTACGAGACAGTGCTTTACTTCTTCTATTCAGGAGGCACTATGAGCAAGGAAAGGTCTAATGCCCAGCTTATCATTGACGAACTCGTAACCCAGTTGGAAAGCGGAGTGATACCATGGACTCGTCCGTGGGTTACCAATCCCACTGGCATCGTGAGTCACGATCGCGGTCGTGTCTATTCACTCCGTAACAGGATGCTCCTCCGCTATGGCGGGGAGTACGCCACGTTCAAGCAAATCAAGGACGCGGGTGGCAGTGTCAAGAAAGGCGAGCATGGTCAGCGAGTCTACTTCACTACACAAGTGGAGAAGACGGACGAGCTGACTGGCGAAGTCCTCAACTCCTACCGCCTGCTCAAGTGCTTCGTGGTGTTCAACGTGGCGACCCAGTGCGAGGGCGTGGAGCCTAAGTACAGGGAACTGTGGGAACGCGGAGGCATTCCCTCCGATGTGCAGGACTCGCACGCTCTCGAAGTGTTAAACTCCTATGCGAGTAACGCGGGTCTAAAAGTAATAAGTGCAGGGACGGAAGCGTTCTACTGCCCGTCCGATGACACACTGCAAGTCCCAGGGTGCAACTTGTTTGGAAGTCGTGAACAATACTGGCACACGATGTTTCACGAGGTTGTCCACTCCACTGGACACAGTAAACGACTTGACCGTCTGACTCCAGACTCTTTCGGTAGCGACAGCTATGCGAGGGAGGAACTGGTCGCGGACATCGGGGCTTGCCTCGCTCTTGGCAAGCTCCACATCCCAACCGAGAACTGCATCCGCAACACTGCGGGCTACGTTCAGGGATGGAGCAAAAAGATTAAGGGATACAAGCCTGCCGACCTCACGCTGGCAATCCGTCAGGCGGAGGAGGCAGTATCATTCATCTTCAACGAAACAAAACAGGAGACTCCCAATGAGTAACATCGAAAACAACTTCAATCCCGACTGCGCAGAAGACGAACGCCTCATGCGTCCGACTCCAGAAGCAAGTGACAATGCAATCCCCTCCGCTCAGGCTAAGGCTGAACTCAGGGAAAAGCACCGCGAAGACAGGCGCTCATACACCATCAGCGAAGCGATGCAGCGCTCCATGAAGAACATTGATGACGTGTTCAAGGACTCGTGGGGCGCTGTCAAGGACAAGCATCCTGAAGACTCCATCGCTGTCCGTCTCATGACGTTCCATCGCGTAACTGCCGACACAGTGGGGTCCATGAAAGTTGCACTTCTGGACATCGTCATGAGCCAAATCCACACTTCCATCATGCCGTTGCTCAGTGCAGAAGAACGTGCGGAGCTTGACCGCGTGACGCTCGATGACGTACTGCACGACATGGTAAAGCAAATGCTCCGCTAGCAGTGGCAGTGGTCCACAAGCAAGGCATCGTCCCGCTCGGGGCGGTGCTCTTTTGTGTATCACACTTAACAGGAGTTCCAATATGGAAAACATCAATCACTACCTTTACAATCCCATCACTAACTATTACAGTGGTCCGCTCAAGAAAGACGACTGGAGGCACAGACTCAACCATAAGGAGGCTGGCAATGCCTAATGAATTTCCGACCGAACTCCTATGCAAGTACTACGCTCGTGGCGTGGAGCTGTGCGATGTAGAGACCTCGATGTTCTGCTACTGCGGGCGCCTCGCCACTGGACTCCATACCATGCACTGCGCTCGGTTCGCCAACAAGGTCAGGTCAAAGTGCATGGAACTCGCAAAGGCGGCAGGGGAGGTGTGGTAATGGTCATTGCATTATACTTACCAGATGACATAGCCGAGCAGTTCAAGAACGACCGCTTGCAAGGGAGTCTTTACAGGCTCCGCAGGCTTGCCCAGAAGATCGACCGCGCTGGCGGGCAGTTCGATGGCGAAGTGCTGCTTTCCACGGACGTCAAGCTCATGCAGCAGCTCGAAGCCTCGTTCTGCCTCGCCCGCGAAGTTGACAAGAAGGGCGAGATACTCATTGACCCTAACGACCCTACTCGCGGAGGCAAGAAAACGACAGGATATAATCCAAAAGACTCCGAAGATAGACGCATTCAAAAGGCTTGCTGTTTCTATCGGTCGATGGTGTCTAAAGGGCAGTCTAAAGACGATGCGCTTCGCATTGCAAGTAGATACTACCATGTAAATGAGTCTGATGTGCGCAATATACTTGAAGCCGAATACGATGACGACGTGTACTTCATGGTAAACGGAGCTATACCTATATCCGCCTCTGAAATGTTAGACCCAGGTGACTTCTGCTAGTTCAAGGAGGCAAGAAATGATTAAATTCCAGACTGAATTCGAATACAAGCGTCAGACCGAGCCGTACCGAAAGCGCCACTTCGTAGCGGGCGGAACCTCTTACGGCTTCGACTACTACGTGGTCAATCATGAAGGGAGTCATCCGTGTGCCTACGTGGTACTCCCGAAAGGTCATGTGTTCAACGGAGTTCCCTGCGACGACATCCCAGTCAAGTGTCACGGGGGACTCGATTACTGTGCGTACGAACTTCAAGGCGTGAACCTCGAACACGGGGAGTACGTGATAGGCTGGCACTACGGTCACTGGGGAGACTATATCGCAGCGTACGGTGCTTCGGCTGACCGCAAGATGTGGACCACTGCCGAAATCCTGAACGAAGTGACGGAGGTGTGCAGACAGCTCCGCGAACTCAATGACAAGGAGGGTTGACATGTGCGGAGCAATCATAGGCACGTGCCTGCTCGTCATTATGTTCCTGTACTTCTCGTACTAGTCGTCCACCTGCTCGGTGTACTGCCCGAGTAGCGGTGTCCCAGACTTGGAATGCAGGAACTGGTGGCAAGTCTTGCACAGGAGCATGAACCTGCTCTCGTCCAGGTTCTCGTAATTGGTGCTGAACTTGTGGTGTACGTCAAGGTACGCAGTCCGCTTGTACTGCTTGCCGCAGAACTCGCATGTCTGGTTCCTGCTGGCGAGCATGTACTTGCGGAACACCTGCCACTGGGGAGTAGCACGGAAAGCCTCGTGCTGTTTCTTTATAATGTCGAAATAAATTGAGCGTTTCATACCTGAATAGTAGCAATTTGCGTAGTGTACTCGCTACATAATTTCTACAATTTAGGGAGCGAAACGCTTTCTTAACTTGTAACCAAAGGAGTAGCAAATGATTATCCCACCGCCAAAGAAAGATTATCCAGTAAACCCTAACCAACATCAGTCCCCGCTCGCCCAACCGGCACCGCTGGTCCGTCCAGTAGAACAGGGTAACGAGCATATAGCTAAGGAACCCTTACTGCCCAAACGAGCACAGTTCTTCGTGAACGACCTGAGCGAGGCGGACAAGCAGAAGCTCATCGACACGTTTATCACCTCCGCCCGGGCAATCCTCTCCGAACCGCAGGTCACGGTAAACTCCGTGGCAAGGCTCATGGCTATGGAGCACGCAAAGGTAAAGGCTGGTCTCGCGCTCGGTTCCTCGCTCAAGCAGTTCGTGGACGCATACGACTCGGGAGACAATACCGCACGTCTCAAGCGTGCCGCTGCCAAGCTGACTACTGAGGAACGCGAAGCACTTATCAAGACACTCCAAGCCATGCAGTAATTTACTCACGCCGGAGTAGATTGAAAAATACATCGTCATGTTTTCGTCTTCTATATTTTCACGCGGGAAATTTTCAAAAAATTTTTCTGTTTTAAAAAGAATAGATTTTAAGGGTGTACGATGTATTTTTAACGATGGATTTTAAAACGTGATGTAGCCCGCGCGGGCGCAAACTATATACTATATAGGGCAAAAACAAAAAAAAAAAACCATGCAGACCAAAGTCACAACTCACAGGAGAGTAAACTATGACAACA
>Ga0265301_10001013_pt1 | contig 38397 bp, 34 predicted proteins | sample AusTroGonzalo_MG_2_FD_193488 | JGI IMG/M metagenome (GOLD analysis project Ga0265301, IMG submission 193488) | Bovine rumen microbial communities from tropical cattle in Woodstock, Queensland, Australia - Gonzalo_04 | ecosystem: Host-associated > Mammals > Digestive system > Stomach > Rumen ...
GTTTAGGTTAAGGTAGTGGTTGTAGTTCACCGGTAGTAAGAGGCTCATGGCGGCGCGGGCGTCCTGCTCGGTGTAGATGGGGTCGAGGGCGGGCAGTCCCTGTTTGCGGCGTTTCTTGTTGAACCACTCCATATCGTTCTCTTGGATGAAGCCACTGTCGGGCAGCATGATGTTGCACAAGTCCTGAGTGGCGTTAGTGCAAATCACCGAGCCTCTGAAGCCGAGCTTATAGAAATAAGGTATCAGGCCGCTGTGGTCGATGTGGGCGTGGGTGAGAATGATGTAGTCGATCTCTTTAGGGTCGACCATGATGTTGCGGTTCATGGCGTCGGTCTCAAGTCCCTTGCCCTGAAACATTCCGCAGTCCAAAAGGATTTTTTTTCCGTGGTCGGTGGTAATCAGGTGTTTGCTGCCTGTCACTTCCCGAGCTGCACCTATGAATTTTATATTCATTGTCGCGATTCTGAAATTTGCTCCAAAAGTACAAAAAAAAAGTGAGGTGGCAATGAAATGTCACCTCACTTTGGGAGTTTTTCTGTTCAGGCCTGAAAAAAGGGCTTATTCCACCACAATCTTCTGGACGGATTGGCCTCCTTTGGCCTCGATGTGCATCATGTAGATGCCTCTGGCAAAGCCTGAAAGATCGATGCGGACCTGGTCACCTTCCAATTTGGCGTTGTAGACGGTCTGACCAAAGGCATTCACGATGCGGACTTGACTCAAGCCTTCGGCTTCAAGAGTGACCTCGCCGTTAGCGGGGTTGGGATAGACCTTGGCGTTGATGTTGCCCTCGCCGATGCCTTCAGTATATTGGAAGTGAGCGACAAGATTGCGGTCACCTGTGGCGATAAAGGTGTAGGTCATCTCTTCCGAAACCACCTCGCCGTTTTCAGTCCAGTTGACGAAAGCCCAGTCCTCGTTGCGGAAGACGGTCACGGAGATGGTATCGCCGTAATACCAAAGGCCTCCGCCCAATGCTGTGCCGGCCTCTTCTGGGTCTACTTCAGCAGTGATATGACATTGCTGCACAGCAAAGTTACCAACGTATGTGCGGTTTTCAGTCACGACGATGCTGCGGGGATTTTCGATGTTTCCATCGTCCCACATCAAAAACACATAGCCGGTGTTTGGAGTGGCTGCAATTTCAGTCGTTTCGCCGTAATAGAAAGTGCCACCGCCACTGACGCTACCCCAATCGGGATTGGCGTTTTCTACGGTTATGGTGAAGCTCTGCAACTCGAAGTGTGCCTGATAGGTCGCTGATTCGGTCACGGTGAAAGTATAGGTGGAGTTGGTGCTGACCACTTGTCCTTGCTTCGTCCAGTTAACGAAGGTGTAGTTGGCAGCAGGTGTTGCTGTCAGTGTGCAGCCTTGTCCGTAATTGAAGTTGCCACCGCCGCTAATGGTACCGCCATAGTTCGGGCTGGCTACAGCATTGATGGTGTAGGTCTGTGCCGTGAAGTTAGCCACCAGGTTGCGGTTGCCTGTGACGGTGAAGGAATAGCGGGCTGCTGTGGAGACCACGTTGCCGTTTTCAGTCCAGTTGGCGAAAACGAAACCTGCATTGGCTGTGGCGTGGACGGTGCAGGTCTGTCCCTCTTGGTAGGTGCCGCCTCCGACTACGGTGCCGCCGTTGGTCGGGTTGGCTGACACACTGATGTTGTAGTTCTGCGGTATGACCTGGAAGTTAGCCACCAAGGTGCGGTTGTTGTTCACCGGGAAGGTGTAGCTGGCTTGGGTCGAAACCACGTTGCCATTCTCCGTCCAGTTGGTGAAGGTGTAACCCGCGTTGGGTGTGGCTATCACGGTACAAGACTGTCCCTGATTGTAGGTGCCGCCGCCAGTGACGTTGCCGCCATTGGTGGGGTTGGCCGACACATTGATGGTATAGGTCTGTGTGCCGCCTCCAGTGATTTGGACGGTGGCGATGTAGGTAATCTTGTTGTAGCCAAACACGGTCAGCGTGGCAGTACCCGTCGTTCCTGGAGCGGCGAAGGTGATGTTACATGTACCATTATTAATAGTAGCTGAGCCCATGATTTCGTTGTTGCGGGTCAGGGTGGCCAAAGCGCCATTGCCGTTGGTGGCATTGACGGTGAAGCTGGTCGCGCTGGTGCTCATCGAGGGAGCGTGAGAAACGCCCATGTCTTGAGGGATGGCATTACGAAGCGTCAGGCAGGGGTCGCCATAAAGAATCCAAGAGAGGTAAGTGCCTTTAGCATCGTTTGCATTTTGTCCGTATTGGTCCAAAATCTTCATGTTGCCGTCATATGAGCAGCCGCCCAAGGTGCGCTTGATGTTGGTGCTGTGTTGTTCTGTCAGCACATCCACCATTTCGTCCTGACCATACATCGGGGGAACCCAAGGTTGGGAAATGTAGGAGAACATTCCTCCGATAGCACCAGTGGGCTGTGTCGGGTCAGGATTGTCGACTGTACCGATGGTGGCCCGCAGCCAAGTCTCGCCGAAGCAGGGTTGGCTGTGGTCATATTTGCCGTTCAGGCAGGCCACCGACCACACGATGGGCAGCTTGTTGACGTTGGCCAATGCGTTGACGTTGGAGTTGCTATAGCTGAATACACCCCAACTTGTTTCCGAGCCGTGGTTGCAATAGTTGATGATGCTCACACCGTTGTTGATGTGCTGGGTCAGTGTGGCGGAGTTGGAGTTGGCACCGCCGCCATTGGGATAGTCCCTGAACACCTCGGTGTAGTTGTAAGCTAGCAAGTCATTGCGGATGTTGTCGATGTGTTCCCAATCGTTTTCACCAAAGTGACCAGTGCCTTCTGCTATCTTTGCCACACCTGTACCTGTACTTAGCCAAGTGTCAGAGGCATTGATGTCTCTCTCGTAATGAATTACCTTGTTGACTTGGGTGGTCACGTGGGTTTCGTTCTCAGCGGAGAAACGACCGACGATGATGTCATTATATAAGTCGTTTCCAGCCACTTGGCCGTACATGTTGTCGGACTTGCCGCCGTAGGAACCGGCTGAATAGGAGTTACCAGGGATTTGCGCTACGTCACCCACCAAAAGCACATGGGTGAGGTTGGGGTTGGTGGCGTATTGGTTTTGGATGTAGGTCTGAATAGCGGTGTTAGTTGTACCAGTTGTGCTTGTACCGACCATCGTCGTAGGTCTGCCAATCTGTTTCTTCCAGTTGACGAAAGGCTGCATCGCCGTCATGAAAGCATCATGGCAGATGATGAGCAGGTCGCCAGTCTCCACCATAGGCGTGTATTTGCTCATGCTCTCGCGGTAGTTGATGAACTGGTTGTCGTAGATGGCATCAAACTCGGGGTCCATCTTCACCACGCTCGACTTGCGGGTGAGTTGGTTTTCACCTTGAGCACCGTCGTTGTACAGCTCTACAGTCATGTCGTAGTACACGCGGAGGGTCTTGCTGACGGGGTTGTAGGCGAAGGGGTAGACCACCATGTTCTGTCCACGGAAGTCACGCAGGATGTAAGGCTCATAGAGTCCCACGTTCTGAGTGGGGAAGAAGGCGTCTGTCGAATAGACCTCACCATAGGTGTAAGGCACGTCCTCGGGGTTGATGGTACGCGGGAAGTCGCCTTTCGAAGGGGCCACTTCCATCGGGATGTCGGTGTACTGTGCCTCAACAACGCGGACGTTGTAGTGCTGTGCATCGCCGATGATCGCCGGGATGGCTATGAGGGGCAGGTTAGGCTCGCCGGCGGCAGCGGTGCTGACCGTCTTGGGAACCGAGATAATGTTGGCCTCGCCGCGAGGGGTGCTTACCTCGATGGCATAAAAGCCAGGAACTTGCAGGTTGACGGTGATTTTGCTCTCCGACGAGGAGACCAAGGCCGTCTGGATGGTACTCGGCGTGTCGCTCTTGACGGCAACCCACTGCTGGCCGAAGGTCAAAGTGGCCAACAAAAGGAGCACGAGGGTGGTGAGGGTTTTTCTCATTGGTTTGTGTTGTTGAAATTATTTCTTCACGACGAACTTTTGCGTGGCTTGGGCGCGTCCGTTCACCGTCAAGGTGCAGAAGTAGATGCCGTTTTGCAGGTCGGCAACGGAGAGGCTCAGTTGTCCGTCGGTGGCATTCAGGTCTTTGCGCATCACCTCTTGGCCCACAATGTTGTAGACCACAGCGGTGGCGTTGCCTTCAAGGGCATAGTCGAAGTGTACCGTCGAAGTGGCGGGGTTCGGGTAGGCCGAGCTCATCGAAACGGGTAGTTCGTTGACACCTTCAGCGGTGTTGTAGGCGATGATGATGGAGATGCGCTCGTCGGCGTGACGCTCGTCATAAGCGTAGTACTTCACGATGGCAACATCCGATTCAGGGTCATTCGGCATGAAGTGGAATCCCAGCATTCCGGGGAGTGATACCTCGCCCGGGGCCATTGCCTGAGGCTCGGTGCTCACATTGACTTCGGGACCAAAGCACAAACCCCAGCAGAAGTAGGTCATGCTGTTTTCGGGCAGAGAGAGAATCTCACGCTCAACGACCACCTTCTGTTCGTCGTTCGAGATGTTGCGTATCTGCATCTCTTGGGCATACTCGAAAAAGTCGGGGTTGAAGTCGTTGCAATAAATGGTCTGACCGTCCGCGAAGACTTCGCCATTCAATTCAAATTGCAGTGATTGTGCTGAAACATAGCCGATTGTGGCCATCAGCATCAGAGAAAGAATAGATTTTTTAATCATAGTAATTGAGTTTTAATTGATTGATTTCTACTAAAGTTTGAACCTGCAAAAGTGTGAAAATTTCTGCAATTTTGCAATAAAAAACTTCATTTTTTGAAAAATTGGCTACTTTTGTGCTTTGAATCACATTAAAACACCTTATGAGATGAAAAGAATTACTTTTGTTTTGGCATCCCTGCTGATGCTTCTTGGCTTGAAAGCCACTGCACAGAACGAGCGCGTGCTGCTCTTCGAGTGCTTCACCAACACGAGCTGCGGCCCTTGCGCCTCACAGAATCCCGCATTGGACGCACTCATCAACAACAACGGTGACCGCATTGCTGCCATCAAGTACCACATGAACTGGCCCGGTGCCAACGACCCCATGTATCTGCACAACACCGTTGACAACGACGCACGTAAAGGCGTCTACAGCGTCAACAGCGTTCCGCATACCGTCGTCGACGGCATCCGTTTTGCCAACGTGCCTGGCAACCTGAATCAGAATATGGTGAATAACTGGCTCAATATCACTTCACCCCTCGAGATGCGCCTGAGCTATGAGCTTGACGAAAACGCCAACATCATCACCGTCCACGTGATGGGTCGCGCCACTTCCGCCATTACAGGCAGCTGCAAGCTCTATGTGGGCGTTATCGAGAAGGAGATACACTACACCTCCGCTCCCGGTGCCAACGGAGAGAGGGACTTCTACAGCGTGATGAAGAAACTGTTGCCCACCGCCTCTGGTACCTATATTGGCGACATGGCTGAAGGCGACTACTTCGCCTACACCTTCACTTGGGAGTGGGCCAACGTCTACAACGTGGACCAACTCGATGCCATTGCCTGGGTGCAAAACCAGAACTCGAAAGAGGTCTTCCAGGCCTGTCGCTCAAGCCAGACCATCGAACCCTTCTACGTCAACGATGCCGGCGTGAGCAACGTCACCAACGTGAAGTCGGTGAACTGTAGCGGCAACGCTCAGCCCAAAGTGACACTCGGCAACTTTGGCAGCAACCCCTTGACTTCTGCCGAGTTGGAAATCGTCCTCAACGGCGAGGTGTTGGGTACGGCGCAATGGAACGGCAACCTGCCAATCTTCGCTACCGAGACGCTTGAACTCGACAACTTTAGCTTCCCCGTTGAAGAGGAAAACACCTTGGAAGTCAGGATAGCCAAAATCAACGGAGGCGACGATGAGGCTTCTTCAAACAACGTGGCTTCCTACCAGTTCAGAGGCGCTCCCTTGACGGTGGGCAAGGTGCTGAAACTCTCCATCCGCACCGACAACAACCCCGGACAGACCACCTGGGCTTTGACGAACACTCTGACGGGTGAGGTGGTGCAGCAAGGCGGTCCTTACGACCAGGCGAACCACACCTACACCGAGACGCTGGAGGTCGCGGGTGACGGCTGCTACGATGTCACCATCTTCGATGAGGGCGGCGACGGATTTGCCGATGGAAACGGCTTCTACGGACTGAAGGCTGGCAGCACTACGCTCTTCTCGGGCAGCATCTTCGGCTATAGCGAGAGCAATGAGTTACTTTACGAGGTGAGCGAAGACATTGAAGAGAACTTGAAAGAAACCGTCAGCGTCTATCCCAACCCCGTCTCAGGAATGCTCAACATCGTCTGCGAGGGTCAGCAGAGCGTCACCTTATATAATATGTCGGGTCAGCGCGTGTTTGAAGGCGTTGCCGACGGATGGCTCAAGATCGACACGAAGCCTTTCGGTGCCGGCGTGTATGCCGTCACGGTGGGTGACGAGACCATGAGAATCGTTGTGAAATAATGCTCCGGTATATTCATGTAGAAGAGACCGACTCCACCAACGCCTACCTGCAGAGAAAGCAGACGGAGGCTGACATCCGCAACTGGGTGGTCAGCGCCGACGGACAGACGGCAGGGAAGGGGATGGGGAACAACACATGGGAAAGTGAGGTGGGAAAGAACCTCACTTTCTCTTTGGCCTTGGGTATGGACTTCCTCCCAGTCGAGCGGCAGTTTTTGCTCTCCGAGGCGGTGCCCTTGGGGATTGTCGAGGTGCTGGACGGCATTTTGCCCTCCGAACACCTATCCATAAAATGGCCCAACGACATCTATTACGGCAACCGAAAACTCGGTGGCATCCTCATCAACAGCACCATCGAAGGCGGCATGATGGACCTCTCCATCATTGGTGTAGGCCTGAACGTCAACCAGACGCAGTTTCAGGACTGGCCCACACATCCGGTTTCAATGAAGCAAATCACGGGAAAGGAATATGATTTGCAGCCCTTATTGGAGCAAATCGCCGAACACATATATAAAAAGGTAACACAACTCAGGGAGACACCTGCCGCCATCGAGCAGGCCTACCTGAACAGACTATACCGCTATCGCACCTGGGCAGACTATGAAGTAGACGGAAAAGTGATGCGGTTGTTTATGATTGGGATAGACCCGTTTGGACGGCTACTGCTTGTTGATGAGCAACAAATTCAGCACACCTTTGATATAAAAGAAATAAAGTTCCTGATTTAGGCGTTCCACTTGTCGCTCCAAGCCTGCTGGTCTTTGCGCCATTCCTTCAGAGACTGCACGTCCTCTTCGGTGACGTAGCTCTCTTCAACGGCTTTGTGAATCAGCGTTTCATAGTTCGACAAAGTAATCAGCTGGCAGTTCTTCTCCTCGAAATTCTTCTTGGCGATATCCATCTGGTAGGTGAAGATAGCCAACATGCCCTTCACCTCGGCGCCTACTTCGCGCAAAGCATCGACTGCCAAGAGGCTCGACTTGCCCGTGGAGACCAAGTCCTCGATAACCACTACCGATTGGCCCGGATTGATGACACCCTCAATCTGGTTCTGCATGCCGTGCGACTTCTTCTCTGAACGCACATAGACGAACGGAAGCCCCAGCTCTTGTGCCACCAAGGCGCCTTGGGCGATGCCGCCCGTGGCCACGCCCGCTATCACGTCGGGTTTGCCGAAGTTTTGGAGAATCTTTTCCACAAACTGCTGGCGGATATAGGTGCGCACGGCAGGATAGGATAAGGTGACGCGATTGTCGCAATAAATGGGGCTTTTCAGTCCCGAGGCCCAAGTGAAAGGGGCTTTGGGACTGAGCTTCACGGCTTTAATCTGAAGCAGGTGAAGGGCTAAGGTCAATGCTGAATCGTCGTAGTTCATGGTATTTCTATTTGTTGTATCTTTGTCGCTTGAATAATGAATCTCAAAACACGCTACAAATGTACAAGATTTTTCAAGACAACAAAACACTGATTTTCCAGAAAATAGACGGCGATTCATTGAAATTCGATGCAACGCTCCAAGAATCTGACAGATACGAGACGGACATTATTTTCGATTTTTTACAGGAATGGCTTGCCGACATCGACCAGACAGACACTTTTGTCCACGATGTAGGCGAAAACGCGGTGGCGGCAGCCCTGAAGGAAGCCTTCCGTATGGCTCCTGCCGCTGGAGGCATCGTCGTCAAGGACGGCAAAATCGTCACCATCACCCGCAACGGCATCCCCGACTTGCCAAAGGGACATATAGAAAAAGGTGAGACTCCCGAGCAGGCCGCCCTGCGCGAGGTGGAGGAAGAGACAAGCATTGCTAAGCTGCGCATCGTCAAGACATTGCCTTCCACATGGCATTGCTATCTGTTGGGCGAAGAATGGCGCTTGAAGCGCACCTGGTGGTTCCTGATGGAGAGTGAGGCGCCCATCCAGCCCAAGCCCCAAACAGAGGAAGGTATCAGCGAGATAAAACTGATTGGAAATGAAGAGATTGAAGACTTTCTGAAAAACACCTTCCGCTCGATTAGTGAAATTCTTGGAAAAGAATTGCGTCAAATCGTGACAAAGTAATACTTTTGCAGCCAAAATTAGGACGCGAGACTGCGAGACTGCGTGACGGGATTTGCCCCGAAGTCTCGAAGTCCCGAAGTCAAAAAAGAATTATTTATGAAGAGAATAGCCGTTTTCCCCGGTTCCTTCGACCCCATCACCCTGGGTCACCGTTCCATTGTTTTGAGAGCCCTCCACATGTTTGACGAGATATATGTCGCCGTCGGCATCAACATGGAGAAGCGTTCCACCTTCGCACTGCAGGACCGCATCAAGTGGTGCCAAGATGTCTTCGCCGACTTTCCACAGGTCAAGGTGGAGAGCTACGAAGGCCTCACCGCCGACTTCTGCAAGAAAGTGGGAGCTCGTACCATCATCCGTGGTCTGCGCTGCGGCAGCGACTTCGAGTACGAGAACATGATTGGTCACGCCAACAAGCGCCTGCACCCTGAGTTGGAGACCATCTTCCTGCTTACGGAGAGCGAGCTGGTGGGTGTGTCGTCGAGTGTGGTGCGCGACATCTACAAGAACGGCGGCGACACCTCCAAGTTCCTGCCCGAAGAGGTGAAGTTGCCCGCAAAGCAATAAAACCGCTTCTTTCTCGTTCTCACTGCATGAAACGAAGCATCCTTACAATCATTTTATCACTGCTCTTCTTTGCAGTAAGCGCACAGAACGTGACGGTTACCGGACGGAGCAACAAGACCGACGCCTTGATGCGCCTCTTTGTTTATGAAGACCTTATCAACGAGACAGGCATCCTGCTCGACCAAAGCCACACTGACAAACAAGGCAACTTCATCCTTGAAGGCACAGTGAAGCAGATACTGCCCGCGCGTATCTATGTCGGCTTGGAATACGTCGACCTGATTCTTACCCCAAACGCCACCTACGACGTTGACATCATCATCCCCGAACAGAAAGAGAATGTCTCCTACTTCGAGAAAGAGTTGCCCACCCTTCGTGTGAAGCGTGCCTCTGACCAAGGGCTTTATCGACAGGTTATTTACTCCGAGGAAATCATCAACAGTTACCTCATCGAGCATTTCAACCAAATCTATCGCGGACGGCAACTGCGTTACATCGACTCCATCCAGAACACCATCCTACGCGAGGTGCCCGATATCAAATCGGACTACGTGAAAAGCCACAACCGTTACAAAATTGCCTCCGTTCGTCTTGGCATCAGCTCCGATGGGGGCAAGAAGATTATCCGTGATTACTACGACGGGCAGCCCGTGCTTTACACCCAAAGCGCTTACATTGACCTGTTCAAGGAACTGTTTGATGGCTACTTCAGCAGTTCTGCCTACGACAGCCACCGTCTCAACGAGGCCTTTGCCCAAGGCCCTGCAGAATTCAAGAGTTATCTTGGTACCGACCCCTTGTTGGCAAACAACCCGCGATTAGCAGAACTTATCACCATTTATAACTTGCAAAAACTCTGCTATGCTGAACGTGGCACAAGTGCTCTCGCCAAGGAACACCTTAATCATATTAAGGCACAAACCAAATACCCTGAGCATAAAACCATCATCAGCGACTTCTTCACCCGTTTCAATCGCCTCGCCGCTGGGGCAACAGCGCCCGCTTTCACCTTGAAAGACAGCAAAGGGAAAGGCGTGAGCCTTTCGGATTACAAGAACGGCATGGTGCTCCTTCAGTTTGTCGACGGCAACTCACCCGTTAATGAGCGGCAGTTCGCCGAACTGCGTAGCCTGCACCACCAATGGCAGGACACCGTGCAAATCCTCACCATCGCCCGAAGCGACAAGATGGCTCTTTTCAAGCAGCAGTTTGAAGAAAAGCGGCAGGATTGGCCCCTCCTTGACTTGGGCGACAACATCCTCCTTTTGGAGGCCTATAACATCCGCACCTTCCCGGAGTACATCCTTATAACAAAAGGAAACAAGATAGGCGAGGCACCCGCCCCTAGCCCTGAGCGGTATTTAGATGAACACATTAGGAGGTTGTACAAGCCGTAATTCGTGCCCGCCGTTTACTTAATGGTTGTTCGTTGTTACCTTATTGTTAGGTTGGAGCTTCCTTGGAGTTGGTTAAAAGATGAGCAAATGGGGAGTAAAAGGGGAGTAAAACCTATAGAATGTAAAAGACTATCATTCAGGGTCTTCTGAAAGCAATATTTTTGGCTAATTGTGGGTGCGTATTTTGCTGTTCTCAAAAACGGAAAAAGTCCCCTTTTTACCCCCTAAAATTATGGAATAATTCCCCTTTTTAGGCTTAATTTTTCGGAAAAAGTCCCCTTTTTGATATTGAAAGTGTTGATTTCCAGTGTTTTTTCTTTTTTTTTTTATTCCACTAATCCATTTTCTTTGTATTTTTGCAACGGTTCTTAAGGCGGTTTTTGTGCCGCCGACATATAAAAACACGAAGCGTTATGCTTTGCATATCAGTGCCACGCTTCTTTTGTATAATATGTCCTTTGAGGTACTGAAAAGAAAACTAAAAGTTGCGCCCGTCACAAAATCAGGGAAGTAAGATGAAAAAACTCTTTGTTATCAAACTATTTATGGTGGTCTTGTTTTATGTAGTTTGTGTTACAATGTCCAGCTGCATAAAAACGGATGATCGTGATCAATTTATTGGAGAGTATTCATTAAATGCGACAGGTTCTTATTCATTGACAATAAATGGAGAAACTTACACAATGCCAATTTCTGGCAATGGTGTGAATCTATCTATTGAAAAATCTTCTGTTACAGAGAATACTGTATTTGTAACAGGTTACTATAGTGCAGAGGCTTTAGTTATGGGCAATTCGATTGAAATTGATTCTGAAACTGTAACTGATACTCAAGATGGTGCAACCATTACTATGACCTTGACTCATAATCGTGGAACTTTATCTGGCGGTACTCTTTCGTTTATTAGTAATATCACTGGTAATTATTACTATCAAGGCTATTCTTTCCCCATTCATGGTAATATAAGCAACATTGCTTACAAGAAGTCATCAAGCAAGTGACAATGTCATCTTTCTGATAGTTTCTGGTGTAAAGCAAAAAGCGCTCACCTATGCGTGAAGAATATTTCTTGCAGAACCTGTCCAAAGATTTGTGGATTTGTTAAAACCCAATCCTGTCCTTGGGTCGGAGTTAAGTAGGAGTTACATAGGAGTTACATCGGACTTAGAAATTTGGAGAAAATGTTAAATTCTGACTCAAGTTGCCGCTTTTTATTGTTAATTTATTGTTAATTTCATCTCTTGCGTTGTCATTAGGTCATTAGGTCAATAGTCAATAAGAATCTCAGATGCGGCAAACAGGTATTTTACTATATAAATAATTGAATATTAGTAATTTATATGTAAAAATCGCGAAAAGTGGGAATTCAAAACCTTATTGACATAATGACCATCTTGACAACGAATTTTATTCATTCAATGTAACTAATTGATTATTAACATATAACGAAGCGGAATTAAAAATCCAAAATGACCATTTTGGTCAATAAGCCTCAGATTTGGTGTAAAATCAGGCCGAAAACCCATCGATTTGAGGCTAAAATCAGGCAAAAATGCGGCGTTTTGATGCAAAACAACCCTGTTTTGGCGAAAAAATCATCTGACTTTTTGTCGCAATTTTTCCTCATTTCAAGGAAATTCCGTACCTTTGCACGAATTTTGTCCAAAGGGCAAATCATTTAACTATCAACTGCAAACTTTTAACTACAAACTGATAAAATGGGATTCTTCAAGAAACTCTTCGGCGACAAGGCCTCACGCGACAACAAGGCCCTGCAGCCCATACTCCAAAAGACCCTCAAGGCTTATGAAGAAATCGTGAAACTCGACATCGACAGCCTGAGACATAAAACCGTAGAATTCAAGGAATACATCAAAAGCAAGACCGCTACCGAGGTGGCCGAAATCGCTGCGCTGAAAGCCAAAGCAGAGGCTGAGTTCGACATGAGCCCCGATGAGAAGGAGAAGCTATACAACCAAATCGACAAGCTAGAGAAGCAGGAACTGGACCACATCGAAGAGGCCCTGAACGAGATTCTGCCACAAGCTTTCTCGGTGGTGAAAGCCGCTGCCAAGTACTTCTGCGAACACGAGGTGGTGGAGGTGAAGGCGACGGAGCTGGACCGCGAACTGGCTGCCAAATACGAACATGTCACCATCGAGGGCGACAAGGCCTACTTCAAGAACAGCTGGATGGCTGGTGGCAACATGGTGACTTGGGACATGGTACACTACGACTGCCAGATTATTGGTGGTACTGTGCTGCACCAAGGTAAGATTGCTGAGATGGCCACTGGTGAGGGTAAGACCCTTGTGGCTACGCTGCCGGTCTATCTGAATGCCCTTGCTGGCAAAGGCGTGCATGTGGTTACCGTGAACGACTATCTGGCCAAGCGTGACTCGGAGTGGATGGGTGCGATGTATGAGTTCCTCGGCCTCACCGTCGACTGCATCGACAAGCACGAACCCAATTCTGCCGCACGTCGCCGCGCCTATCTGTGCGACATCACCTACGGTACCAACAACGAGTTCGGCTTCGACTACCTGCGTGACAACATGACAGGCAACCCCGACGAGCTGGTGCAGCGCAAGCATCACTACGCCATCGTCGACGAGGTGGACTCGGTGTTGATTGACGATGCCCGTACACCTTTAATTATCAGCGGTCCCACGCCACGTGGCGACCAACAGGAATTTGACCAGTTGAAGCCCGACGTAGTGAAGCTGTATGAAGCCCAGAAGCGTTACGTGACGATGATCCTGGCTGAGGCCAAGAAAATCCTCACCGACCCCAACGCCACCGAGGACGAGAAGAAGCACGGCGCCGACCAGCTCTTCCGCGCCTATCGTGGTCTGCCCAAGAACAACGCCCTCATCAAGTTCCTCAGCGAGGAAGGCATGAAGAGCCTGATGCAGAAGACAGAGGGCTTCTATATGCAGAACCGCAACGAGAACATGCATATCATCGACGACGAGCTGTATTTCGTCATCGACGAGAAACTGAATACCGTCGTCCTCACCGACAAGGGTAGCGAGCAGCTGGCTCAAGCATATAACGATCCTGCGTTCTTCATCATCCCCGATGTGGGTAGCGAGATTGCCGAGTTGGAGCATTCAGACCTCAGTAACGACGAGAAAGTGTTGCGTAAGGCCGAACTGATGCGTAACTTCGCTGAGAAGTCGGACCGCCTGCACACCGTGCAGCAGCTGCTGAAGGCCTACACCTTGTTCGAGAAGGATGTGGACTACGTCATCATCGACAACAAGGTCAAAATCGTGGACGAGCAGACGGGTCGTATCATGGAGGGCCGTCGTTGGAGTGATGGTCTGCACCAGGCTGTGGAGGCCAAGGAAAACGTGAAGGTGGAAGCCGCCACGCAGACCTACGCCACCATCACCTTGCAGAACTATTTCCGTATGTACCACAAGCTGGCCGGTATGACCGGTACCGCTGAGACGGAGGCAGGCGAGTTCTGGGATATCTACAAACTCGACGTGGTGGTCATCCCGACCAACCGTCCCATCGCCCGTATCGACCAGGAAGATATGATATACAAGACCAAGCGCGAAAAATACAACGCCGTCATCGACGAGATTCAGAACCTCGTCAATGCAGGTCGTCCTGTGCTGGTGGGTACCACTTCGGTGGAAATCTCCGAGTTGCTCAGCCGTATGCTGACTCGCAAGAACATACCGCACAACGTGTTGAACGCCAAGCTGCACTTCAAGGAGGCACAAATCGTCAAGGAAGCAGGTCAGGCGGGTACCGTTACCATCGCCACCAATATGGCAGGTCGTGGTACCGATATCAAGTTGGGACCTGGTGTGAAGGAAGCCGGTGGTCTGGCCATCATCGGCACCGAGCGTCACGAATCGCGCCGTGTGGACCGTCAGTTGCGTGGTCGTTCAGGTCGTCAAGGTGACCCGGGTAGCTCCCAGTTCTACGTCTCCCTTGAGGATAACCTGATGCGTATGTTCGGCTCCGAGCGTATCGCTGGCATCATGGACCGCATGGGCTTGCAAGAGGGAGAGGTCATTCAGCACCCGATGATTACCAAGCAGATTGAGAAGGCACAGAAGAAGGTGGAAGAGAACCACTTCGGCGTGCGTAAGCACTTGCTGGAATACGACGACGTGATGAACGCCCAGCGTGAGGTGATTTACAAGAAACGCCGCCATGCTTTGTTCGGAGAACGTCTCTCCATCGACATTAACAACATGATGATGGACTTCGGCGAGAAGCTGATTGAAGAATACCAAGATGCCAAGGACTATGAGGGCTTCAAGATGGAACTGCTCTCGTGCATGGGTATCGAGCCGCCTTTCGGCGAGGATGAATTCGACAAGATGAAGACCAAGGAACTGGCTGAGAAACTGTTTAATGCCGCCTTGGAGCATTATAAAGAGAAAGCCCGCATCATCGGTGAGAAGACGCTGCCTGTCATCAAGAACGTGTATGAAAACCAGAACCACTTCGAGAACATTGCCATCCCGATTACCGACGGCAAGCGTGGCATGAACATTATCGTCAACCTGAAGAAGGCTGTCGAGAACGGAGCCCGCGAGGTGAACCTCTGCATCGAGAAGAGCATCACCCTCGGCCTCATTGACAACGCCTGGAAAGAGCACTTGCGTGAACTTGACGACCTGAAGGAATCAGTACAGAACGCTTCCTACGAGCAGAAAGACCCGTTGGTCATCTATAAACTGGAGTCGTTCAACCTGTTCAAGGCGATGCTGCAAAACATCAATGAGGACGTCATCTCCTTCCTGATGCGTGCCGACATCCCGACGCAAGACCCCAACACGGTACGTGAGCACCGCGCCCAGGGCATCGACAAGTCGAAGATTCGCGAACAGCGTCAAGACCTGTTGGCCCAGTCGCACAGCGACACGCAACAGAAGCAGGTCACACAGCCTATCCGCGTGGAGAAGAAGGTGGGCCGCAACGACCCGTGTCCCTGCGGTAGCGGCAAGAAGTACAAGAACTGCCACGGACGACTGGAAGGCGCGGTGGAATGATACCTGCATGATGAGAAGGTGGGTTCTGGAATCGGTTTTGGCGTTGCTGGTATGCTTCGCCTCATGCAGGAAAGACGTTGACCTGTATGCCGATTACAAGACGATTCCCGTTGTGTACGGCCTGCTGGATGCCAATCTCGACACCAACTACATCAAGATTACAAAGGCATTTTACGCTTTGGGTGATAATGCTCCCCAAATTGCCATGAATCCGGATTCGAGCAACTACCCCGGCAAGCTCGATGTGCGCCTAACGGAGTATTGCAATGGCGACAGTGTGCGCCAAATCATCCTCGACACGATTACGATAGGGAACAAGCAACCCGGCAATTTTTATGCGCCCAAGCAAAAGCTGTACTATACCGCAGAGCCCCTTTGCAAGAATACGAGGGACAAGAAATACGAGTATGAACTCAGTATTGTGCTTCCCGACAGGGTGCTGGTATCTAAGACGGCGATAGTGGGGTCGAATGGCTACAAGGTGAAGAGTTTGGCAGCCAACTTCTCGCAGGAGTATTTTGGTGTCAACAGGCCTTTGGAGTTTTATCCTGCCGTCAACGCCACTTCTTATGAGGTGACGATGTCGTTCACCTTCAAGGAGCAACGCTACCCGGGAGGCGACTCCATTCCCCGCACAATGCATTGGCATTTGGGGGATTACAACAATGCCTTTTTGTATCATCATTTCATAGACGATAGCTATTATAGAATCTTCTATCGTCCTGAGCGGTTCTATGCCGAATTGAAGGAGTTTCTTGGGGGCGATACTTCCGTCCCGGGACTGACCCGCATGATTGGTGACTATCCCATTGAAATCACCGTTGCTGCTGCAGGGGACGAGTTGACCCGTTACATGGAATGGAACGCTCTTGGCTATTATGGTACGGTGAGTGGGGGCGACTATTCCTTAATTGATGGAGGTACGGGAGTATTCTCCTCACGTATGACAACGAGCAGCAAGGTGCGTTTGGCAGGTACTACGGTACCCGAGCTGGTGGCGCATCGCACCTGGGGCTTCAAGTTCACGGGTGGTGACTAAGCCTGGTGTGTGAGCTCTGCGATAATGATGCCTGCGGCTATCGAGGCATTGAGCGATTCCGTTGCGCTGTTGTTGACGCGTGGAATGGTAATAGCATGGGTGATATAAGGTAGCACCTCGCTGCGGATGCCGTGTGATTCGCTACCGATGACGATGATGCCTCCTTCTTGATTTCCCGTTTCAAAGAGGTTCTGACCCTCCAAGAGGGCACCGAAGACGGCTTTCCCTTTGCGTATCTGTTGGGGGAGGAAAGTGGTGAGGTTGGTTTCCAGCACGTTGATTCTGAAGATAGAGCCCATGGTGGCTTGGATGACCTTTGGGTTCCATACTTCGACACAGTCGGGGCTGCACACAATGTCGTTGATGCCAAACCATTCGGCGGTGCGGATAAGGGTGCCCATATTGCCTGGGTTGGCTATGCCATCCAAGGCGAGGATGAAACGTGGGTTGTCCGACAAGGTTTGCCTCACAGGGATTTTCACCACGGCAAGGATGCCGGGCGGGGTGTCTTGTCCACTCATCTGTGACATCTGCACCTCGCTGACGGTTTCGGCGTCGTTGAAGCCTGGGTGATTGGCAAGGAAAGCCTCGGTGGCATAGATGCCTGTGGTCTCAAAGTCGGACTGGAGCAGTTCTTCTGTCATCTTGCGTCCTTCCACAACGAAAAGACCCAGTTCGTTGCGGAACTTTTGCTGGCGGAGAGAGGCTATCTGTTTTATTTCATTCTTGGTAACCATTGTCAAAAAACGGCTGCCTCAAAAGGAGAGGCAGCCGCAAAAGTATGAAAAGGTAATTAAAAAAATGCTTACTCGGCAAAGACGGAGAAATCAACATCAACCTGCACTTCCTTGTGCAGACGGATCTTGGCGGTGTAGTCGCCAACTTCCTTGATGGCTTCTTCGTTGAGGACGATTTGCTTGCGGTCCACCTCGATGTTGGTGGCTTCCTTGATGGCGTTGGCAATCATGATGCTGTTGACCGAGCCGAAGATCTTGCCGCTGGCACCAGCCTTGGCGGGAATCTGCAGCTTCAGGCCTTCCAGAGCTTTGGCCTTGTCGAGGGCTTCGTTCTTGATTTTCTCTTCCTTGTGAGCCTGCTGGCGGATTTCCTCGGCAAGGATCTTACGGTTGCGCTCGGTGGCGAGGATGGCCATACCTTGAGGGATGAGGAAGTTGCGGCCATAGCCGGGCTTCACGGTCACGATGTCATTCTTGTAACCTAAATTGGTGACGTCTTGTTTCAGAATAATATCCATTGTGTGTCCTCCTTCAAATTATTTCAAACAGTCAGCTACAAAAGGCATAAGGGCGAGGTGGCGGGCACGCTTGATGGCCTGAGCAACCTTGCGCTGGTATTTCATCGAAGTGCCGGTGATGCGGCGGGGCAGGATCTTGCCTTGCTCGTTGACAAACTTCAGCAAGAAATCAGCGTCTTTGTAGTCGATGTACTTGATGCGGTTCTTCTTGAAACGGCAATATTTCTTTCTCTTGGTATCGACAGCTATAGGGGTCAAATACTTGATGTCGTTGTTGTTGACTTGTGCCATGTCTCTTTCGTTTTTAGTGGTTCAACATTAGGCTTGGACTTCGGTTTGGGCGGCAGGGGCGTTTTCGGCCTCAGCAGCTTTCTTGCGTCTCTTCTCGTTGTAGGCGACAGCGTGCTTGTCAAGCTTCACGGTGAGGAAACGCAAAACGCGCTCGTCACGACGGAATGCTGTCTCGACATCGGCGATGAGGTCACCCTCGGCTTTGTACTCTATCAGCTGATAGAATCCTGTGGATTTCTTCTGGATGGGGTAGGCTAATTTCTTCATGCCCCAGCTCTCTTCATGAACGATCTCTGCACCATTGCTGGTCAAATGATCTTCATACTTCTTTACCGCTTCCTTCATCTGTTCGTCAGACAAAACGGGAGTTAAAATGAAAACGGTTTCGTACTGATTCATAATTGATTGAATGTTAGTGATTTAATTATTTGTTATACGTCTTGAAAAACGTGGCGCAAAAGTACACAAAATTTCTTTATCTACAACAACTTAGATGAAAAAAATTATTTCTTCGCCTGAATAAGCTGTTGTAGGATGAATTCGGCTGCCCTTCCGTCGCCGAAGATTTCAGGGTAGTTGGCACTTGGATGCGACTCGAATCGGTTCCAGGCTTCCATAATGCGCTGTTCGTCAGCGTCGGCAAGAATGGCGTTGCCGGTTTCCACAATCTCCACCCATTCCGTCTCGGGCCTGAGGATGATGCAGGGCTTTTGGAAGAAATAGGACTCTTTTTGAACACCTCCCGAGTCGGTGACGACGAGCCTTGCGTTCTTTTCCAACGCAATCATCTCCAAGAAGGATACTGGAGGGACGATTTGGATGTCGGGCGAGCTGAACAATTGTTCCCTGAGCGCGGCGTCAAGGTTGATCTTCAGCATCTTTTCGGTACGGGGATGAAGGGGCAGTACGATTTGCTGCTTTTTCGAAAGCTTGAGCATTGCCGAGAAGATGGCGTTGAGCCGTTCAGGATAGTCGGTATTAGTGTCACGATGAACAGTGGCCAGGATGAAGGACTTATCTTTTAGACCCAACTTGCCGATGATGTCGGTCTTCGTCTCCGCAATCTCAGCGAAATGCAGACTGTTGTCGTACATGACATCTCCACAGTGGAACACCTTGGGATTATCGATGGTATAGGGTGCCTTGTTGTTGAGGGAGAATCCTTCTCTTTGCAGGTTGTCCACGCCAGCCTGTGTGGGTGAGAAGAGCAGGGTGGAACAGTGGTCGCACACGATGCGGTTGATTTCTTCAGGCATACTCTTGTTGAAGGAGCGTAAGCCTGCCTCCACATGGGCTATGGGGATGTGAATCTTGGCGGCAGCGGTGGCTCCGGCAAGGGTCGAGTTGGTGTCGCCATACAGCACGATGAAGTCGGGGCGTTCTTTGAGCAGGATTTCCTCGATGCCTTCCATCATGCGGGCGGTCTGCACCCCGTGGGAAGCTGAGCCAACGTGCAGGTTGTAGTCGGGCTTGGGGATGCCTAACTCGTCGAAGAAGACTGCCGACATGTTGTCGTCGTAATGCTGTCCTGTGTGGACGATGACTTCCTGTATCTCGTTGGCGTAGTGGTTTCTGATGGTGCGACTCAGCGCAGATGCCTTTATGATTTGGGGTCTGGCCCCGATGATAGTGACAATTTTCATGGGTGTTGGGTGTTTCTATGGTTCCATCTCGTCGTGTTCTTTGAAACTGTAATATCCGCCCCGTCTGAGGATGATGTGGTCGAGCACGATGACATCCAAAATGTCGCCGGCAGCAATGAATTTCTTGGTGAGGCGTCGGTCCTCAGGGCTGGGTTTGATGCTCCCCGAGGGGTGGTTGTGGGCGATGATGATACGTGTCGCCCCGAGGTTGATGGCTTTACGGAACACGATGCGTGGGTCGGCAATGGCGTGGGTCACGCCGCCGTTGCTGACACATTCAATGTTCAGGATGGTCTTCGATACGTCGAGGTACATGACCAGGAAGTTTTCTTGACTGAAGTCGTCGATGTAGGGGAGGAGGCGCCGATAGGCCTCTTCCGAGTTGTTTAGACGGTCGGGTGTGGCAGCCTGGGCTCCAAGGAGACGGCGGCCAAGTTCGAGTCCTGCCATCACGGTGATAGCTTTGGCGGAACCGATGCCCTTGTGCTGTGTCCACTCTTTAAGATTGAAGTCGGAAAGCTTAATGAGGTTGTTGCCGGCTGACTCAAGGATGGAACTGGCTAACCCCACAGCGGTTTGCTCGCTATTGCCCGATCCGATGAGGATGGCGATGAGCTCGGCGTCGCTCATAGCGGCTTTGCCCTTGCTCATCATTTTCTCACGTGGCCGGTCATCGGGTGCCCAATCCTTGATGGATTTCTTTTCTGTAGTCATGTAGGGTTGATTTGAGTGGGCAAAGATAGGCTTTTTTTGTGTTCCTCAACCAAAAAAGCCCCTCCTAAATGAATAGGAGAGGCAGATTGACCTTATGAAATAATGATTATTAAGCTAATTTAGCGATGTGCTTCGTCATCTTCGACTTCAGGTTGGCGGCTCTGTTGCGGTGGATGATGCCACGCTTGGCCACTCTGTCGATGATGGAATAAATCTTCGAAAGCTGGGCTTCGGCCTCGCTCTTGTCGGTCAATGCACGGAACTTTCTGACTTCGTTACGCATATTCTTTGCGTAGTAACGGTTGTGTAAACGTCTTTTTTCGCTCTGGCGAACTCTCTTTAATGCATCTTTGTGATTTGCCATATCTATTTTTCCTTATTGTTTCTCTTTTTTCGGGCTGCAAAATTACAACTTTTATTGATACGCACAATTGTTTGTGAGAATTTTTTTTTCGAAGTGCATTTTGCTTACTGTAGCAACCCGTTGATTATCATCTTGTCTTCGTTGTTGCGGTTCATTATTTCACCTAGTTTCACCTCTATAAAAGTGTTCTTTTCCAACCCGTTGTCCTGCACTTGAATCGGGATATAGTTCTCACCATAGCCTCTTGCAATACCTTTCGAGTCGATTCTCTCGATGAGCAGGCGTTGGGTGCGACCTTTCATCTGCTCAAAATACCGCTGTTTGTTCTCGAGTGAGATAGCCCGCATGATTTCGCTGCGGCGGCTCTTTTCACTTTCGGGTATCTGGTTGGGCATTGCGGCGGCTTTGGTGCCTGTGCGCTTCGAGTATTTGAAGGTGTGGATGTGGCTGAATCCGATTTCTCTTGCGAAGTTGCAACTCTCTTGGAAGGTTTCTTCGGTCTCACCAGGAAAGCCCACGATGATGTCGGTGGTGAGGTTGAAGTCGGGGCGAAAGGCCTTGATGCGCTGGCACATATCGCGAAACTGCGCTGCGGTGTAGAAGCGGTGCATGCGCCGTAGGGTGTCTTCCGAGCCGCTCTGCAGGCAGATGTGCATGTGGGGCGCCAGCTTCTCATGCTGGAACAGCTGCAGGAATCGGTCGCTGAACTGATCGGGCTCGATGGAGGAGACTCTGACGCGGAAGTCGCCATTTATATTAATAAGGTGTTCCACCAAGTCCTCGAAGTTGGTATCCCCATCGTGGTAGCGTCCCATGTTGACACCTGTCAATACGATTTCCTTGAAGCCGTGAGCGACTACCTCGCGCACATTATTATATATATCCTCTGCAGGCCTGCTTGTTGAGCGTCCTCTGACCATCGGGATGATGCAGTAGGAACAGAAATTGTTGCAGCCGTCATGTATCTTGATGAGGCTGCGGGTGTGGAAGGTGTCGAAGGCAGGTTGGTAGCTGAAGAGGTCCCTGTCGTAGCCTTCGGGGTCGCTGTGACCCGTGCGGAAGTGCTCGTCAATGATGTCGAACAGAGCGGATTTCCTTTCATTGTCGATGACATAGTCGGCGATGCCGGATTGCAGCAACTCTTCTTTCCTGTGGTTGACCATGCAACCTGTGACGGCAATAAGCGCCTCAGGATGTTTGCGTCGAATCTGGTGGATGGCCTGACGACATTTCTGGTCGCTGGTGTTGGTGACAGTGCAGGTGTTCACGATAAAGACATCCGCATCACCGTCGCTTTCGGCAATGTCATACCCCGCCGCCTTGAAGCGCGACGCTAAAGCATCCGTCTCATACAGATTGACGCGGCAGCCTAATGTCTTGAAGGAGACGCTTTTCATCCAACCAATTCTCCTTCAATCGACAGTGGCGATGCCGAAGTCACCTTGACATTTACAATCTGCCCAATAAGCGAAGTGTCTCTCGATGCAAACCGGATGACAATCTTTCCTTCAGTATGGCCGGTGAGGTAGCCGTTCTTGCGGTCTTGGCTTTCCACAAGCATCTTGACGGTCTGTCCGATGAGGCCCTGGTTATAGACGAGGCTGTGCTTCATCAGTTCCTCGGTGAGGCGGTGGTAACGTTGGCGCTTCACTTCTTTCGGCACGTCGTCGTCCCATTTGGCGGCTACGGCACCTGGGCGCACGCTGTATTGCGCGATGAACGCCATATTGTATTTGAACTCCTCCATCGCCTTGCGCGTATTCTCAAACTCCTCTTCGGTCTCATGCGTGAAGCCCACGATGATGTCGGTGAAGATGGTGGCTGTGGGCATCTTCTTACGGATAGTCTGAATGATATGCCTGTAGGTCGCCAGGTCGTGGTGGCGGTTCATGCGTTGCAGCATGTTTTCGTCGCCCGATTGGATGGGGATGTGGATTTGTTTGGCGATGCAGTCGTATTGTGCCATCACCTCAATGACATCGTCTTTCATGTCGCGAGGATGCGGGGCGGTGTAATAAACCCAAAACTCCTTGCCTGAAGCTTTACCAAATTCGCCCACGCGGCGCAGCAACTCGGCGAAGTCAATCTCTTCGCCTTTCTTGTCCAGACCGTATGAGTTGACGTTTTGTCCCAGCAGGGTGATGCTCTTGTAGCCGTTTTCCACCAAATACTTCAGCTCAGCCAGAATCTCTTCCGAGGGACGCGACACCTCGCGGCCACGTGTATACGGCACAGCACAGTAGGTGCAGAACTTGTTGCATCCGTTCTGAATCGGGATGAAGGCCTCAAAATCGGAGGTCTGCGTCGGAGTGATAGCCCAAAACTGGCCCATGTTGGCCGACGGGTTGATTTTGTCGTCCTTGTGGAACAGCGGTGCGATGGGTTTGACAACAGGCTGAATGTCGATTTCTTCTCCCATCTTCAGCGAGGCTGGCGTGACGATGCCGTATTGCCTGATCATGTCGGGCAGTTTGGGCAGGTCGTTCATGGGGAACACAAGGTCGAAGAGCTTGAGGAAGCGCAGGCGGTCAGCGGGCAGCACGCAGCCTGAGACGAAGGTGATGACGTTTTGCCGGTTCTTCATGGCGTTCCATTTCTCGATGCGGCCATACACCTTGTCGATGCCTTTCTGTCGCACCGAGCAGGCAATGATGCCGAGGATAGTGGCCTCGTCTTCATTATCAGTCTCGACGAAGCCCATGCCACGCAGCACGGTGCACACTCGCTCGCTGTCGCTGAGGTTCATCTGGCAGCCTAAGGGGAGGAGGTAATACTTCATTTTTCTTGTTCTTCCTTCTATAAATTAATTCAGCGGCAAAAATACGGTTTTTTATTCAGCCGTAAATCAAATGGATGATGTCATGAATGATTTCGCTGTCTGAATCATATATCGGCATCGTTTTCGTGCTGGCACCCTGAAGCATTTGTTCGGCCTGTCGGATGGTGTCTGGCTCAAGACAGTCGGAGGCGATTCGCACCTCGGTGATGAGGGCGTTGGCCTCGTCAACATACAGGGCGATGTCGACATTGCCCCAGGCAAATTGCTCTTTTTTCGTGGTCTTGAACTGCTCCCAGCGGCCAAAGAGGAATTCGTGGGATGAAATCTCCTCCTTGATAGCCTGCACTTCGGGCAGTTGCGCCACCTCGTTGAAATCGATAATGGTGGCTTTACCTTCATAAACCTTCTCGAAAGAAGCTATCAAAGGCTGTTTGATATTCTCAGAGGTCAGCTCGGGAACCAGCTCGCTGAGGTTGACGACGCGGCTCTTCACGCTGCTGACGCCATGTTTCATCAGCTTGGCCTTGTCGACGTTGAGGTAACGTTGCATCATCTCTCCATCGGTCTTGATGAGGATGGTGCCGTGATGCAAGTCGTTCCTTTGTCCTTTGGCAAAGGCGTTGCCGCTGAACTTACGCCCCTCGCAGGTGAGGTCATTACGGCCTGAGATTTCCGCTTGCAGGCCGTAGGAAAGGAGTGCGTCCTGGATGACGCTGAGCTGCTTGCGTACATTGTACAGCTGTTTGTCGGCGACAAACGAGAAATTGATGTTGCCCAAGTCGTGATAAACGGCACCGCCTCCTGTGCCGCGACGCATTAGGTGACCTCCCTCGTCAAGCAACAGCTTCACGTTGCACTCGGAGAAGGGGTTTTGGTTGTAGCCGATGACGACGGTGCGCTCGTTCTTCCAAAGGTATATGGTCACGGTGTCTTCCTTTTGGTTCTCCGTCAGGTATTGTTCCACAGCGCGGTTGAGGAAGGGGTCGTACTGATTGCTGATAATGGCTTGTAGCTTGCTCATGGTCTGATAATAAAAAAGCCCGCAATTTGGCGGGCTTGGTTGGTAGTCTCTCCGGGATTTGAACCCGAGTTACCAGGATGAAAACCTGACGTCCTGACCAGACTAGACGAAGAGACCACTTCGTGTCATTTTTGACGCTGCAAAAGTAGATAAAATTTCGTTACCTGCAACATTTTTGCCAAAAAAATTCTATTTCTTTGTAATATGTTGGAAATCAGTGTTTAGTGTTACTCAAAAATGAGCGACAATTGGAACAACTTGTTGCGCAACTGGTCGATAGGGGCGGTGTAGATGAAGGCATCGCCCTTCATAATGTTCAGAATACCGTAGCTCATCTTGAGTTCGACACCCATCTTGAACCATTGGTTGTAGATGTCGAAACCGGCACCCAACTCGCCTGCGAAGTCGAAACGCTTCGTGACCAAGTTGTTGATGAACTCTGTGCCGTCGGGTCCCACCATCTTGTTCTCTTTCTGTGAGGCAAGGTCGATTTTCGGGTTGATGCCCACCAGGACGTATGCACCTATATTATTATAGCGTTTTGAGCGGTATTTGATGTTGAGCGGGAATTCAACGAAGGTGGTGCCGATGGATCTGTCCAAAGATTTGGTCACAATCTCGCCGGTGAGGCTTTTGATGGCCACGTCATAGTGCATGCGACGTTCGCTGAAACTCAGCGAGGGGATGAAGCGCAAGTCGAAGTAACGACCCAAACGTTTGCTGCCGATGATGCCGACGGTAAAACCGGGCGTTTGCTCGGTCTCCATGTTATAGACGTAGAGGCATTGCGTGTTCGAGATGCTGAAGGGTCCGTTGGGCCAGTCTCTTGGGTCGATGGGGGCGTTTTGGTAGTTCTCGTTGGCTTTCACCGTATACATCATCTGGTTGTAGGCCAGAAGAAAACCAAAGTGATACGGTTCGTTCTCGTAGTTGGACAGGTAACGAACAGTTCTCCTTTGGGCTTGTGCAGGGATGGCTATTATGCTGAGCAGCAATGTAATGGCGAGTATTTTCAGTGCTTTTTTCAAGATGCAGAAGTTTTATATTGGACTTAACGTGATTCGCGTTGAATTATTGCGCGAAACCGGCTGCAAAAATAGGAAAAAAATCGATATTATCTTGGGGCTTGTCGTTTTACCGCTTTGCATTGTATAACATGGCAATGCCGAAAGAGAGGCTTTTCGCTGAGCCTCCGTGCAACCCATACTGCGACAATAGATTGAGGAAGGCTTCCAGCTTGGGAAAACGTTCCACGGAGGCAGGGAGGTAGGCATAGGCGGCTGGGTCTTTCGAGACGGCTCTTCCGATACGCGGTAGGATGTGCTTGAAATAGAGCTGATAAAGCTGCTTCACAGGAAAGCTTTCAGGCATCGAAAACTCAAGGATAAAGGCTTGCCCGCCTGGCTTTAGGACACGGCAAATTTCAGAAAGCCCTTTGTCTAAATGCTCAAAATTGCGCACCCCGAAAGCCACTGTGACGGCATCGAAGCTGTTGTCCATGAAAGGCAATGCTGCCGCATCTCCGGGTTGCAGGTCGATTTGGCTTTCCAGACCATATTTAGCGACTTTCTCTTTCCCGATTTCAAGCATCTTCTCGGAGAAGTCCATCCCGATGATATGGGCTTGTGGGTTGCGTCGCGCCAATTCGATAGCGAGGTCTGCCGTACCTGTGGCGAGGTCCAAAATAGATAGGGGATGACTTTTTGCAACAGCTTTGGCGGTTTTCCTACGCCACACCTTGTCTATATTGAGGGAAAGCAAATGGTTCAGCGCATCATACTTGGGCGAGATGCTGTCGAACATTGTGGCGATGGGGGAGTGGTTCATTTCAGACAGCGGCTGAGCTTTTCTACGATTTGTTCAGGACGGATACCGTTCATGCAGGCGTAATCGCCTCTGAAACAAGGCTTGTTACCGTACACCGAGCAGGGACGGCAGGACAAATCCAATTGGACGCAATCTTCCGCTTTTTGGTTCCAACCTAAGAAGCCGGCGTAGGGATGGGTGCCGCCCCAGAGGGAAATGACCCTTGTCCCAACTAAGGAAGCCAAATGCATATTGGCGGAGTCCATGGAGAGCATCACATCCAACTGGCCCATTAGGGCTAATTCACCTTTCAAACCTTGCTGGCTTTGGGCAGGCTGCACATTTTGGTATTTGGCACAAAGCTCTGTGATTTGCCGTTTTTCTTCCTCGCCGCCACCGAAGAGGAATAGGGTAGTGTTTTCTCTATGGCTCAAGACCTTGATGACTTCCTCCATCTTTTCCATCGGATAAACTTTGGCGGGATGCTTGGCGAAAGGCGCAATACCAATCCAAGTCTCACCGGGTGTTTTTTGCCTCTCGCAAAAAGAAGAATAATTGAGTTTTACGAATTGCTTCTTGATGGGGAAACCTAATTGTTCCAATACTTTGGCATAGCGTTCAAACGAAGTGGCCTGCTGTTCGAAAACCTTGTGCTTTTGCCGCGTCAATGCCTTTTTCCCTTTGCGCCCCTTGTCGATGATTGCGACGTGCTGCCCACGCATTTGGTTGTCCCATCTCAGAAGGATGGTGCGTATAACATTATGGAAATCTGCAATATAATCGAAATCTTCAAGGTGATAATCCTTCCGCAAACGTTCCAAACCGAGCAAGCCTTTGTGTCGTCCTTTCAGGTCGGCGGAGAGGAAATGCACGTTGTTGGGCATGAGTTCAAACAAGGGTCGCGCCATTTCGCGGCTGAGCATAGTGATATCCAAATCAGGGTATTGGATGGCCAAATCATAAACGACTGGCACCGTCATAGCGATGTCGCCCAAAGCGGAGAACCGTATGATGAGGAGCTTTTTCAAAGGGGCTTCTTTCCGTAAAGTATCGGGTTCAGGGCAGGATCGTTGTACATTTTCATCTGCTTGTATACCTTCATCACCTTTTCGCCTGTTTTGTAGCATTCCATCAGTTGGTCGATGGCGGTGCAGAGGTCCTTGTCCTGTTCCGTCAGCACGTCCAATTTCGCTTGGCATTTGGCCTTGTGCTCCTCGCTGACATCGGTGCGGGCCACTTCCGCTTTCATGTGGTAAATTTTCAGTTGAAGAATCGAAAGCCGGTCGATGGCCCATGCGGGACTTTCCGTGTTGAGGGTGGCGTTGGGTTGTGGTTCAACTTTTTGGAAGAGCAGCTGATAGTAATAATCAATCATCTCCACGATGTCGGTGCGGTCTTGGTTCGATTTGTCGATGCGGCGTTTCAGGGTCAATGCGTCGACGGGGTCGATGTTCGGGTCGCGGATGAGGTCCTCGAGGTGCCATTGTACCGTATCTATCCACGCCTTATTATAGAGATACCATTCGATAGTCTTTTCCTCGTAAGGGTTTTCGCAAGGATGATCCACATCGTCGAATTTGTGGTAGTCCGCGATGGCTTGGTTGAAGATGGGGAGGATGGGCTCGGTGGAAAGGATGATCATGGAGATTGTTTTTATGGGGCAACGCAAACGCGTTGCCCCATGATTAAATTAGTGCAACTTGGTCAAAGCAGCCTTGATGCGCTTCACGGCCTCGATGAGTTTGTCCTCAGAGGTGGCGTAAGAGAGGCGGATGCAGTCGTCGTTGCCGAAGGCGTTACCAGCCACACAAGCCACGTGGGCGTTGTAAAGCAGCCACATGCAGAGGTCGTCGCTGCCCTTGATGACGGTCTCTCCGTCGGTCTTGCCGTAGAACGACTTCATCTCGGGGAACACGTAGAAGGCACCAGCAGGGGTATTGCATTTCACGCCCGGAATCTCGTTCAGCAGCTTCACGAAGGTGTCGCGGCGATGACGGAAGGCAGCCAGCATGTCTTGAATCTCTTTCGAGTTCTCGGGGCTGAGCTCCATAGCTTTTGCAGCAGCGGCTTGGGCGATGGTGCAGATACCCGAGGTAATCTGTCCCTGAATCTTGTTGGTGGCCTTCACGATGGCTTGAGGTGCGGCAATGTAGCCGATACGCCAGCCCGTCATTGCATAGCCTTTGGCGACGCCGTTGACGAGGACGAGACGGTCCTTCAGGAACTCAAACTGGCCCATGCTTTCGTGCTTCTGCTCGTATTGGATGAACTCATAAATCTCGTCGGAGATGATGATGATGTTCGGGTATTTCTTCAGCACCTCGGCAATGGCGGTCAGTTCGGCTTTGGTGAAGACGCTGCCGCTGGGGTTGCAAGGCGTGTTGAGCATGAAGACTTTGGTCTTGGGCGTGATGGCCTTCTCAAGCTGTTCAGCTGTGATTTTGAAGTCGTGGGCGATGTCGCTCTTGATGATGACGGGCACGCCACCAGCCAGCTTCACCATCTCGGGGTAGGAGACCCAGAACGGGGCAGGGATGATGACCTCGTCGCCGTCGTTGACGACAGCCAGCAGCACATTGTTGATGGCTTGCTTGGCGCCATTGGAGACCAACACGTCAGTCTCTTTGTAATCAAGGCCATTGTCGCGTTTCAGCTTGTTGGCGATGGCTTTGCGGAGGGCCGGAGTGCCAGGTACGGGCGGGTAGTGCGTGTCGTTGCCGTTGATGGCGTCAATACCGGCTTGCTTGGCCGATTCGGGCGTGTTGAAGTCGGGTTCGCCGATGCTCAGACTGATGACGTCGATGCCTTGGGCTTTCAGTTCACGGCTCTTGTTGGTCATAGCCAAAGTGGCTGACTCAGCCATGTTCAAAACTCTGTTCGAAAGAATGATTTCGCTCATGATGTATTTTTAATTGTTGGTTGTTTAATTGTTCCTTTAATAATAGCGCACAAAATTAGGCCTTTTTTTGATAGGGTCGGCAGAATAAGGCGAAAATCATCACGAAACCCAAAAGCAAAAGCGGGAAAAGTCCTTTTTTATTGCAAAAAAGAATTGATTTACGAAGGTTTTGGTTCAATCAGCTTTAGCCGTCAAATCGTGATTCATGTGCTAAAACGGTAAAAAATTGACGGTTTTAGCAACCAAATCGCGATTCATGTGCTAAAACGGTAAAAAATTGACGGTTTTAGCAACCGAATCCGAAAATTTTGTATTTTTGCCTCGAATTAAAACGGAATGTACCATGCAGAAAAAAGTCATTGGACGGAAAGAAGAAATCAGGCTACTCAACAAATACGCGGCCTCGCATAGGGCTGAGTTTGTGGCATTATATGGCCGTCGTCGCGTGGGGAAAACCTTCCTCGTCAACCAAGTGTTCAAAGACAGGCTCACTTTCTCCATGACGGGCCTCATGGAAGGCGATAAAAACGCCCAACTGCACGCCTTCACGGATGCTTTGGACTTATATGGTCATCCCGTAACAAAACAACCCAAAAACTGGTACGAAGCTTTCCAAATCCTCCGCCATTTCCTTATGGAGAAAAAGCAAGACGGCAAAGAATGTATCGTGTTCATCGACGAGTTGCCATGCTTTGAGACGCGCAAGTCGAACTTTGTCAAGGCCTTGGGCTATTTTTGGAACAGTTGGGCATCGTTGCAGGACAATCTGCTGCTCATCGTCTGCGGGTCGGCCACCTCATGGATGATGAAAAACGTTATTGACAACCACGGAGGGCTTCACGACCGTATCACTCACGAGATGCACCTTAAGGAATTCAACTTGCACGAAGTGGAAGAATACCTTCGTGAATTTGGTTTCCCTTGGGACAGAGCAATGGCCTTGCAAGCCTACATGGTTATGGGCGGTATTCCTTATTATTTGAGTCTACTTGACCCTTCGGAAAGCCTCGCGCAAAATATTGACCGGCTGTATTTCCAAGCTGGCGGAGAGATGAAGCGTGAGTTCCAAAGGCTTTATAAAACGCTGTTTTCCACTCCCGAACCTTATATCGCCATTATCGAAGCCTTATTTGAGAAAAAGAAAGGCCTGTCGCGCGACGAAATCGCGGAAGCCGTTAAGATCAACGCCAACGGAAATCTGACTAAGATGCTGCAAAACCTGGTGGATTGCGACATCATCCGCTTCTATCATGTGAAAAACAAGACCATCGCCTCGCGAAAGGGGCTTTACCAACTGCTCGATTTCTATTCCATTTTCTACCTCCAATTCATGAAAACTCATACCACCAACGAGCATTTTTGGACGCAAAGCCTCAACACACCTGCTATCAACACATGGATGGGACTGTCGTTTGAGCGTATCTGCATGACTCACATTTCGCAAATCAAGCAGGCGTTGCGCATTGGCGGGATGAAGACGGAGTATTATTCGTGGCGCGGTACTGACCCCGAAACCCAACAGCAAGCCCAAGTTGACCTTATCATCGAGCGCGCCGACCGGATGATTAACCTATGCGAGGCCAAATACAGCGAGAAGCCCTATCTCTTGGGCAAGGAGGAATACGAGAAATATATGCGTCGTGTTGACTTGTTTAAGCAGCAGACCCGTTTTTCGGGTGGCATCATCCCTACTTTCATCACGGCCAACGGCCTGCAACGCAACGCCTATTCGGAGCACATCACAGCGCAGATTACGATGGACGATTTGTTTGTGGAGGTTTTGTAGAGTTTAAAGCTTGAGTTTTGGCTTTGAATTTATGCGGGATCAGGGGAGTTCGGTGATTTCATTATAGTGTAAACGGAAAAACAATTCGTTTCTGACTTTTTACGTATTTGGTTTTAATAGGACTATATATTTTTGCGTAAGTTTTTGAATACACATACTATGAATAAGGATTTAGAAATAAATGCAAAAGTAGTACCAACATACAAAGACATCTTTGATGACGACCCAAACATTTTTGTCTCATCGATTGATGCAATTCCGGTGCAATTCGTAACGATAATATGTGGTATTAATTCACTATTCTATAGGTATGACGATCAGGATGCAATTGACCATGACATAATCACAGTTCTTTTTGGTAAAGTGCTATCATCGACGCCTGAAGGAAGGAGAGTTCGTAATTGGATGTTTCAGCATAAGTCCAATACTATTTTGAATTCATATACGATATCTCAATTATATATCATATTATTTTCAATCAATAGTTTTAAGCCAGAAAACTACTCGATAAAGGATGAAGATCTCTTAGTGCTTTTAAAGCTGATTCTTGTTTCTAATCAAAAAAGAATGTATCCAGAAGACAGATTATCTTTCATCAAAGAGAACATTAACAGAGATGATCTTGATGCAGATTTCTTTCAAAGAATTGCATGGGGGCACAATTTAGCGCAAGTCGACAGTTATGTGAATAGCAATTTTACATTTGAGGCGTGTCGATGTATAATAATGATGCAATTCTTATTATCCCATGATGAGACAAAACCAATTGTTGAAGAGTTTTTGAAGAGAAGGCAAATTGACAGCCCTTTAACCTATGGAATACTTTTTGTACTTATTATACAGAGCATTTATATAAAAGGCAACGAGTCGAATTTCAGATATCTTGCCGAACCTCAATTAGAAGCCGTATTAACCCCATTGTGTGTAACAACACCGCCAAAAGAATTATTTGATGTAAAAAAGCACCCTGTTTTTCGTTCAGGTAATTTCTTCTATATATTAAACTTAAACTATTTAACCTCACAAATATTCACAGGTACATATTTCTCTTTAAAAAACGAAATAATAAATCGAGCTCACAACGATAATCTGAAATCAATGCTTGGGTTGATTATGGAGGAGCACATGTTAAAACCAATAATTAGCAATTGTTTTGGAGGATTTGTCTCCAAAATGTTATTTGATTGTGATTATTCCAACATTGGGCTTCCCGATGCCATGCTGCAAATTGGAGATTCCATTTATATTTTCGAGTTAAAAGATAATTTGCTGGATGAAAAGACAATGGAATCGCGAGATTTTAAAATGATTACCAGTAAACTTGAGGAAGTTTTTGTTGAATCAAGGAATAAAAAGCCTAAAGCGGTAATTCAAATTCTTAACTACATAGAGAAGCTATTGGATAGTGAATACGACAACAATGTTTTAAGGTTTAGTTACGATAAGTCATATAACATTTATCCAATCATTTTGTATACTGATTATAGATACAACTCCTCTGGACTTGGTTATTACATAAGAAAACGCTTTTGCGAAATCATTAAACGAAAGGAAAAAATTGTTTCGAAGTACTTTAGAAAGGGGAAGATAAAACCTGTGACTTTTATTGGCCTTGAATTCTTTTTCAACAACATACAGAGCTTAGCAAAAGATAGAAAATTGTTGAAAACACTAATTGATGCGTATCACTATGAAATCAGGAAAGAGGAACAAATTAATTCTATTTCGCCCAAACCTTTTGAACGAGATTTATTTCCTTCATTTGAACGTTTTCACAGTGATTACAATTACGTAATACCACCAGTTGAGGATCCAATAGAGTTTTTTAAACTATTTGGAATAAATTTCCCTAAACAACATACACATGATTGAAATCTTCGTATCTTTGCCGTCGATTGTTCGGGGAGAAATCCGAGCAATTGAAGGCAATTTGTGCTTGTATCTTGACACACAAATCTGGAAAATTTAGGTAGATAAGATACAGACCACGAGTTACCAGCCTTTATTTGTTATCAAACATTTGATAATAAACCCAGGCTAGGTTACCGTGTCTATTTTTATCTACAAGGTATTCCAGAGCCTGTGTGTCGGAAATAGGTGCGAACAAGTTTCCTAGCCTTCTTATGCATAGGTTTGCCGAATCGTGGAGACTATAGGCAATCGAAAGCATCGAAATAAAATGCAAAACATAGCAAAAACAATACTTATTATTTGTCTATTGAGCGCTGGTCTAATTTACGCACAAACCAAGCCTACTGGATGGGAAACATATTCGATTCCTGATGTTTGTTCTTTTTCTATTCCGAGCACAATGGAAGTGCGTTCGGATGAATCGATTCATGGGCAATTCATAAAATCGGTACAGCAATCTTCGTTTTTTGAATTGATGTGCAATGAATGTGACTTGTTTTTTGACGAGTCGGAATTAGTGCTTCAGCCCAAGGGATTGAACGAAACTCCAACCAGCAGTACTTATCAACAAGCTAGCAAGAGTTATGCAAGGATTTTGTTCAACTTTTCATATATAGAGGGGATTGACCAAGATGACATCAAAGAAATGGCACCGTCAGATTTAAGAGAAATAAACCAGATGTGGTATGAGGAAACGAAAAATGAAATAGAGTGTGTTGCGGAGTATTTCTCTAATTCTGGAGAGTTTAAATGGTATAATACGGTTAAGAAAAACATTGCTGGGCTTTCGGCTTTGGTGATTGAATATGACCGCCCTGGTCCAGGAGGAGCAACTCATGTAAAGTCTCACAGGTTCTTCTATGACAACAAACGAATGGAAATAACAACCAGTTACAAAGTAAGCGAGGAAAATAAATACAAGGATGACTTTGAAACTTTTATAAAGCTGCTGAAGATAGAAACGAATGTGAAGCCTAAGAAGAACCAATCGGGTGCAACAAATAATGGAATTTATTTGTCAGAAGAGTATAATGTCAAGTATTCCTACGACAAAACAAAGTATTCGATAACGCCTAAACAAAATAAGACTTCTCATTGTTTCTGCAAGTTGGAATCTACAGAAGGTTTTAATGTCATTCTGTTTTCAGCATGGGATACAGAAGGTGAAGACGCTGGCTTTTCAATACATGATGACGAACTTATTGCTGATGCGAAGCAGAGAGATAGGGATTATTGCTCTGACGGCAAACAATTAGTAAAGAGCTGTGAGAAAGTTAGTATTGGAAAAACTAAGGCTTTGCTGACCGTGTTGTATTATGATGTAATGGGAGTCCGTTATGTCCATATGACATATAGAGCATACCACAAAGGGAGGTTTTATACCTTAGATTTTCATGTGCCTAAAGAGGAATACGATAAGAACAAAAACATTGTAAACGAACTTATTAAAGGATTTCAGTTTATTTGATTGATATTATGGCTACAAATAGTGAAAAAAAGACAATAACCATTAAACAAGGCAATGGAAGCGATGTCCTTGAAATGAAGGTGCAAGTTACCCAAGAGGAACTTGACAAGATGGAACAAATACGTCGTTATAGTACAGAGAAATGGGAAAGTAAAGGGCTGGAGCTTCTACAAGAAGCTAGAAAGCTTATCAAAGAGGAAACAAACAAAGCACAGCAAACGGTTAACGAAGAAGTTGTCCAAGCTAGTCCAGACCCAAAAGAAGATGTGCAAAAAAAAGGTAACCCTGGATTGTGGTGGACAATTGGTATCCTTGCAGCCTTTTTCATTATTATTAAGATTATTACTGGTACATTAGAGAAGAGGAATAGAGAAGCGTTTCAGCAAATATTCCAAAATAACCCAGGCTTAGTAAATGAAGTTCTTGGAGAAACGATAACTCACAAAGGACTAACATTAAAATATCCACGCAATTGGTCGTTATCAACTAATGATTTGTCGGATGAGATGTTCATGATTGGAGGCACTGATGAAAATGATTCCGAATTTGGGGTAATATGGACCACAAACAAAGAATTGAGTTTGGAAAACTACATTGACAATGTAATTTCTGGATATGACAATTCTCCAAATTTTAACGATTTTGAATACAGCGCAATTTATGACACCAAGGTTAATGGGATGGATGCTATTGCTGTTGATTATTCGTATTACTACCAAGATAAACCTTCTTATGCTCAGATTATCGGTTTTGAAAATGACAAGTATTCGGTTTTTTTAAATCTCATTGCGCATTCAAAATCAGCTCTTGAGAAAGATTTCAATGTGATGAAAAATAGCATCAGATTTACGGACAAATAGATACTCATATAATTAAACTCATTCGACATGGTATATATTCTTGTTTTGTTAGCGATCGCCATCGGATTAGCAATTGGGCGAAAGAATTCACCAAAAAATAAATTGCACAAATGTTTGACGGCTATTTTGCTTCCAATAATTAGCGGGATTGTAATCGCTCTCTTTTTTGCTGCCTTAAACAATTCTCCTTTTGATTTTTGGTATAAATTAGGTCAAGCAATGGCTCCTGTTTTATTTGCTATAGTGGCCATGATTATCACATTGTTTATATCACTAAAGGTGAAAGGCAGCAAAGGCAATGATTCAACGCTGATTAAACAACAAGTGCAGAAACTTCACTATGGTGTTGGTGAAAATAGGGTTGATTTTGAAATGGAGTTGAACAAGAGAGAAATCGAGAAGATGGAAGAGCTTCGCCGGCGTGAACCAGAGAGATGGCTGGATAATGATTTGGAATTGGTAAAGGCAGCGAAGAAAGAATTGATGAATGGGGATTCCGTTCAAGAAGAAATATTGCAAGAGACATTGAATACATCAGAAGTTCGTTCTGAAGCCACTGACACGCAAGAAGAGCTTCTGCAAGAGGAGAAAATAGTAGTTGAGCCAGTTCTGGAAACAAAGGTAAAGCCAACGCAAGATAATAATGAAGACCCCCGAGATAAACAATCAACAGCAGAAACTCAAACCGAAGTGAAGCTAATTCCTGAGAAGAAGGAGAAAAAGGGTGATGGCAATACTTTATCCAAATGGCTGAAAGTTTTACTGATTGTCATTTTGTCGTTAGGTGTTATGTTTGGTTTAAGTGTGTTGGCCAGTATTATATATACCAACTATGTTTATCCATCAAAGGCAAAATCTGATGACGAAAAATTGATACAAGAAGCAAAAGCAAATCCATCTAAGGCATACGAAATCGCGCAAGTGTTGTTCAAAAGAAATAAAAACGGTCATTTGAGCGAATATCACGATTTCATAACTGGAAAACAAGGTATTTGTGATCTGGACCACTCAAAAGCCGGGATGGAGGTAGCGAGTATTTACTGCCAGCATTGTATTGATTCAGCAAAGAGGGACATCACACATTCAGCCCACATTGCTAGAGACATGTTGTTCCATAAACTAGATGGGCTTTGTGATGAGCTATTTATTAAGACCGGAGTGGAAATAATAAAAAATGGTGCCGAACAAGGAGACTCAATATCCCAGTTTGCTTTTGGTTGTTATTATGCTGGTTTAAAATTCAATATTGACGGAGAGTGGGATGATTACCACACGATTGACGGTAAGAGTATTGATCGTGTAAAAGCGGCTTATTGGTATCTTCAATCTGCAAATCAAGGATACACTAATGCGATGGGTAATTTAGGTAATGCCTATATGAATGGTTATGGTGTTAGCAGAGATGAGAGAAAAGGGTTAGAGTTGATTCAAAAAGCTGCAGATAATGGAAATGCATTCTTTCAACGAGTCTTGGGAGATTTTTATATGGACGGAATCGTTGTTGAAGTTGGAAGCCATAAAGTAGTTACTGGCTATTATTGGGATTGGGATGATGACGAATATGGCAATTTTGGCAAACATAGACATGCTAATACGAAAACTGTTATTGATTATAAGACCATACTTGCCCCAGACATTAAACAAGCACAGTATTGGTGGAAAAAAGCTGCAGACAACGGAGATGAAGATGCAAAAGAAAGGCTTCAACAGATTTTTGAATAACGATAGAGATGTGTTTCGATCATATGGAGAACTGCATTAACGTAAGTAGTCTAATTCTGCGAGTCTTTTTAAGATAGCTGTCTTTGAAACCATGAAATAAGCTGATAAATGTTGAATTATCCATTTAGATGTATCAACATTGCATTTTTGGCCTTCGAGGTATAATTCTGGATAGTTTCTAATACCTCCTTTGATGAAGAGCGCTTTGTATGCCAATTCGAATTGGTAAGGAGGAAGTAATAGTAGTGAGGCAAAACTATTGGCTTGGATTTCCATCCTAGCAATGGTTTTGTTACTAATATTGGCACTTTCTGCCATTTCATCGTCTATGTATTCTTCTATGGCTTTAATGTTGGATTGTAAAATAGCTTTTGAGTGTAACACAATATGGCCAAGCTCGTGGGCCACTGTAAAGCGCCATCTTGGGCTTCCTTTTTGCAATGTGTCAGAAACCAAGATAGTTTTTGATTCAAAGTCAATTTCTCCCAATACTTTGTTTGGAAGAGCGGATGTATTAACCGAATAACCTTTTTTAGATGCAAATTCTAATAAATCTGCGTCTTGAACAACTATATTTGTACTCTGTAAAAGTTGAGATTCATTATTAATTACATCAAGTATTTGTTCGTTTGTCAAATAATCAATGGATAATGATTGTTGGAACTGTAATCCAATGTCGTCGTGGAGAAAATCAAAAAAATTGGTGTAATAGTCCTCGCTAATTGCCACAAAAGGATAGTCTCTTTCAGATGGTAGTCCTGTGATTGTTTTTATAACATCGGAAAACACTTCGTATTTGTCTTTAATAGAAATCCTTCGTGTTTTCCAATGCAATTCGTCGGTGTTACCAACGACAACTAGTCCGACATGGTTGGTTTTGGCTATCTCTAATACACCAGACTGAAATCGACTTGTTGTAAAAAAGTATCCTTTATTAGCCCCCACTTCGTCCATTCGGAAAATGAAGTCGCGAATTTTTGAGTCTTCAATGGGTGATGCGTAATCTTTACATTCAATTAGAGTCAAGTTTGCTATCTCCTCTGAATCAGGCATGAAAGATTCTATGGCTATATCAAAAACGATTTCTTTCTTCGATTCTTTTGAAATGTATTTTTTCTTGCGATAGATTTGCGATCGTTTGCAATTAATTGGCAATGCTTCTGCCTGAAGCAACTTTTGAAAGATTTTGAAAACTCTTTCTTCAAAAGCATCTCCTTTTGCGGTCGTGTTTTTATTCTTTTTGGCCATGATTTCCAACAATTTTCATTTTGCTTTCAAATGCCATATCGCTGAAGATATGCTTGAAAGATTTGTAACTGTCTGTTTTGATAAGCGA
>Ga0265301_10001024_pt1 | contig 38122 bp, 39 predicted proteins | sample AusTroGonzalo_MG_2_FD_193488 | JGI IMG/M metagenome (GOLD analysis project Ga0265301, IMG submission 193488) | Bovine rumen microbial communities from tropical cattle in Woodstock, Queensland, Australia - Gonzalo_04 | ecosystem: Host-associated > Mammals > Digestive system > Stomach > Rumen ...
GACATCGACAACGAACACCTCATCATCGTGAGGAAGGGCACCGAGAAGCTGCGGTTCGCCGCGCCGGACAGGCTACTTGTCGACGACACCCCGAAGAACGTCGACGCGTTCCGTGCGGCGGGAGGCCAGGCCGTCCTGTACCGGAGTCCCGGGCAGGCGTTATCCGACATAATCAAGCTCGTTTAGAATTCCGATGGCCGCCTGGATTGGCGGCCATCTTGATATAAACTCCTGTTTTGAGGAATAATCCATGGCCAAGACGGGAACTACAACAGACGAATCCACGGCGGTGCTGAAAGAGCTAGAACAGAAGATGTCCAGCATGATGGGCATCGTCGACGGCCTGTCCAAGAAGGTTGACGACGAGTACAACATGTTCGTCAACGGCAACAGCCCGTACTTCCTTAACATATCCAGCGCGCTCGGCTCGTCGCTGCACGAGAGCGAGATGGACCGCCGCCTCTACGAGGAGGCCATGGAGCAGAACCGCCAGGCACAGCAGATGTCCGGCATGAAGTCGCCGGAACGGGGCGACAGCAATTTCTGGTCCTCGGCATTCACGCCGACGCCGGTGTCCCAGGCTGAAATCCAGGCGAACGTGATGAAGTCCGCATTCAGCGACAACGGTGTCATCGACACGTTCAAGAACATGTTCTCCGGAATCGCGAAGCCGGAAACAAATTCCAAGGAACTGGGGGATGTAATCAAGGAGGCCATGCGCAGCGAGGCCGACGGCAGGACATTCGGCGAGAAGGCCCTGGACAGCCTCGGTTTCCGCACGGTCACCAAGGGAATCAACTGGTTCGCCGACCGGGACATCCGCAAGGAAGAGAAGGCGACGACAAAGGACCAGGGGACAATCAAGCGCGAGCAGAAGCAGCTCGACCGGCTTTCAGCAAAGTACAGGAAGCTGAAGGCTTCCGGTGCCAGCGAGGAGAAGCTGCAGGAACTGCAGGAGCAGTATACCGCCCACAAGGAAAAGCAGACCAGCGCAGCCGAGAGGATTCGCGAGCGCAGGAACGACGACCTTGCCGAAATCGGGATGCCCACTAAACAGAAGGAACAGCCATTCACTTTCGACTGGGCGAAGTTCAACGAGGAATTCAAGAAGATTGGTGCAAACCCGGCAATGCAGCCGGATAACCGGGCAGCCCCGGCTGCGGCCGTGTCCAGCGCCCTGGCACCTACCGTGCGCAAGCCAGGCACGCAGGAAATTATAGAAGCGGAACTGGTGGACGATACCAGGACGAAGGACGTAACCAAGGACAAGAACGAGCCGGTCGAACTTGCCAAGGAAACCAATGGTGCGCTAGTTCCGGTTGGCGACACCAAGGAAGCGGCGGATATTCAGCGCAAGCTCGACACCACGCTCAGGCCTGATTTCTACAAGGAAGGGACGGCGTTCTTCAAGAAGGTCAATTCGGGTGAACTCATGTCGGCCCTGTCGGGTGCACTCGGCGGAGGGGCGCTTGGTGGCGCGGCGAAGGCGGGGTTCTATGCAGCAGCGGCCACGGCAGTCGTGGCTTCCGTCGCAAAGGTTGGCCAGGCGGCAATGCTCGTCAAGGACTGGTACAGCGCAAGCAGCGAGGCAGTCGACAACGTCAAGAAGATGACGGAGCAGAACAACGCCAACCTCGAGAAACGTAAGAACGGTGTCAACGACGACATGCTTTCCGCTACCCAGGAATCCAATACTGCTGACCAGGAACTGCATGAAAGCGAGGAATCCTGGGCTGATTCTGCCGGCAGTTTCGTCAAGGATACTCTGTTTGGTGGCTTATTCGGTAAATCGGACCGCAAGAAGGCACAGGAGAAAGCCGCCGCTGCCGAAAAGAAGCGACAGGAAGAGCTCAAAAAGTATGGTTCGTTGAGGGACGCAGCCAAGAAGGCCGGTGTCGACATCAATAACGTCGAGGAGATGAATAAGTTTAAGTCCGAGTATGACAAGGAACAGGCGGAGCGCAAAAATGCCGCGAAACTTGCCATGGGGAATCTCCAGGAATCCGGCCAGGAAGCCACGGCGCAGACGCCGGGGTCCAAGGTTGATACCGAGAATACCGAGACGGCCGAGGAGCAGGCGAAGCGGCAGGAGGAGACCATGTTCAACGCGATGAAGCGGGCGCTGCTCGACATCGACGTACAGAGGCAGAACGAGGAAAACGCTAAGATTCAGGGCAAGCAGATTGACCAGAGTCTCAATGGAAGGAAATAAGGCATGGCGGAGAAGTCTAAAATAGTCAGGTACAAGCCGTTCCCGAAGCACGAGAACACCCCGGGCGTGAACGGCCAGGGAGGTAGGCACTACCATTCGGACAGCCTGCCGCTGCCCAACGTCGTCCGTATCGAGATACTGTCCCCTATTGCAAAGGCGAGGTACCTCGGACAGTTCCACAGCATGATGGAGGGTTTCCGGCAGCAGCTGGCCAATTCAATCATGACTCCTGACGCCACGCTGCCGTTCTACGGGTTCTTCGACCCGGAAGAAAACGGTGGCATCGGCTTCGACATCAACGCCAACTGGGAACAGGACAGTTCTAGCATGCTGGACTCGATAGCCCAGAGCGCGGGAAAGATTCCTCTCATAGGCGGTGCGGTCGGCAAGGCAGCCGGCGCGGTTTCAGGCGTTTCCAAGGTGGCAAACAAGCTTGTCGGCGCCATGGGCATGGACAACACCAGCACCGGTTCCTGCACGATGAAGAGCTTCAGCAAGGCGTCGTTCGCCTTCAACAAGACGGTGAAGTGCAGCTGGTACATGCCGGAGCAGGAGGCCCAGGCACGGGTGTCCATCACCCGCCTGATGAAGATGGCCTACGTGAGGAACTTCGACCTGAATTCCCGCAACGACTACGCGAAGAAGGTAGCCGATGCTTTCCGGGCGATGAGCCAGCAGATTGAAAGTTTCAACCAGACCGAGGGACCGAACGGGTTGGCCGGCAACCTGCTCAGCAACGGTGCCCACCTGATGGCCGGAGCGGTAGACACCATCGGCGATATGACCGGCGTGACACTGGACAGCGTCATCAACGGGGCAATCGACCTCAACGCCTTCTTCGGCGGCGCGCTGACTGTCGCCCCGATGCCTGTCCGCCTTACCATGGGCCATATTCTCGACATCGAGCCCCTTGTTATTACCGGCATCAAGATTTCCGGCAGCAAGGAGCAGTTCATGACCACCGACGGGACGAACATCCCGCTGTTCGTCAACGCGGACATCAGTTTCGACATGTGGATGATTCCTGACCCGAACAAGGGCTTCGTCCGCTGGCTCGGCGACGACGTGTTCAACATCGGTTACACCAACGCGGTATCGGAGAAGGGAGGTAGCAAGTAATGGCAAAGGAAGCATTCCCTCGCATGAGGGCACACAGTTTTTCCTACGCGGACACGTTCACCGTGCCGTCCTACATCGCCGGCCGTCTCGACCTAATCGTAAAGGACAAGTACGGCGAGCCAAAGGCCTACAAGGCCATCGCCGCTGCAAACGGCATAGTCGACGCGTTCACCACCCGGCCTGGCATCCGTCCGGCGACGGAGGCTCTCGAAAATGAGCTAGTTTTACGCGGGGTGAAGCCGTCCAAGGCGAAGGCAGCCGCCGACAGGATAGACGAGGAACGTGTCCTTGGCGACATGGACTGGCTCGCCTACGGCAACATGGTCGCCGGCAACATCACGGACGTGACCCCGGAGAGGATTATGTTCGTGCCGACGCCGAGCACCGCAGTGGCATGGCTCGAGCGATACAATACGCTCAATGAAGAGGAAGACGAGGAAGACTGATGGGAAAGTCCAAGGTAGGTGAACGGTATTCGGTCAGCATCGGCCTGGTGAAGGCCGGCAACGACTCCAGCAAGGAACTGGTCGTGTACAACGACGCTTCCCTGCACGCGTTCGAGTTCATCGTGCCCATGAACGGGCTGCCGGCAGGACGCACCAAGATTGTGTGCGACGCCGGGGTCGTCGGCAACCCGAGCAGCGGAAGTTACGGCAAGCTGTTCGTGGACGGTCTGCTTTCCGGCGGAAAGGTGATGGAGCTGCCAATCTACGTGAATTCCCTCGTCCGGAACAACATCTCGCAGGAAGTAGTCAGTCTCGACCTCGAGTTCACCCTCGGGCACGAGAAGCTGCAGAGTGTCATGGAGTCCATCGCTCTGGAAGGTACAAGCGTCGACGCCGTGAACAAGCTGTTCGCTGCACAGGAAATCGAAATTATCGACGACGTGTCTCCCGCAAAGGGCTCCACCGGGGTCAGCGACAACATGATTTGGCGCTTCGTGGCCGGGACCCTCCCGGAACACCTCCTCAACGTAATCGTACGCTCGTCCCTCCCGGGAGACCTGCTGTACTGGGTATACGACGATTCCGCGCTCACCTTCAGGATGGGCACTTTCAACGTATCCAAGGCTTCCAAGCACAAGAATTTCTTCATGTACACGTCGGATGCTGTCACCACCACCAATTCGGCCACGCACAACGTCAAGGGAACCGACACGAACATATGGTACTATTCCGGGTACTCCCCGTCTGACCTCAACGGCGAGACCAGGGAGGCCCGCTCGCCGAACCTGGTGATAGACAGCACTGCATCCGGCAGCGCCAAGGACAGCGGCACCTGCAGCAAGGACTGCTGGAAGGCGGTAATCGGCTCCATGGGCGCAAACGAGCAGTTCATCGAATCGGAGACCTACGGGCCGCAGAAGATGGTGAAGCCCTTCCCGGCGAACACCCACAAGACATACGCCATAGCCCCGCATGTCCGCCAGTACATGATGGCAGAATATTCCAAGATGGTGACGCTCCGCATATACAACCACCCGGGGCCCGCCGTGGGTTCCTGCGTGTACTTCTACGCCGCGTCGCCGAAGCTGAAGAACGGGGACTTCCTCCCCGACGAGAACTACACCGCCAAGTACATCGTGCTGGGCAAGAAGATTATGAAGGCCGCCACGGTGAACACCGGCCTGCTCGGCAGGGAACGCCCGGCAAACACGTCGGACCTGGTGACCGAGATTACCATGGTATCCAACGCCGGGTACGACGGGGCGAAAAGCGCCGACTACAAGCAGGTGACCGAGCTCGCGTCGGCAATCACGAGGGCGCTGGCTAAGGAGACCAAGAAATGACGACTGAACTTCCAAACTACGACGAAGTGCTGAACTCGCTCAACCCGGCGTCGGCCGTGCCGATGGGCAGGCTTACGTTCCCGTACTACTACGCGCAGGTCGTCGGCTCTTCCGTTGACCCTAACCGGGTCGGGTGCGTGCAGGCAAGGGTAAGCGGTGTCACCGACCTGTGGGAGGACAAGTTCCAGCCGTGGTTCGCCCCGCAGCTCACTACCGGCATGCAGCAGGTCCCGCAGAAGGGGCAGTGGCTGATGGTGCGCTTCCTTGACGGGGACATCAACCAGGGCATGTACTACGGCGTGTCGCAGACGAAGCACTTCCTCCCGGAGAACTTCGTGGGGGAATACCCGGATATCGCCGTGCTCAACCTTGGAGAGAGCGACTACCTATACACGCACAACCGGAGGACCCACGTGTCCGACATAAGGAATCCCGGGAACAACTCCGGGATTACCTGGAACGAGGCCGGGGAAATCACGGTGGACTCGTCCAACGCGTCCGAGGAGGAGGGCTCCTCGTCGGTATCCGTCCTGACCGAGGCGACCATAGACATCTTCACCTGCAGGCCCGTAGGCAGCCCGAGCAACGGGGTGCGCTCCGGCTCCGAGTACCTGAGGGTCCCGCACATTTCCAAGGCCACCGTGGACGCACTGCGCGGCAACGGTAGCGGTACCGAGACCGTGGTCAAGAGCGTGCAGGATTCCGAGGCCGACGGCCAGGATACCAGGCAGCTCGACGGCCTCAACGGGACATACACGGTCCCGTTCATGGAATCCCCGGCAAGCAAGCGGCGTACAAGCAAGACCAACAAGAGGATAATCATCGGTACCACCGGGGGAAGCCCGCTCGCCTCCTATCTCGGCTCCGTTACGGCAACCGAGTCCAAGACCTGCGTGCACTACCTCGTCGGCCTCGGCGACGGACAGCCGGACATCATCTCGTCCCTTGCCGACCAGGCGGCCGCGAAGAACCTCGGGTTCATCCAGTGCGCCGAGACATGGAACGACGGCACATACGGTTCCGACATGACGGGCAAGAAGAACGTGGACGCGGTTTCCGTGGTGTTCTACGGCAACGGCGAACTGAACAAGTACCAGGAAGGCAAGCTGATGGACATCGTCAACCACGTCAAGAAGGCGGGCAGCCTCGACGAAATCGAGGTGGTCGCGTTCAAGTCGATGAACCCGCTCGACACCAGGAACCTTGCATACATGAACCTGTCCGCATTCGAGGGGGTATACTGATATGGCAGTGAAGACATGCGAAGAAGTCATTGACGGGGCCTCTTACGCCGGCGAAGGCGGGAAGCAGGTAACCCGCTCCAGCGAGTGCGGCGGTAGCGAGGGGGATTTCCTCGACGCCGTGATGAACGCCGCCGGGTACGTTTCCGCGAAGGCCACCGAGCTCTACGACTACGACTGCTCCGACCACCTGCTGGAGTGGCTGTACAGCGTGTGCCCGCAGCTCAAGGCTGTCGGCAACGGCATAGACAATGTCGTCAGCAAGCTCAACTCCATTTCTACCGGAATCGGCATCTCGGACTTCGTCCAGAACGCCGACATCACCAAGTCCATATGCAACGTAGTGCTTACTCTCTTCGGCAACGTGACCGCCTGGCTGGAGGTGCTGACCAAGGCGGCGTTCGTGCTTTTCGGCAAGATTGACGCCGCCAGGGAGCGCATGCAGGCAGCCCTGCAGTCACTCAACGGTGCCGTGATGAACTGCATACTCGACGTGTACAACATGCTCGAGAAGTACCTCACCGGCATGCTCAACGTCGGGCTCGGTTTCGACTGGGACGGCCTCGAGGCGTTCCTCAACGCGTGCCCGTGCATCTGCCGGTTCCTCGCGTTCGTCACCTGCTGCGACACCGACTCCGACGGGAACAACATTTCCAACGAGCCGGACAAGGTGCTGAACTGCATCCGCGAGAAGTTCTGGTTCATCGACGGCGCAAACCTGACCGTCGGCCTTTCCACCATAATGAACGACTACATCAGGCAGTACCTGCTGCTCATGTTCGACGCGATAGACCTTGGGATAATCAGCCTGTTCAACCTGTTCATCAAGCCGCTGCGGATGCTGATAAAGGGATACGCCGACTTCCTGCGCAAGCAGTGGGACGTCACGTTCCTCATCGACCCGCTCAAGGTTTCCCACCTTGACTGCCTTCTCGTGTACAACAAGAAGGTCGACAACGGCAAGACGGTCTACACGATGAGCATCCTCAACATGATGGACAGCATGAAGCAGTGGATTGGGTGCCTCGAGTACCCGTGCCTCGCGCTGTCGGAGCGAATCAAGAACAAGGTCAAGAAGTTCAACGAGGACTTCAGGCTTACCGGCGACTACTGGAACCGCGAGTTCGAGGCGGACATCTACGTTTGCTGCATGAGGGCCGACGCGGCCTACGAGCAGGACATCTCGCTCGAGAAGATGGGTTCGCTCTGGGGAGACCTGCTGGACAGGCTCCGCGCAATAAACAGCCGCGCCAAGAACGGCCTGGCGTTCGCCAAGGTGACGTACGGCGTGGAGGCCACCGGGAAAATCGCGTACGACACCAAGGGGATGCGCGACGACTACAGGACCGCGGAATACGAGGATAGCCCGACTACAGGCGACTCCGTGAAGATGGCCGCGCAGTTCTACGATTCCCCTGACCGGGAGAACGACATCAACGTCGGCTCGGAACCGATTTCCACGCAGGAGGACGAGCTCATCCGTGCCGTAGGCGTGTCCATCGCGCAGGGCTGCGAGGAGGACACCTACTTCGTCGAGAAGTGGTACCAGTACCTCCGTTTCGCGGGCATGTACGAGCTCAGCAACGGCACCGTGGCGAAGCTCCGGGAAGTCCGGGACAGCGCCGGCGGGCTGAAGGCCGACTTCGGCGGCGGGTATGAGACGAACTTCCCCGCCGTGACGAGAAGGGAGCCGTCGGCCGTGGGGCCGGAGGACCGCGAGGTCAACTACTGGGTCGATTCCGACTACGACGGGAAGCGCGTGGACAAGATACAGAACATTTCCTGGGAGAAGCAGGGCGAGGGCGAGAGCCTCGCGGCCTACTACGCCAGGATGTACGCGACGGCGGTATAGGCATGGCTAGACGGAAGAGAAAATCGGATGCCGGCCTGGAGGCCACCGGGGCCGCCCCGCGCAAGCGCCGCAAGAACTATTACAACGACTGCAAGAAGGGGTTTTACCATATACTGAACCCCGGGAAGTACATGCAGGAGGGTGTCACCGAGGTGGAGTACAAGTCCGACTGGGAGCGCCGGTTCTGCGTATTATGCGACGGGAACGAGAATGTCATCAAGTGGGCCTACGAGCCGTTCGACATCCCGTACAGCTCCCCGGTTCTGATGAAGCAGTCCCTTTACAAGCCTGACATTTACCTGGAAATCAAGTATGCCGACGGGCATGTCGAGAAATGGCTCATAGAAATCAAGCCCGTGGCATATTCCATAGTCCCCAGCCCGCCGAAGCCTCTTCCGCCGGGGTGCCAGGACCCCAAGAAGATAGCCTCGTTCCAGAGGCGCATGGCCTCGTACCAGCGAAAGAGCCTAGACGTGGCCACCAACTTCGCCAAGTGGGAAGCTGCCGAGCAGTGGTGCCGGCGTCACCAGGTCAACTGGATGATTTTCAACGAGCAGAACAGCCGCGGGCTGTTCAAGGGCTCCATTTCAGTCTAATATGGAATAGTTTTCCTACCAGAGGAAAACGACGATGGCAAAACCATGCTGTGGCGACCCGGTCCGCATAGACGGGATATACAAACCGCTTAGCCTTCGCCTTCTCGAGTACGGGAAGGACGCCTACAGGGAGACGACCAGCAGCCAGCGGGTCATCATGTGGGTATTCTCCTTCTACGAGGCGAAGGACGAGTGTCCCGTGTGCAAGCACGGAATAGAGACCATGTACAACTGGTTCAACAAGTACGGCCTGCTGGAGAACCCGGCCAGGGGCGTCAGGATTGTCATCGACGACGAGGCCTCCAAGAGCGCCATACTCGACGACATGCACGTGGACTTCGCGCCGGTCAACATATTCACGGACGCCGACGGCAAGGTCATAGACATGCTGTTCGAGTTTCCCAACGAACCTTGGCTGGACAAGTACATCCTGCCATTCATCCAGAAGGATTCAACACTACTATGAGAGAAAAGGTATACATCATCGGATACACGATGGACGCAATTATGGAGGCGGTAAGCGTCTCCTCGCAGGGTTACGAGGTGGAATTCCTTGCCACGGCTGATGTGGGCAAGCCCCTGGATGACTACGGGGACCTCATTTCCGCAAGGTACAAGGAAGTGCTAGACGTGCTCCTCCCGGGACTCCTCGAGTACAAGCAGTACGCAAACCCGAGGTTCTTCTACATCCCGTACGACCGCGTGGCAATCAAGAACACCACCAACGGCGTGATACAGTTCCCGCTGTCCAAGAAGTCGTTCTGTGACGACGGGGAATGGAAGGCGTGCGTTGAGGCATTCGAGAAGCCGGAAATACAGTCCGTGCTGTCCAACAAGGCCAACGCCCCGTCCAAGCTCGTCACGGCCATGAAGTCCGGGATGCCGGCCGCGTTCGCCGAGACGTTCTGCAAGGCGATGCAGACCACGCGCTGGAGGGGGACGCAGCTGTCCCACCTTACCATGTTCGGGTTCGACTACGAGTTCCCGCTTACCGAGCTCGCCAACGATTCCTACAACGAGTACTACTACAGGCCGACCAACCACACCTACCACGAGATTTGTGCCGCGCTCACTAACATCTTCGGTATCACGGTCAGGCTCGCCGACCAGGAGACCGCCAAGAAGTACATCACGGACCGCACCGTGGATGGCAAGGTCATCATCATGGACAACCGTGTCGACCAGTACCTGGACTACATCGCTGGAAAGTTCGACCGTACCAGGATGTGGTGCGTCCCCGAGAAGCTCCCGCAGGAAATCAGGTACTCCCGGGAAGGGCTCTACTACACCCCGCTCAACTCCTGCTGGGCAGTGTCGTCGTTCGACGGCGAGTGCAAGAAGTTCATGGCGGAGCCGGTCAACACCCTGTACGACGAATTCATTTCCGAAATACCGTCGACCAAGACCAACATCAAGCTGCACAGCCAGTACTGCGCGCTGGTGGAACGTTACGGCGACAAGAAGCTGGACCTCGGCCAGAGAGTCGAGACGCTGATAAAGGCATAGCATGTTCTACACCGTAATTCCCTGCAGGAGAGGCGAGCACGTCGCGCAGGTCGTCGCGGAGCTGAAGCGCCAGGATACGCGCATCGTCGTGGTCCGGGACCGATGCTCTGTCGAGTGTCCGGGTGCCGACGTCGTCCTCGACAGCAGGGTAGGTGAGGGTTTCATGGCGGGATACTGCCGCGACATCGGCATAGACTACGCGCTGTCCGAAGGTGCGGACGCAGTGCTGACGGTCGACGAGGACTGCATACCGCAACGGGACATCGTGTCGGCGCACGCCGCGGCCGTATCCCGTGGATTCCCGGTGATTTCCATCGGCCGCCGGCTGGAGTCGAGGCTGGGATGGAAGGACCCGAGGGAACTGGGCGACGCGGGCAACTGGCACCTGTTCTCCTCACGCGGCAGCATCGTGCAGAACGTCAGCTGGGTAAGGAACTGCCTCGCCACCTGGTCATGCAACCTGTGCATGAATGCGCCGGCCATAAGGATAATGCGCAGGGCCATGCGTCGAATTTGCGGAGAGGACAGGGTGTTCCATCCGGCCTTTGACGGCCATTGGGGCGGCGAGGATTCATACCTTGCCTACTTGGCCTGGGCATTCAGGATAACGATGGCATACCTCCCGATGGGGGCGAACGCGGTAAAGCATATGGACCATCCCAGGCCCGAGCCCGAATACGGAAAGGGCTTCAAGGAAACCCTCGAAGCCCAGGTTGATAATCTCAGGAAATATACCGTGGCCAACCCGGTCACGCTCGACGACATAACGGACTAGCTCCTGCGCTGTCCGTGCATGTTGTACTTGAACTGGCCGCGGAGCTCCTTTGCCGCGGCTCCGCTGTTTATGTACTTCTGGTACATCTTCGGCTGGTACGCCTCGAAGGTCGCGTTGTTGTAGGCGGCCTGCCACGTGCCGTGGTCCACCTCGTAGAAGCCGATGTTGTAGTCGCCGTACGGGCACCAGTCGACATTGGTCAGGGTGGTCTGGCAGCCGGTGTTCTCGTACTCGGCCGACTTGCTCGGGTCGATGCCGCGGGTGGTGTTGTCGCGGAGGTAGCGCATCTGGTCCTTGAAGGTGCCCTGGTACGCGTTCGGGTACTTCAGCTGCACCTGGAAGGTGTACGGGGACGAGCTCTCGTAGTTGACGTTGATTGTCGGGGCCTGCAGGGTGATGCAGGAGTTGAACTCGAACATCTGGCCGATTACGAGGTCGGTCATGCAGGGGTTCTTCTCGCGCTCCTCTATCGACTTGCGGGAGTTGCCCTCGGTAAGGCCCTCGGTCAGCAGCTCGACCATCACGTTGATTTTCTGGAGGGTGCTCCTCGGCTTGAAAAGCAGCGGGGAGAACTGCACGTTGAACAGTGCGTTGAAGAAGTTGTACCACATGAGGTACGGGTCGTCGGTGACCTCTATGGCCATCGTGTTGTCGCAGTTGATGCCGGTGACGACGGGGTAGTGAATCTGCTTGGTCGTGTCCATCATCGCCTTGGAGACGGTGGCCGTCGGGGTCGCGATGTTGACGGACTTGGCCGCCCAGAACATGTTCAGTACGCCGCTCTTCGGCTCGTAGCACATCTCGAGCCACTTGTCGAAGATGCTCTTGCGGAAGTTGTCGTTGGTTCCCGGGAAGGGCTTCTTCCTTCCAAGGTCGTACTTGTCGGCGAAGGAGTTCTGGTCCATCACGCGGAGCGCCTCGTCCACGTAGGGGCCGTAGAAGCCGACATGGTACTTGTTCACCACGTGCCCGCGGGCAAGCTGGTAGAACTTCGGCATGTAGTAGTCGAGAATTCCCAGGTGCGCGTCCGCGGCCGCCTGGGTGTCCTTGTATCCGCTGCCCATCATGTTGACGGCCTGTGCGCCGGAGCGCCAGTCGCCGGCAATTCGGATACCCTTCTCTACTTCTACCTTTGCCATTCGGTTACCTTAAGTGTTTACGTTGTCGTAAGCGTTCGAGCTCGTGCTCACGCATATCGCGCTCATGTAGCTGTTCGGGTCAGGAAGGCGGATGATGTCCTTCAGCTCGTACAGCACGCTGATGTTGAAGGGCACCGGGTCGACCGAGCCCGGGTTCGGCTGCAGGTCCGACAGGTTCGTAATCCTGCAGCGCTTGAATCGCACAATCATCCTCTCCTGCGAGTTGTCGTCCGCGCAGTGGATGTCGATGTACGGGATGAACGTGAGCCTGTTGCGGTAGCGTCCATCCAAGCCAAATACGCGGTGGTTCATGTCGAGCACCGGGAATCCCCCGGTGATGCCGCTCATCACCGTGTCCATGTACCTGTGGAGCCCCCACCAGTTCTCGTATCCCTGGTCGGCGAGCATCGTTATGGTCAACGCGCCGTCGTACTGGTTGTCTTCCTGGGTAGGAATCCTGGTACGGAACTTGTAGTGGTATTCGAACTCGAACGACTCGGTGAGGCCGTTGCAGATGTACGTCTTGATTAAGGCGTTAATCATCTCCGGTACCGGGGCGGTGTGCGGCTTAGGCGTGTCCACGGCGTCTCCCGCCTCGTCGTGCCACGACACCGGGAGAGGGCCGACGGTACAGCGCCAGAAGCCCTGGTGCACCGGCACCGGGGCCTTGCGCATTATACGCACGGTTTCCCTTGTCGTGGGACGGAGGTTAGCCATCGGCTACCCCTTGAACCCGTCGATAGGCTTGAAGACCTTCTTGCCTTCCTTCATCGCGGATTTCGGGCTCACGATGCCGGTGTGGTCTCCCTTGCCCGGCTTGGCGGCGTTGGACTGCACCTCTACGTTGTTCGGCGTGGCCTTGAGCTTGCCGTCGAACGTCTTGACCGTGGTGACCGTGCCGCTCACGTCGTTAACCTTCGGCTTGGATACGTTGAAGATTCCCGGGAGCTTCTGCTTGCCCATGGCGGCCTTCGGCTTGACGATGCCGGTGTGGTCGCCCTTGCCCGGCTTCGCGGCCTCGGACTTCACCACGACGTTGTTCGGTGTGGCCTGGAGCTTGCCGTCGAATGTCTTGACGGTGGTCACGGTGCCGCTCACGTCGTTCACCTTCTTGCTGGTGTCGATGAGGTCAGGAATCCTCTGCTTGCCCATTGCTTCCTTCGGCTTCACGATGCCGACGAGCTTGCCCTTGTCCGGGCTTGCTGCCTTGGATGCGGTCACGAACTCGGCGACCCCGAGCTGTTCGGTCTTGCTGGAGACCTTGCCGCTCATTTCCTTGGTGGCGACCCTCTTGAGGGCCTTCACCGAGCCGACGAGCTTCTTCGGGTCCGGCTTCTGTGCGAAGGAGTCGAGCACGACGCTACCGAAGTTGTCCACCTCGGTGACGGGCTTGGCGTTCTTCTTGTCGCGTGCGCGCTTGCCGGCCAGGAAGTCTTCCCAGACCTTGTCCATGCGGACCTCGCCGGGGTTGAAGTCGACCTTCGGCTTCACGACGCCGGTCTTGTCGCCGAGTTTCACGGCTGACTGGGGGCCCTTCGGCGACCAGAACTGGAAGTAGGTATCCGACTCGAGGTCGGCAGACTTACCCTTTTCCTTGTTCTTGGCTTCCATGATGATGTTACCGAGTTCGGCTTCGGTAGGCAAATCGTACATGTCGATACTCATAGGTGGATATCCTTAAAATGCATTTGCAAGTAGTTTATATGGGGGCCGCCCGGGAGTTCCCGGTATAAACTTTGGATTAACGCAGGTAATCAGATGAAAGCTCGTAAAATCGCAGGCATCCGTCTTATCAACTACATCAACGACGGCATTACGTGGAAGAGTCACAAGGACATCATCCTCGATTTCTGGATTATGAAGAAGTGCCAGGATTACGGCTACACCCCTTACCAGTTCCGCAACATGTTCCGCGTGGTCGAGCTTCCCACGGAAGCCCAGGAGAAGTACCAGGAGTGGTTCGAGAAGTACGACTTCCAGAACGACACCGACAAGGCGTGGCTTGATTTCGTCAACGGTACTTTGAACCTGTTCTACAGGACTGACAACCCGAAGGCCGAGGACGATGACTGCTGGTACATCGACATGATGCAGTCCGAGGTCGAAGCACGCCAGATAGTCACCGAGCAGGTGTACCACGGCTCGCCGAACCTCAACGCGTTCTGGAAGATTTCTACCGACTCGAAGCCGGAAGAAGTCGGTGGCCGTCGTAACGGGTACATCTACGTTTCCAAGCTCGGCGAGGTCACTCCCAAGGATACCGACGGCTACTACTGGGGCGTCGTGTTCCAGTGTCCGGAAACTGTAAGTCTTGGATTCAACGACAACGGCGTGAACCGCAGGAAGTGCATCGCGTGGGCGGCAAATGCCGAGCACATGACGCTGGTCCGCATCGGTGCCGACGGTCGTTTCACCATCGTCCCGGTATTCGTGGAAGGGAAGGCATGGAAGGCTGACCGCTGGATTCCGGAAGGACAGGTCAACCAGCTGCCCATGTCGTCGACAGCCCTGCTCAGGTACATTACCGACAAGTACGCCTCGCTCTACGGCGTATGGGACCGCATCGACGAGAAGGTCAAGAACATCCGTGAACAGTCCACCGCAAGGCTTACCGCGTTGAACACCTTGAACGACGAAGAAATCAAGGTCGGTCGCGTCATCGGCGACCTGGACAAGTTCGTCCGCGAGGGTAACGTGTCCGACGCCAAGCGCGAGTACAACAAGGAAGTCCGCAAGGCCGTCCTGAAGAAGCTGCGCGTCAGGGAGAAGGAGGCCCGCAAGGTCGCCAACGACGTTGCCAAGGCCGAACGGAGAAAGGACAAGAGGGAACGTTCGAAACTGAACGTCACCATCAATCCAAACTAAAAGAAAAGCCGGCGTCAAAGCCGGCTATTTTCAATCGTACGGATAGGTCTGCACTTCGCTTATCGTGAGGTTCAGCCCGATGGACTTGTATGTCTCTGCCATCTGCTTCACGTAGCCCTCCGCCTGTGTCAGCGACTCGCAGTCAGCTATAGGCGTTACGTTGTCCATACCGGTTCCCATGACGACAAACCGAGTGCTGTCGTCCCGTCTTGTTTCTCTGCTATTGCACATTCATGTACCTGTAAGTTAAATCCCGAGGTCGAATTCGCCATCCGGCAAGCTGGAATCGCCACCTTTCTCGCCAAGGCCAGTATCCCCCGTATCTTCCGTGGAGCCCTCCGGTGCGAGCGTGTCGTCGCCCTCGTCCGGAATCTCGTCGTCGAGGCCGTCCAGGCCGAGGTCGCCGGATGACCCGGTGTCGTCGCCGAAGAGGTCGAGGCCGTCGTCCGCGGGACCCTCGTCGCCGATGCCGAAGTCGTCCTCGGTCGGGGCGGATTCCTGGGAGATTGCGGTGCCGAAGTCGTCGAAGTTGCCCGCCTCGATGCCGTCGTCGATTGCCTGGTCCATGTCCGCGTTGGGCACGGGGGAATCGTCGAAGCCTGCCGCGTTGCTAAGGCCGAACACGCCGTCGCCTTCGGTCTCGAGGGTGTTGTCGCCGACCTGGCTCTTCAGGTTGTCGAGCGCGGCGATGGTGCCGGCACCTTCGAAAATCTTGTGGTACAGCCCTTCCACCCTGGCCTGGAGGATTGGGTCGTACTGGGTGAGCTGCTTGGCAAAACGTAGAATTGCGTTGTTCATACTGGTAAACCTCGTTTGCCGTAGTTTATGATTTTTTGCTATATTTGGCAAAGGAAAATTCTACCGGAGAAAATCATGAAATCCAAAGAAGGAAAGCTTTCACTAGACTTTATGGGTGGTCTGACAAAGTTCCTCACCCCCAACCAGCAAATCCGCAAGTTCCAGGTCAAGACCTTCGGCAACGGGAACGACGGCGAAATCGACGGCATCACCCGCGCATTTGCCAAGTGGGCATCCGCCGGCAACATCCCGGAACTCGCCAATTTCGCCGAGAAGGTCCCCAGTGCCCAGGTGCCATGGAAGATTACCATCCCGATGGGCGACTTCGGTATCTATCTCGACATGGACTTCGGCCATAACCTCTACACGGACGAGTCGGGGATGCAGATGAAGGTAAAGCTCGTCGAGCTCGCAATCTCCGTCAAGAACGGCGACCGCGAGATGGTCTTCACCTTCGTAAAGAACGGCGAAGAACAGGACAACGCATTCAGCACCATGTTCCTTAACGAGAAGGAGGAGAACGACAAGGGCAAGATGGTCCCGAAGCCGTTCAAGATTCTCGTCGACGAGTGCGAGTCATTCACAATTGGAAACGCCCCCGTGGAAGACGAGGGCGATGAAGATGATGGCGACGTGGAGCCTATCGTGTACGAAGCACCCTAGATGAACCTCCTGGTCTGGGGATTCGCGCACAGCACGGCGACGGAGAGATGCTTCGTCGCCTTTTTTCGTACCCTGATTCGCTTCTTGGTGACCGGGACCTGCGGCTTGGGAGCCGGTGCCGGCTTGGGGGCCGGGACTGCCTGTGCCGGCCTGGTGTCTTCCGGCACCGCCGTGAGTTCGACTGCCGTTTCGCTATAGGGGAATGATTTTTTAGTTTTCTTCGCCATGTCAATGAGTTTATAGTTTCCAATTTCAATGAAAAATGAAGAAAGTGGTTTCTTACGCGACAGTAGCACGTAGTGGCGGAACTATAACCGCCTCTATCCCCTCTGCGAAAGCGTTGGGGATTGCTTTTCTTATGATATTGAGGGCACCGTTCAGGTCGGCATTGACGAGGATACCATTCAAAGTCCTGAACAGTCCTCTCTTGAGTCTTCTGCCGAGATACTTCTCGTGATGACACATCTCCTCGCCGTCGACGAACGAGCACTTGGAAGTATACGATTCCTCGACGGTCAGGAACGCTATTCCGCGTTCCCTTGCCTTGTATGACAGCATGTCGATGAACCTGGCGTGGGGAATCTGTACGAAGTTCTGGGTATCCTTTGTCCGCATGTCGCACTCTTGCTTCCAGCCTACATTCTTTCCGACCACTATAGTGGTGATGCCGCCTTCCGCTACGAAGTCGAATATACGACGTGCAGCCTTGTGCAGGTAGTCCCGTATCTTGTACTTTCGTTTCCTGAACAGCCTCTCGATATTCCTGGTAGTCCAATGCCTCTGTGTCTGGACTTTCCGCTTGAGTTCCTTCTTGAGTAATGTGTCGTTTTCCGACCGCATCGCGGCCAGTCTCTTGTTGAAGAACTGGTTGATTGACTTCAACGGCCTGCCGTTGACAATAATTCCGCGACCGAAGTTCGTCCCGCATGTCGCCAGGTTGTTGACACCAAGGTCGATGCCCATGACGCGCCCGTTGTCAACCAGCATGTCACACAGGTCGACCTTGTATATGAACGTTACTCGGATGTAGTCGGCTCCATCCGGCTCTATAATTAACTGCCGTATCCGCTTCGGGTCTATGAAAGGCGGGATGGTAAGCCCTACGTCAATTCCGCTGGGGGTTACCTTTCCAGGATATTTAGCGAACGAAATCGCCTGCTTGGTGTACCGCAGACGTGCATAGCCTTCCTTGTATTTGTACTTCGGCGGGGTTATCTGCTCATGCCGTTCCGGGCTTCCTACGGTATACGACTTGTTCTTTACCACATGGGTTACGTAAGACGTCCAGTCCGACTGGACGTCGCGGAGCACCTGCTGGCTTACCTTCTGCGGGAGGTCAAAGTAGTTAATCTGCCTTTCGCCGCGGAACTTCCTTTCCATCTTGTAGTAGTCTGGGTACTCGGTGAGCGGGTCCCGGTCTTCCTCCTTGGCCCTGTGATGCTCGTTGAGAGCCTGCCTGTAGTACCACAGTGCCGCGTTGTAGAGGGACTTCGCCTTGTGCATCGCGCATAGGAGCACCTCGTTGCCCCTGAAGGGCAACGAGTAGCTGCATGCATAGACGTTTCGTTCTACATTACGCATTTGACACGTTTAATTAATCAGTTGCTGTTAAATGTATATAATTTTTCTCTATTTGGCTTGCATTTTTAATATATGGTTGTTTTGTTATACTCCGATTGATATAGTTTTTCATGCAGAAACCTTATAAGGAGATTCAACTATGTTAATCGAAGTACTGGCAGTCGTCATCGTTGTGCTGTTCGTCGCCGGTTTCCTTATCCTCTTCAACCGCCGCCGCGCAGTCGTGGCCAAGGCTTTCGAGGAAGACTACCCTGAAATCAAGCCCGAGGAATCCGGCAAGCCCGAAACGGAAGAAAGCGGCGACGACAAGAAGACCGAAATCTTCGCCGCCGTCGACACGTCCAACACCCAGGAAGCCACCGGGTTCGGCTACGACGCCGCCGGGGAGTCCGTCGTGAAGAACCTCGCCTTCGAGGAGAAGCTCGGCAAGGACACCGTCGTCGTGGAAATCCCGGCCACCAAGGCAAGGCGCAAGGCTCCGGCCAAGGCAGTCAAGGCCGAACCGAAGGCCGCCCCGAAGAAGGACGCCGTGAAGCTCGGTGCCACGCCGGAAGAAGTCGTGAAGATTCTGGAACGCAAGATTGCTCGCAGGGTCGACGTGCTCAAGGTCGCCAAGCTGCCCGAGTCCGGTGACGCCACGCTCAAGCGCTACCGCTCCAAGCTCGCCGAGCTCAAGGCCACGATTCCCGCCGCCAAGGCTGAACCAGTCCGTTACATGGGCTACGAGAAGAAGCCGGCGATGTCCACCGACAACGCGGAAGTGATTGTCGTAGGCACGGTCGGTGCCGAAAAGAAGGCATCCAAGAAGACCACCAAGGCCAAGAAGCCGGCAAAGAAGAAGGCCCCTTCCAAGAAGAAGCCGGCAAAGAAGACCAAGAAGGCCAAGAAGGCCAAGAAGTAGGATTTCCTCCTAGAACACGGAAGGCCGGAGCAATCCGGCCTTTTTCTATTTGTACCTGAACTTTATCCTTCCCCTGCCCAGGTCGTACGGTCCTATCTCGACTCTCACCCTGTCGTCGACGGTCACCTTGATGTTGCACCTGGTCATCTTCCCGCACGGCCTGGCCAGGACCTCGAAGTCGTTGTCCAGCCTTACCAGGAAGAACCCGTTTCCCCGTGCCTCGGCCACGGTGCCGTCTACCTCAACCCCGCATTCCTTAGCCATCCAGAGGTTCCCCCAGTTTCGACCGTAGGTGCCGGTCGATGAATATGTACTCGTAGTTGATTGCCCTGACGTCGGTCCCGTCCATGGCGAGCACCAGGACGCCGTCCCTGTTCCTGTAGACCTCGAACTTCTTCCCGTCCTTGCTTGCCCGGATGGACACCACGTAGTCCCGGTAGGCCCTTCCGGGGCCGTTGTACCCTATGAGCGACACCGGGTCCGGCGAGCGCCTGCAGAGCTTATCCTTGGCCCTGTTGGCGAGCTCTATGAACTTCGCCTGGTCCAGATTCGGCAGTATTCCGTGTATTTCGTCTTCTTGTTGCATGATAAACTGCAGTTTATATATTTTTTCTTAAGAAACTGTTGACAACCTGTTGATAAAGTGTTATATTAATGTCAACATATAGTGGGTAGGTAGGCTACCATGGCTAAATGCATTGAATCGGGAGAACTGGAACTCCTACTGAAGGAAACTTCGTCATACGAAATCATAGGGAAGGACGCCGAGACGGCGTGCTTCAAGATTTACCACAGCGCGAAGAGCTCGCCGGCTGTCAAGGAGGCCGCGAAGCTCAAGGTCATCCAGTCGAACCTCAGGTTCGCCCTGAAGTTCGCCATCGACTACAGCAAGATTACCGGGATTCCCGTGTCTGACTTCTACGCCGACGGAAAGCTCGGCCTGCTGGACGCGTTCTACCGGTACGACTGGACAACGGGCGTCAAGTTCGGCTCCTACGCTGTCTGGTATCTCCGCACCAGGATGGGCGGCAGCGTGCAGGAGAACGACCTCGTGCGCGTGCCCGTGAGGCTCAGGAAGAAGGTCCTCAAGGCCCTCAAGAAGGGGGAGGACATAGAGGCCATCAGGTACGGCAAGGAGGCCGAGGCGTCCATGATGCACACGTTCTCCATGTACACCCCGCTGGTCGACAGCGACGCCGACTCCGACGGGGACTCCCTCACGGTCGGCGACACCATACCGGACGAAGACAAGGAGATGATGCCCGACTACGGGCACGCCCACGAGCTGCTCCGGGAGAAGCTCGACGAGCAGCTGAACGGCACGCTCACGCTGGAAGAGAGCAAATTGTTGCGCCACCTGTACGGTCTCGACGGAGAAGAGACTAGTTTAGACGATGCGGCGGCCGAAATCGGGAGCAGCAAGGACTGGGCAAGGCGGGCCAAGGCCAGGGCTCTCGCCAAGCTACGGGAATCGCACGCGTTCGACGACTTCGCCGAAGGAGTGTACTGATGTGGGGCTCTTCAGAAAAATCAAGGAATTCGTCCTCGGAGAGGACATAGAAGACTCCGGCTGGAACCTGGACGGAGATGAAAAGGAAAACGAGGAAGACATGAACGGATATTACAGCGACTACGATGCCGAGCCTACCGTGCTCTACAGCGATAACCCCCAGATGCCCCAGGAAATCAAGGGCGGTGGGAACCCGGACAGGCTCAACGACGCCACCATGAGGGAGGTGGCCAGAATCAACGCGGCGAACCCGATTCCCGGCCAGGTCATGACCGGCCAGAGGGGACGCAGGCAGGCCCCGCAGGGACCGCGCAGAATCGGCGGGCAGCAGATGCGCCAGCAGCAGATGGCCGCGCAGCGCCAGCTGGCACAGCAGCAACAGTGGGAACACCAGCAGTGGGAACAGCAGCAACAGTGGGAACAGCAACAGCAGTGGAACCAGCCGCAGCAACCGCAGCAGCCGCAGCAGCCCGTCTACGACCCGCAACAGCAGCAGGCGTTCTACCAGCAACAGCAGATGTACTACCAGCAACAGCAGCAGGGACAGCAGGGACAGCAGCAACAGACGAAGCAGTCCAACCCGGCAATCCAGCGGGCACCCGTCAACTACGGCGAGCCGTACTCCGAGATGATTGTCTCGAACGGCCAGTACCATTTCTTCATGGACCTCCCGGGAGTACCCGAGGAAGACATCGGGGTTTCCTACGTGAACATGAACCTCGTAATCACGGGCACCAGGAAGCTCAAGTCCGAGATGATGGCCCCGAAGGTGAAGGGCAAGGGCAACAAGGGCAAGCGCCCGGAATTCGACGCGCTCGTCACGGTGCCTCCGTTCGTGGAGAACTTCAGGTACTCGTTCTACTTCCCGCGCCCGGTCGACCAGGAGTCATTCAAGACGGAACTGTCCCAGGGAATCCTCCACATCTGGATGGACATCCTCGGGGAGAAGGGCCCAGGCGGAATCGCCATCAAGGTCGGTGGCTAAGAGAGTCTCCTTCAAAAAAAGCAAGGCCGGGACGATGTCCCGGCCTTTTACGTTCAGTTTTTGCTTCGTTATTTCCGTTTCCCGCCGCCGCAGTTGCAGCCCTTGCGGATTGTCTGGTAGGTCTTCCTTACCGCCCCGCTGACCTTGTATATGGCTTTCACGCCGGAAGTCGGAATCTTCCCGGGGATGTTCACGCCCATGTCCTTCAGCCTCTGCGGGAGCAGAGCGTTGAGGTCGCGGATTTCCGGGAAGTCGGCCGTAAGCCTCTCCACGGCCCGCACTCCCTCGAACAGCTGCCCGGTGGCCGTGCGGTAGTGCACGTCCTTCTGGTCGGGTGCTGCCGGCTCGTAGTCGAGCCTGTCCTGCAGGCGCTTCTCGATGAAGCGCTTGTAGTTGGTGCACAGGGGGCAAGTCGCGTCGTAGATAAGTGTAGGCTTCATAAAAACTAGCGCAAGGAAACTCTCCCATCTTTAGTGTGTGAGAAGAATTACGCTCTCCTTATAAATTTTCTTGACATACTAAAACCAGTTTATTATCTTTAGGATATGTAATGCGAGTTCGTGGTTGGCCTTGCATCTACGTAACAGGAATTTTGGTCCTCGGCATGTGACCGCCAACCACAATAGGCATATACCGAGGGTTTTATTTTTATGCTGAGCTACAACGTCAAGCTGAACTTTCCGTCCAAGGAGACCAAACAGGCTATGCTAGACTGCCTCAAGACAGAGGCGGACTGCTACGGATATGTATCTGCCTTGTTGGAAACGACCGGGTTCAGGGAACACCCGATATCCCGTTATGACGTGCATTACAATTTCTACTACGATATCAGGAAGCAATATCCTACGCTCAGCAGCCAGATGGTCTGCAAGGTTATCCAGGAAGTAGTGGCTAACTGGAATACTTGCATTCAGAGCAATAAAGATTTCAACCCACCGAAGAAGCAAAATCTGTCGATGATATTGGACAAGCGTCTTTACAGCAAATTGACCGACCATTCAGTAAATATCACCGTTCCCGGTTTCAATAGAGTACAATGTACATTCGATACATATCCGCTTATTCAGTACATGTTTGACAATTACAATGCGAAGAACTGCAGCATATTCTACCGAGACGGCAAGTTCTGGCTGACAGTTCATTTCGAGACACCGGAACTAGACTTGATAAACGAAGATATTCTGGGCATAGACCGTGGTATAAAGCGACTGATTACGTGTTCGGACGGAACAGCAATTTCCGACAAGGATTTCAACAAGCGTAGACGGCAAATCAGGTACCTGAAACGATGCCTGGCATCCAAGGGAACAAAGAATGCCAAGAGGCACTTGAAGAAACTTCGCAGAAAGGAAGCTAGAATGTCAAAGGACTACACGTATCAAGTAGCCAACTACATTCTTTCAAAACCCGAAGGAATCATCGTCCTTGAAGATTTAACAAAGATTAAGAAAACAACTTCCAGGAAGAAAATAAATACCGGAAGTGGCGAGAAGAAAGATATCAAGAGAAAACGGCACAACAACCGGTTTGGCCAGGTTGCTTTAAGGCAACTCCAGACGGTGTTGGAGTACAAGGCACCACTCATGGGGAAACGGGTGGTAACAGTTGAACCGGCCTACACTTCCCAACTCGATTGTCGAGGATTGCCTAATGGCAAGAGGCTGGGTACTCGCTACTACGCTGCCGACGGATTGGTACTTGATGCGGACTGGAATGCCGCAATAAATATCGCTAACCGTTACCGCCCAGGTACATTCAGTTTGCCAATATGTGGCAAGCTGAATCTACTTGGCAGGCCATTGCCAACTGGCCTATCGAGGGAACTACCGGGAAACCGGGGCTCCCTCAAGCCCACCGTTCTTTAGATGGTGGGTAGTTGACGCTAGAACCTCTTCTGAAATCCGCCCTCGATGCACTGGGTGGTCACCTGGCCGTTCGGGTATACCATCGTGGTAACGGGGGAGCACTTGGTGTAGGAGAATTCCTGGTCGTTTCCGGAAGCGGCGGAACGGTAAGCGCCGAGAATCTCGTCGAGGTCGTCGGCCACGTCATCCATCGTGCGTTCCCTGGCATATTCCTGCGCCACTTCCATCGGGCTCGGGTCGATTGTCAGCCCGTTGAACCCGGCTGGGGCCAGGTCGCGGTCGTTGAACTCGGCCAGGTCGTCTGCCTGGGAGAGGTCCGCGTTGCCCACCTTGGAGAGCTCGTTGCACTGGAAGCAGTATTCCGGCCAGACGCCGTCCTTGCCCTTGGCGAAGTCGGCCTCGCAGTTGGTCGGCTTGGCGGTAGTAATCATGTTGCCGTCGTTGTTCTTCACGATGAAGATGCGCGGGATGCCCGATACCTGCACGGCGTCGCCGAGCTGGAACGGGTTGTTGCGCGTGCAGCCCGTGTTGTCGCATTCGAACATGTACTTGTTCACGAAGTTCCTGCCCATGCCGCGCTCAACGGATTCCATGCTGAACGCGAGGCCGCGCTTGAGGGAACGTCCTACCGGGTTCATGCACTGCTCGTCGGGGTTGACGTTGTTCGCGTCGGACGTGCCGGTCGTGCCGGCGGCTTCGGTACTTTCCGCGTTGGCGAGGTTCTCGGCTGCCGTCTGGAGGTCCGCAGTGGCGTCCGCGACCTGCTCGTTGGCCTGGGCGCTCGCCTGCATTGCACTGTCCACCTGGTCCGCCGGGTCAACCGTCGGGCCGTCCTCCTCGAAGAGCGGGCCGCCGTCGATTGGCTTGCCGTGCTGGTCGGTGTACGTCGGGTTGCCGGAGCTGCCGAAGGCCTTCCCGTCGGTACGGGGCTGCGGAACGCCGTCGATTTCCGGCGTGTCCGTAGTTGCCGGAGTAGCCGTTGTCAGCGTCTTGAACTTCCCGCTGCCGTCCTGGTCGTATTCCCTGACCGTGGCCGGGAGGTCTTCTTCCTTCTTTTCGGTGTCGGAATTGGTGGATGTCGCTTCCACTAGCTTTGTGAGCTGGAGTAACTGGTCGAGTTCGTCAAACATGGCATGCCCGTGCTTAAAATTGTTCTTCAACAGTTTATACTGTCTGCGGAATAGCTTCGGGTGTCTTCTGCTGGTTGGCGGCCATGTTCGCGAGAGCCAGCTGCTCCTTCATGGCGACGGGGTCTCCCCGGGTGAGGATGGTCGCCTTCATCTCTTCCTTGAACTCGCTCGCGGCGAACGTGATTTCCAGGGCGTCCGTGAAGGTGAGGTCCTCGTGCTTGCCCGGGAACCAGTTGGAGTCCATGAAGTAGACGCACCAGTACAGGCTGGTCACGTGGTCGTCGTGGTTTCCGCCGGAGCCGCCCCAGGTGAACTGGTTCAGCTTCGTAAAGCTCATGAGTTCGTTGATTGTGTTCTCGTCCTTCAGCTTCAGGTATCCGCGCTGGACATACAGCTTGAGCAGCATGACGGCCCTGGTCTTGACCGGGTTCGTCGAGTAGATGCCGCGGAAATACTGGTCATAGTTGATAAGGTTGTCGTACCCGAGGTTCTCGAACATCGTCTTGTGGGCAGTCATGCCGGAACCGCCGTTGTATTCGATTGTAAGAGGCGGGTTCCCGTACATCCTGAGGATGCTTGCGGACATGGCGCAGAAGTCCTCGACCGTTACCTCGTTGGACGACAACACGAGCACCTGCTCGGCACGGCAGGAAGTCTTTGCTAGCAAAATCTGTAGGACGTGGGAGTCCTGGCGCATGCCGAACCCGGTATCGAGGGCGGCAACGTATGTCCAGTCTTCCTTTTCCATTACTTGCTTGGGAATGGGAGGGGCGAAAACGCGGAGCGAGTATTCCTTGGGGACTCCCGGGATTTTCATCGGCTTGTCCGGGTGCAGAATCTGCAGGGTCTTGTAGTCGATAAGCGTTGTTGCGGAACCGATGAATTCGCACATGTATTCCTGGCGGAACCTCTGTTCGCCGATACGGGCCTCTTCGTCGATGCCCCACTGGGCCTCGCGTCCCGGGACCTCGCTCCACAGAACCGTGGACTTCACGTATTTCGACTGCAGCTCGTGCGGGGTTGCCGTCTTCTCGTCTACGGCGTCCTCCCACATGCGGTAGAAATGGTTCATGCCGTTGGGGGTGGACGTGATGATGATTCGCGTGGTCTTACCGGACGAAATCGTGGGCATCACGGATGCCATGAACTCGTCGGCCATTCCCGGGCGGAGGAACGCGAATTCGTCCAGGTACAGCAGGTTCGGGGAGAAACCGCGGATGCCGTCCGGGGACGACGCGGCCACCATGATGCGGCACCCGTTGGAGAACTGGATGCTCATCTTGTTCCACAGCTTCACGCCCGGCTGGAGCCAGTACGGGAGCGCCACGTAGGATTCCCTGAGGAGCTGCAGCTGTTCCTTGGCAAGCATGAGCTTGTTGGCCAGCATGGCCACCAGCTTGTCCTGGTGGAACATCGCGTACCACAGGATGTATGCGCGGACGACGGTGGACTTGCCCACCTGTCGGCTCCACCTGTTGATATTGAAACGGTACTTTAGGAAGCGTCTGATTGCCTCGTCCTGGAAAGGATAGGTTTTCATTAACTGCATTCCATTATCTTTGGTGTTGATATAGACGTAGTTACGTATAAAGTAAATCGGGTTCTTCGCACACTTCTTGAGCTCCTGGATTTGCCAGGGCTTCAATGTGACGCTCTCGTTGGCGTCGCGAAGGTTGAATATCCCGTTGAACGACATCTAAAATCCCACTTTTCTTTCCGGAAATACAAGTTTGTGCCTTGTAACCCGTGGACAATTATGTAGTTTATACATCGGTCAACTACCAACCGTCTAAAGAACGGTGGGCTTGAGGGAGCCACGGTTTCCCGGTAGTTCCCTCGATTGGCCAGTTGACGATGGCCTGCCAATTAGATTCAACTTGCCGCATATCGGCAGTTTGAATGTACTTGGGCGGTGGCGGTTGGCAATATTGATTGCAGCATTCCAGTCTGCATCAAATACCAATCCGTCGGCAGCGTAATAGCGGGTACCCAGCCTCTTGCCGTTAGGCAAGCCTCGACAGTCGAGTTGGGAAGTGTAGGCCGGTTCAACTGTTGCCACTTGTTTCCCTACAAGTGGTGCCTTGTACTCCAACACCGTCTGGAGTTGCCTTAGAGCAACTTGGCCAAACCGGTTGTTGTGCCGTTTTCTCTTGATTTCTTTCGTTTCGCCACATTCGGCGGCAATCTTCTTCCTGGAAGTGGATTTCTTTATTTTCGTAAGGTCTTCCAGTACGATAATGCCTTGCGGTTTCGAGAGGATATAGTTCGCCACACTGTACGTGTAGTCTTTCGACATACATGCTTCCCGTTTCCGTAATTTCTTCGAGTGTCGCTTGGCATTCCTCGTGCCTTTCTTGTTCAGGCAACGTTTAAGGTAGCGAATTTTCCGTCTACGCTTGTTAAATTCCTTGTCGGAAATGGCAGTGCCGTCGGAACACGTAATCAATCGCTTGATACCACGGTCTATACCAAGAACATCCTCATTCACTAGTTCAGCACCTGGTACCTCGAACTGTACGGTGAGCCAGAACTGGCCGTCTCGGTAGAATATGTTGCAGTTCTTTGCCGTATATGAGTCGAACATGCGCTGCATGAGCGGATATGTACGGAACGTACATTCCACCTTCTTGTATCCAGGTACAGTGAGATTTACTGAATGGTCGGTCAGCTTGCTATACAGCCGTTTGTCCAGAAGAATCGAAAGATTGGTCTTCTTCGGGGTACTGAACTCTTCACCTCTCTGAAGGCAGGTCTTCCAGTTGGCAACGACTTCCTGCATCACCTTGCAGACCATCTGGCTGCTGAGCGTAGGATATTGCTTCCTGATGTCGTAGTAGAACTTGTAGTGCACATCGTACCTGGACATCGGGTGTTCGCGGAACCCCGTTGTTTCCAGCAGTGCCGATACATAGCCGTAACAGTCCGCCTCAACCTTGAGACAGTCCAGCATGGCCTGTTCGGTCTCCTTGCTCGGAAATTCTAGCTTGACGTTGTAACTAAGCATACAAAATAGTCCCCGGTATATGCCTATTGTGGATGGCGGTCACATACCGAGGACCGTAAACATCTGTTTCAGTATATGCAAGGCCATCCACGAACTTGTCATATACCATAAGTTTATGCCGTCAATGTAGATTTTTGTTGAAGTTTGTCAAGTATTTGCTATATCTTTCTCAAGGAGAGCACAATTCATCTCACCCACTAAAGATGAATTAGTTTCCTTGTGCTAGATTTTATGAAAGATTTTATCATTATTACCGCTTTTCGCGATACCAGGGACCCTTACCGGCGTCGCAATTTGGCTGCCTGCATCGCCTCGGTGGCCAGGAATTTTCCCGAGGCGGAGCACGTTGTCGTAGAGCAATGTGACGGCCCGGAATCAGGCAAATGGTTTGAATCCCAGGGCTTCGCCGGAGTCACCCACGATATGGTCGACATGGCGACAGCATTGGGCGGAACCGCCGACGGCCTGTTTCACAAGCCGGTTCTCCTGAACGCGGCAGTCCAGGCTCACCCCGGCCGCAGGGTATACATGATGGTGGATGCCGATGTATACCTGGAACGCAATCTTGCCGAGTACGCCATGGCCGAATGCTGCGAGGGAAAGCTGGTTTTCCCGTACGGCGACGCCATCTACATGGATGAGCTGGATACGAGATGCAAGGTGGCCGGCAATGAACTGTGGGGAGGCGAGAAAGACCACGGCGTAACCATACGCAGGCAGACCGGTCTTACGGTCGCCTTCACATACGACGATTTCAAGGCTGTCCGCGGATTCGACGTGGAGTTCGCCGGGTGGGGTGCCGAGGACGACGCGTTCATGTACAAGTTCCTGCGTACGGGCAGGGAGGTTATGCGGAACACGGATAAGTCCGCAATCGCATACCACATGTTCCACCCGAAGGTGAACACCCCGGAATATGCCGGAGGTGTTACCTACCGGAAGAACCGGGTGTACTGCGCGTGCATCAGGAGGATGCAGGACGGGGATTTCGCCAGGTACCTGGAGGGCGAAAATACGCTTGACGGGCTGGTGGCGAAATACAGGGCGCTGGGCCGCCTGGAGACATCGCTCGACTGGAAGGTGTCGGCGACGAAGACCCTGCACATGGACACCACCATATACGACATCGACCGCGGCGGCGAGATGTCAATCGACCGGATTATGGAGGCGGTCGAGCGGGAGGACGGCCCGGAAGGGATAATCTGGTTCGTGGAAAATGTACTGAATTCGATAGGCGACCTCCCGGGAGACATCAGGGCGGATGTGGACAGGTGGTACGCCAAGACGAGGAAAGAATGCGGTATTTCGTGAAGCACTCATGGCCGGAATGGGACTCCAAGCTGAACATCCTGTCCATGGCGGTATCCGGCATCATCGGCGGGGAGTACTGGACGCCGTACGTGACCGGCGGGGCGGTGGTACAGGCCGCCGACGGCGAATGCTGCATGCCCGCCGGGTGCATCCCGTTCGCCGCCATATACCACGACGCCATGGAATACAGTATCTGCCCGAAGCCGCTGCTCCGCATAGGCCTGGGGGAAGTCCCGGGCTGCACGGTGAATCTCCGGAGCTATCCCCTAAGGAGGAAGGACCTCCACAGGCTCCCGGTGTCCGCCAGGTTCGACGCGGTGTTCGGCGGGAAGGCGGCGGACTTCGCATCGTGCGAGGAGGCAATCGAACGCGCAGGGGTGAGGGGAAGGAGGGTCGCCGTGGCAATCCCGGGAAACCCGGAGGCTGCCGAGGAGGTGTCGAACCGGCTGAGGGAGGAAGGCAACGATGTCACCCTGGTGGAAGACCCGCAGCTGCCCATGCTGTCGGTACTGTACAGGAGCTGCCCCACGGTCGTCCACCTGGGACACTGCAGGCGCGGATACCTGCATTCGCTGGCCATGTACCACGCGTCGGCGGAGGGCCGGACGCTGGTCGAGCGGGTGCCTGGACTGGACAGGTTCGAGCCCGCGGGGGTCGAGGAATTGATACAGTTTCTGAGGGGGTAAAATACCTCGGTTTTGCTATATTTGTAAGGAAAGGGAACTATGGAAAACAACGTGCACATCCGGATAGTCGGCGCGCTGAAGATTGCGATGTTCGTGGCGTTCGGCCTCAACCTCATACGCATCGCGTACCGTACATGGAGATACGGCGGTTCCAAGGAAATGCGTGACGACACCTTCGACTTCGGGGAGGACCCGGAGGGAATCGAGGGCGTGACGGGCGAGGAATAGGGTGCAGGTGAGCTTATGGCAGGAAACAACGTCGAGAAGAACAACCCGCTTTCGGACCTTCTCGTAAAGATAGAGATTGACGCGGAGACCTGGACGAAGATGTCGGCCAGGGACAAGCTTCACTACCTCAAGTCCGTGGTGAAGGCGAACTCCGAGAAGATAGTGAACGCGGCCGGCGGATTCGTCGACGCGTTCTCCGGGCTCATCCGGGCGAACACGGACAACCCCGTGGTGAACGCCTACCTGAGCCTGGTGGAGACCGGGTTCGGCCTGGTGAGGGCCACCACGGTCGCGAACAACGTATTCATCGCGGCGAGACACGAGATTCACAGCCCGTTCGACGAATTGGCCCGCTTCATGGGCACCGGGCGCGGAATCGAGCTGATTACGGACTCGATAGAGGCTACCCCGTCGATATGCGAGACGTTCCTCGGAATGACCGAGAAGGAACAGGCGAAGTACGGCTTCCGCTTCATCAAGGTGCAGAAGCAGGACGACCCCGGTGCGACCGAGTCGGTCGTGTCGGTGTTCCTGGTGGACGCCGAGCTGACATTCGAGGGCGAGAAGCGCCACGTCGGCTTCGAGGTGGGGTATCCCGAGTCCAAGCACAGGGGCGACCGCATCGCGGACGACGCCGGGTACTCCTACATCAACTTCGGGATGTACGGCGGGGACTACTGCGCCGAGCTGCTGTTCTCGATACCGTCGATAATCTACGGAATCTACATCGACCGCATCGACATCACCAAGAACATCGTGCGAATCAAGAACGGCACGCTGTACGTGGAGCCGAGGGTCACGATAGACTTCGACGTGAAGAACTTCGACATGTACGACGAGGAGGGGAACGCGGTCAGGACGATGGCCAGCGAGTCCGCCTTCATCAGGAAGGTGCTCGACATAAGGGGTCGCCGCGGGTACATCGTGCAGGGAGACCAGGGCACCGGCAAGACGATTTCGGTGAACAGGCTCCTCATGGACTTCCCAGACGTGCCGGTGTTCTGGATTTCGCCGGACTCCATCGCCGACAGGCGCGGCATGGACAACGTGTTCCGGGTGCTCGACATGTTCCCGGGGTCGTTCTTCATCTTCGACGACTTCGACGGGAACGACTTCGCATCCAAGAACGAGCTGACCGGGGCGTTCATCAACTACATCGACGAGACGAACTCGCCCAAGTACAGGGGTATCACCATACTGATTATCAACGAGCCCCAGAAGCTCCACAGCACAATCAAGTTGCGCCCGGGAAGGATTGACGACATCATCTACGTGAAGAACCCCGACACGGTCGAGGGCGTCTGCGACGTCGTGGAGCAGTCGTTCAAGCACCTGGGCCGCACGAAGCCGGACTGGGTCACCCCGGACGACCCGCACTTCGTGTTCGCGTGTGAGCGCATCTTCGAGGCGCACCTGACCCACGCATACATTTCCGGCGTGGTGGGCGACATGGTGAAGTTCTCCGACGGCGACATGAGCGTCGGGAAGTTCATCGAGCTGGTGTCCAGGAGGATTGCCACAATCAAGTATGCGAGGATGGTTGCCAGGGACGACGGACACATCGTGGACGGACCTCCACCGGCGGTCGTGAAGCCGGACGCGAAGCCGATAAACTCGACTTCGCCGACAAAGGAAGGGGACCCGGGCGACCTGCCGATGTAAGCAAAAAATAAGTTTCGGGCTCGAAAGGCTCAACCACCATATATGGAGGGGAGCGGGCACATTTGAGCACCATATATTGGGCTTTCCGGGGAAACGGAAACCTATAAACGAATACCGCTTGAATAACTTTGAAGCAAAGGAAAAGTATGTTAACTTACGTTACCAAGAAGGACGGAAAGAGAAGGAAGAAGTTTGACGTAAACCACATATACGACGCAATCCGTGCGGCGTTCAGGGATTCCAAGGAGAAGATTACCGAGGAAGGACTGGACGAGCTGGTCGGCAAGGTGGTGGACACCATTTCGGCGAACGACGCCAAGTCAGTGCAGGCCGGAAAGATACAGAAGACTATCGAGGACGTGCTGATGGATGCCGGATACAAGGATACCGTCAGAGAGTACATCGAGTTCAGGACTGAGCGTGACAGGGAAAGGCTTAACCAGACCGAAATCATCAAGACAATCAAGGAAATCACCGAGTCCGAACCGGGGCTCAAGAGTTCCAACATCCTTCGAGATAACGCGAACGAGTCCGGGGCCACCCCGGCGGGTACATACGGCAAGATTGCATCCGAGACCAACAAGGTCTACAACCTGCTCAACAAGGTCAACAAGAAGTTCGCTCGCGAACACAAGGAGGGATACCTCCATATCCATGACCTCAATTTCTACAACCTTACATTCAACTGTCTTTTTGCGCCGGTCGGGAGCTTACTCAGTACCGGCTTTGATTCCGGCACCGGATTTATCCGTCCGGCCAAGTCAATCCAGTCTGCCGCATCCCTGGCCGCAGTGATTTTCCAGCTGCAGTCGAACCAGCAATACGGCGGCATTGCCTGTGACAACTTCGACTTTGACCTTGCGCCGTTCGTCGACATGTCGTTCCGTACGAACCTGGCAGTAGAACTCAACAGGTATGCCGAATACTCGGAAGACCGCGCATATAAGGATTATGCCGGCTGCCCGGCTGACCCGGATGTCATCAAGAACATCGTTAAGCTGCTTGCTGATGTTTCCATGAATACCCCGGAGCACCTGCTGTATCTCCGCTTCAAGCCGTCCCTGGTGAAGAACGCCATCGCCGTTACCGACAACCAGACGCACCAGGCCATGGAAGCGCTCGTGCATAACCTCAACTCGCTACAGTCCCGTTCCGGTAACCAGGTTCCGTTCTCCTCGCTGAACTTCGGCCTCGACACCAGCAACTGCGGGCGAATGGTCAGCCGCAACCTTATGCGTGCCCAATACGAAGGCATGGGTGACGGCCTTACCCCGATTTTCCCTATTCTCATCTTCAAGCTCATGCGTGGCTATACGAAGGATGAGGGTGACCCGAACTATGACCTGTATCTCCAGGCAATCGACTGCCTCGCTCGCCGTTTCTATCCGAACTTCGTCAAGGTCGACTCCAGCTTCAATCTCCCGTATGTCAAGTACGAAACTAAGGAACTGGATGTAAGCAAGGAAGCCAAGCTGAAACTCCGCGGTGCAGGTTCCACGTTTATCCTGTCCGAACTTACGCAGAACGGCAAGGCTGTTGCCCCGTATGCCTATGAGTACGATGTCGGCGTGGGTGACTACTGGGAAGTTGTGGAAGTATCCGGTACCAAGCTCAAGCTCCGCAAGCTTATTCCGAATACCACGATTTCTACTATGGGTTGCCGTACCCGTGTCATCGGTAACATCAACGGTCCGGAACAGACGACTGCACGCGGCAACTTCGCGTTCCACACAATCAACCTCCCGCGTCTCGCCATCGAGGCACACATCGAGGCCAAGGATACCGAGAAGCGCAAGGAACTGTTCTTCGCGAAGCTGGACGGCATGCTTCAGGATGCACGCGATAGCTTGCTCGACCGCTTCAATCTGCTCTGCAGCACCAGGACATATGAGAACTATCCGTTCACTATGCAGCAGGGCCTTTATCTAACCGCCAACGATACGGAACATGATATTCATGATTCCATCGCCGAGGTGATGAAGCAGTCCACTCTGTCCATCGGTTACATCGGTATTGCCGAGGTTGTTTCCCTTATTACCGGGAAGACCTACGGCGTCGACCATGACGTTGACGAGTTCGCCCTGTCCATCGTGAAGCGCATCCGCGAATACTGCGACAAGACACAGAAGGAAACGCACCTCAACTGGAGCTGCTTCGCTACTCCGGCTGAAGCTGTCGCAGGTCGCTTCGCCAACATCGACAAGAACAAGTTCACCGTGGTCACTACCGAAAATGCTGCCGGCCGTATTCTCAAGCCTGTCAAGGGTCTCGAGGATGTCGACATCGCGCGTATCTTCGGCAAGGGCTACTACACGAACAGCCACATGATGGATTTCTCGCTCGACACCACGCTCGCGAACAAGATTGCTACGGAGGCCCCGTTCCACAAGATTACCAATGCCGGCCATATCTTCTACTACAAGCTCAACGGTGACTTGACGAAGAATACCGCCGCGGTGAAGGCTGCAATCGACGCCATGTATGACGGAGACCTTGGGTACTTCACGGTGACCATGAACTCGGACGACTGTCTTGAATGCGGTTTCCACGGTATCATCGACAACGAATGCCCGAAGTGCGGTTGCAAGAACGAGGATAAGTTCGTTCGTGTCCGTCGCATCACCGGATACCTTACCGGCGCTCCCAGGAAATCCATTGTGCGCTCCTGGAACGACGGCAAGCTCGCTGAACTTGGTGACAGGAACAACATCTGATGAACTATTCCAAGATTGACCCTATGTCTATCGTGGATGGCGATGGCTGCCGGGTGACGCTATTCGTCTCCGGCTGCCGCAACCACTGCAAGGGATGCTTCAACGAGGAGACCTGGGACTTCAATTACGGTAAGCCGTTCACCCTGATAGAGGAGAACGAGCTTATCGAGGCATGCAGGCCGAAGTACATTTCGGGCTGCACAATCCTGGGCGGTGAACCCTTCGAGCCAGAGAACCAGGCTTCCCTCCTCCCGGTGGTTTACAGGTTCCGCCAGGAGTTCCCCATGAAGACATTGTGGATGTTCACAGGGTACGTACTGGAGAGGGACCTGCTGCCGGGACAGCGGAAGCACGTCCCCACGGTGACCGACCGCATTCTTGACGTGGTGGACGTCCTGGTGGACGGCCCGTTCATCCTGGAGCAGCGCGACCTCACGCTGAAGTTCCGGGGAAGCAGGAACCAGAGGATACTGGAAAGGCCGGACATAGCCCGGCTCCGCAAATGAAGCAAAGCCTCCCTTCCGGGAGGCTTTTCTTTTAAAGTGAATTTATCGTCTGTACCAGGCGTCTCGCGTTATCGGCCGATACAGCCGACCCGGTCTCGAAGGCACGGCGGATGCCGTCCTTCTTCCTCGTCAGGCGGATTACCGCGCGGAACTTGCCAAGCTCCGATATGGTGACCGAGACGTTCCGGTTGTTCCCGCGGAAGGCCATCGAGTACGGCGATATGCCGATGCAGGTGTATCCCTGGCCGGTCATCTCGTCGGTGACGATTTTCCTGAACTCGTCGAGTTCACCCATCGACACGGAGCGCGACTTCTTCACCTCGCTGTACATGCCCTGGATGAGTGCCGCGAGCGACTCGGAGGTGATGTCCTTGAATCTCCGGGAGCCGGCCACGGTCCCGTCCGCCAGTGTCAGGTTGAGCTTCACGCTGAAGTGCCCGCTTGTCGACGGGTTCCTCGAGTTCGACGCCCTGAGCGACACGTCGTAGTGGCAGAAGTCGCCGAGCTCGGGCTCGCTGTAGGATACCCGGAAGCTCCTGGGCGACAGCCTCGTTATCTTCGCATCCTTGAGGGCGATGCCCTCGATTGTCTCGTCGATGAACTTGAGCGCGTCCACGGAGGACGCGTCCTCGTACTGGTAGTAGTTAGTTTCCGTTGCCATCTTCAGGCTCCTTCTTGGTTGCGGCGTTGCCCAGCAGGGCGCTCGCCTTGTCGACCAGCTTCACGACCCGGTCGCGGTATTTCTTAGGGATGTCCAGTTTCCTGATGCTGTCCAGTATGTCCTCAATCTCGGCATACCGCCTCGGGACGAACTTGTTCGCCTGCAGGAACAGCTGGTATTCCTGCGTCATGCGGTCGAGGAATGCGTTGTTCGAGCGCCAGTCGACGTCGCACCAGCCCAGCTCGCCCATCTTCACGGAAATCTGCGTCACGTCGTAGTACTGCGGGTCGACCTGCCTGGCGGTCCAGGTGAAGCTGATTTCCCCGTAGGCGTCACCGGATGAGAACTCGCCTCGTGCGCAGTAATAGTCGAACCCGGCCACCGTCCGCAACTTCACCGGCTCGCCCAGCTCGACGTTGGTGTCGCACTGGGTGACGATGGAGAGGACGCCGGTGGCCTCCTGCTTCAGTTCCGCCATGATGTCTATCCGCATCTTCTCCACCTTCTGGGTGGCGAAGTTGAACCTGTCGTCTATTACCGGTATTTTCATTCTGGTTCCCTTGAATTTGCACTAAAATTAGTATATAATTCGATATACTGGCGCGAAAAGTAATAGTTTAATTCGTGAACCGGCGGGTTGCCGGGTGATATGTTGATTTAACCCTTTTAACCGGAAGCAGGAAATTATGCGGTCAAGGGACGAGATTAAGGAATTCGTGAGGACGGGCATCCCGTCAGGATTGGGTATCGTCGAGCGTGCGGTGAAGTTCGCCGAGTTCGCCCACGACGGCCAGGTCGACAAGGGCGGCCACAGGTACATCGAGCACGTCGCCGGGGTCGGCCGGGAAGCCGCCAGGCGCTACCAGGACGACAACCTCACTGCGATAGCGTACCTACACGACGTGGTAGAGGACGGAGGCTTCACCATATCCGACCTGATGATGTGGTTCCCTCCCGTGGTATGGAAGGTGGTCGAGATTCTTACCAGGAAGAAGTCGGAGGACAGGGACGTGTACATCGAGCGCGTCTCGGAGAACCTGCTCGCCGCAAAGGTGAAGCTGGTGGACCTCGACAACAACATGGACCTCGGCAGGATTGGCTCGCCCAAGCAGTCCGACTACGACAGGCGCGACAGGTACGCCATGGAACGGGCGAAAATACTGGACGCGGTTATACACATGGAAAGGCACATGAGCGAAAAGGAGACCAGGTCCGACGCGTACGCGGCGCTGGTGATGGGGGTGTAATATGGCAAAGACAAAGAAGCAGGCGGAAGAACCGGCAGTACCAAGGATTCCTTCGGCGGACACGCTGGTGTCCCGCATCCAGACCGACGTCAGGGCCGATGGCGAGAAGTTCAGGGAATCCAACCCGGAACTGGTAAGCAGGCTGGCGGAAATGCTGGCCGGCGTGAAGCGCGGGAAGAAGATGTACGTGGAGAACAGGGACCGCAAGCTGAGCTACGTCGAGGTGGAGAGGTGCCTGGCAGGCCTGGGGTACGAGGTGAAGCCGACGCACCCGATGGTACTCGACGTGCACTGTTCGTTCTGGATTAGTTGGTGGCCCGAGGAGAAGGCGAACCCCTACCTCGGCTAGGACATTTAAAAAGGACCGCTTAGGCGGTCCTTTCTGTTTTAGTGCTGTCCACGGTCGTTAATCATCTCGTCGTGCTGCCGCTCGATGGCGTCCTTCGCCTTGGAGTACCCGGCGTTTGCCCCGTGGTAGAGTCCCTTGGCCGCGCCTACCGCGCCGCCGACGATTCCCGCGCCGATTTCGCCGCCCTTGTCGACGGCATTGTGTGCCAACCGGTGCAGCATCTTGCCCCAGCCTTCGGATTTCTCCTCCTTCGGGGCCTCGCAGCGTCCGTTGGCGGAGCCGCTGGACTTGCCGCCCTTGTTCACGCTGGACTTGGTCTCGGCCTTGACCGCGGACTGGCTGGCGGAGCCGTTCCCGGAATTCTTGACCTGCGTCTTGCCGTTGGCGGCCGCCTTTGCCTGGCCGCCCTGCGTCTTGCCGTCGCTGCCGCCGGAAACCGTGTAATGTGCCGGGAGGTTGTTGGCCATCTTGTAGGACACGTAGTCGTCGGGGGTGAGCGTGTACGTGCTGTCGTCGCTGAACACCACGGACGAGGGGTCCTTCGTGTTCGGCACGGCGGAGCTGCTTGACTTCGCCGAGCTGCTGGACTTGGTGTTTGCCTTGTTCACCCCGGCCTTCTGCTGTTCGGCCTTCTGTGCCGCCTGCCTCTGCTGTTGCTGGTAGAGCGGGGTGGGTGCCTTGGTTGCGTACGGGGCCGAGCCCGCGGTGGCGGCATTGGCTGCCCCGAATCCGATTGCCGCGGCTGCGGCGGCGTTCTTCCAGAAGCTCTCCATGAGTTCTTCCGATTCGAACACGGGGGCCTTCTTCACGTAGTATACGGCCTCGTTAGCGGCCGGTGCCTGTTGCTTCTGCTGCTGGCCTCCCTTCTTAGCCTGGGCCGACTTGATGGCCTTCTTGAGACACATGTCGGCGAGCTTGGTGCATACGCCCTGCATGGACTTCTCCGGGAGCGGGGCGTAATTCTTGTTCTTCATGTAGGCCTTGACCGCATGCGCTACCGTTTTCAGGAGCGGGGCCTCGATGTCCTTGACCTTGGGTTCTCCCGGGAACTGCTCGGCCATGGCCTGGCCGACCCGGGTGAAGATGTTGTCACCGCCATCGGCGGTGAGTTCCTTGAGCAGGTTCTCCGGGTTGATTGCACCCGGTGCGCCGTCTTCCTTGTTTACTTCGTCGGCCGACGGGGCGTCGCCGGGGTTACCGGTGATATCGCCGAGGTCGCTGTCGCCG
>Ga0265301_10001026_pt1 | contig 38095 bp, 32 predicted proteins | sample AusTroGonzalo_MG_2_FD_193488 | JGI IMG/M metagenome (GOLD analysis project Ga0265301, IMG submission 193488) | Bovine rumen microbial communities from tropical cattle in Woodstock, Queensland, Australia - Gonzalo_04 | ecosystem: Host-associated > Mammals > Digestive system > Stomach > Rumen ...
ACGCCCACTTGATGATTCCTATGCCTGGAGATATCGATTCGCTGAATGTCTCGGTGGCCACAGGAATAGTTTGTTTCGAAGTAGTAAAGCAACGATTGGGGTTAAATTTGTAGAGACGTGGCGCGCCGCGTCTCTACCATCTATATTTGATGCATTTTGAAATGTAAAACAAAAACTAAAAGCCATGAAAAAACATCTACGCTATCTGTTGACGCTGTTGTTCTTGACTATTTCCATTGCTGTTTCCGCACAGATTACCATTAAAATCGAGAAACTGTCGAAACCGAAAGAACTGTTGCGCGTTCGGGAAGTTGTGCCAGATGGGAACACGCTTTCGGTGAATGTGAGTGCCGATAGTCTTGTTCTCATATACGGCACGCATCCTTTCTTTTATGGAATGTATGAGGCATACGCCGAACATCGTCCGTTTGTTCTTTCGCCTGATATGGTTTGGATGCTCATCAGCCAAGGGTTTTCGCACCATATCAATGCGGACCCAGAGAAATACCGTGATAGGATGGTTGATTTTTCAGGAAAGATGTCGTTGGTGGTGGAAAGCGACAAGCCGCTCGATGAGGCGGAATGGGATAAACTGATTCCCAAATTTGCCGATGAAATAAAGAGCAACACCAAAGGAACGATTGCTGAAACCATCATTGCTGATTTCACAACTACAACTCAATATGAGCAAATTGCGTCAGAAATCACTTTGATGGAGACGACCAAAGCCTTTTTTGATTTTGTGGTGATGTATGCCGCCTGTGGCATTCCCGAAGTCACCTTGTTGGGGACCACGGAGGATTGGCAAAAGGTCTATGATAAGGCGATGCAGTTGCGCTCCTTCGATTTGGATTGGTGGATTGACGAGTTGAAGCCGATTCTCAAGCAGTTCATCAAGGCGTCGGAAGGCAATGCTGATACCAAGTTTTGGAGGAATATGTTCAAGTGGCATACGCAGAAGGAATATGGCGCGCCCAATATCATCGACGGCTGGATTGTGAAATTTTTCCCCTATGACAAGTATGGAAAACGTTTTGATTTGAAGACGTTGACCATTGATTCCAACCTGCCTGAAGAGCTGGCGGAGGCGGATGTTCGTTTTGTCGAAATCTACGAAGACGGGTCAAGTACGGAGTCGACAATTGAATTGTATGGTGGTTTCATTGGATTGGAACAAAATCCAGAAAATTTTGCGTTGACTCCGAAGATTGGCTGGGGGGTGAGGATAAAGAATGATGAAGAAGCTGGATATCTTGATAGAATGAAAGAACAGATTCGAGACGAGGGAAAAATTGCGTTGGTTGTCAAAGAGATACCTGAGGTTTTGAACAAGATGGATGCCATTCCGATGTTGGATCTTTGCTTTATGGATGGGGTGCATTTTCCCGAATGGATGGAACACAAAAGTATAAAAGGCTTGCGAGTGTCAGGTGGAATCACTTCGGAAGAACGAGATAAACTTTTGCGTTGGTATCCTTCTATATGGCTTGTTGTGAATGGTATTCGATATGAGTGGGTAGACGGAATATTGAACATTCATGCAGGTGCAGATATTGGTTCTTCCCTTGACGGGATTGACGTAATCGGAACTCTCTATATTGCCAATAGAGAAATGAAAAACTTTTCTTATACGGGGAAAACATTGGATGTCAAGATATCGGAATCGGTAACAAAGAATATCGGTAGAATCAATTTGAATCAGAAACCTTCGCGCAAATGTTTGAAGGCATTGAAGGTACAATTCCCGAATACCGTAATTGAATGGGATTATGATGCTGATGATTATGAGGATTAAATGGAAAACAGCGGGAATCCCGCCGTTTTCCATTTAATCTCTTTTGTCAAATTATGGCGTATAGAATTCATCATCCTTCCAATTCGCCACATTGTTGTTGATATAATCCGCAATGCGGTTCATATCAGGGGTGTCGCGTACGATATGGTCGTGAAAACGGGGTTGCCAGGAGAAATATAGGGCGTTTTCGTTGGCATAATGGGTTACTGCTCGTTTCAAACCTCCTATGACTACGGATAATGGTCCTTTTCGGTGCGAGATTTCTTGCAAGGTTTCATTTACGGTATCAGACAACCATCGGCTGGGTGTTTCCGTTGTAGAGACGGTGTGCACACCGTCTCTACCTGCCAATGTATGTACATTATTTCAAATATTTATCCAGCCAGTTGTAGAACCTCCGCTGCCAGAGGACTCCGTTCTGGGGTTTCAGCACCCAGTGGTTCTCATCGGGGAAGTAGAGGAACTCGGCATCCAATCCACGCAGGATGGCGGCATTGTAGGCCTGCATACCTTGGGTGAAGCAGATGCGATAATCTAAGCCACCGTGGATGACGAGAATGGGAGCCGTCCATTTGTCCACAAAGAGGTGGGGAGAGTTGGCATAGGTCTTGCGGACGGTGGGGTTGTTCCAATCCCAGAAGGGGCCGCCGAGGTCCCAGTTGACGAACCACATCTCTTCGGTCTCAAGATACTGGGCTTCGAGGTTGAACATACCGTCGTGGGCGATGAGGGCCTTGAAGCGTCCCTCGTGGTGACCAGCAAGCCAGTAAACGCTGAATCCACCGAAGCTGGCACCCACGGCACCCAAGCGGTTCTCATCGATATAAGGTTCTTTCTTCAGCTCATCAATGGCGCTGAGGTAGTCCTTCATGCATTGTCCGCCGTAGTCGCCGCTGATTTCCTCAAGCCACTCCTGACCGAATCCAGGAAGACCTCTGCGGTTGGGGGCGACAATGATATAGTCGTTGGCGGCCATCATCTGGAAGTTCCAACGATAGGACCAGAACTGGCTGACGGTGCTTTGCGGTCCACCTTCGCAGTAAAGCAGGGCGGGGTATTGCTTGTTGGCATCGAAGTGGGGCGGATAGATGACCCACACGAGCATTTGCTTGCCGTCGGTGGTTTTCACCCAGCGTTCTTTCACCTCACCCATAGTGAGTTGGGCAAAGATTTTGTCGTTGACGGTGGTGATCTGAGTGGCTTCGCCTGTGGCGGGGTTCACGCTGAAGAGCTCCGTCGGGTGGCTCATCGACTGGCGGCCTGCAATCAGGTTTTCGCCGTTGTATTGTACGGATACATAATTGTGCTGTCCTTCCGTCAGTTTCTTGATTTCGCCGTTCTCGAGGTTGAGGGCGTAGAGTTGGTCGGTGGCGTAAGCGTCGCTGATGAAATAGAGGGTCTTGCTGTCGTCGGCCCAGCTGAAGCCCGTGCAGCATTGGTCGAAGCGGGCGGAGTAGTCGGTCTTCTCGCCAGTCTCGAGGTCCATCACAAAGAGGCGTTGTTTGTCGCTCTCATATCCGTCGCGTTCCATGCTCTCCCATGCCATGTATTTGCCGTCGGGCGAGATGACGGGGTTGAGGTCGTAGCCCATCATGCCTTCAGTGAGGTTCTTGCACTCGCCGCTCTGGATGGTGTATTGGTAGATATCGGTGTTGGTGGAGAGGGCGTAGTCCTTGCCGATTTTCTTGCGGCAGCAGTAGACGAAGCTCTTGCCGTCGGGCAGCCACTGCACCTGTTCCATTCCGCCGAAGGGACGCACGGGAGCTTCCCATTGCTCACCCTTCATGGCGTCAAAAGCGTTCTCAATCTTACCGCTGCTGAAGTTGCCTACAAAGATGTGGCCGTAGGTGTCTACCCAATGGTCCCAATGGCGATACATCAGGTCGTTGTTGATGCGGCCTGAGGACTTGTCGAGGTCGGGATAGATGTCGGCGACGGTCTCTTTCAGCTTCACTTCCTTGGTGAAGAGCACTTGGGCGCAGTCGGGTGAATAAAGGAAGCCGTTGATGTCGTCGGGCTCGTTGGAGACGCATTGCAAGCCTGTTCCGTCGGGATTCACTTCCCAAAGCTGCATGATGTCGTCTTTGGGGGCGAGGAAACCGATTTTCTTTCCATCGGGACGCCATTGCGGGCTGTATTGGCTGTCGTTGCTCTCGACCAACACCTTGTTGCCGCTGCCGTCGGCGTTCATAATATATAAGGTGGAGCCGCTGCGGTTTTCAGGCACGCTGTAGTAAGTCACATTGTAGACGATTTGCGAGTGGTCGGGCGAGAGGCTGTATTCGCCAATGCGGCCCATGCTCCACAGCACTTCGGGCGTCATGATGTCCGACTGCAAGGTGAGCTCCTTAGGGCCGATTTTTTCCTTTGTTTCGGTTTTCGCTTCGGTTGTCGAAGCGTTCTCGGGTTTTTGTGTGTTGCACGATACGACTAAACTGGTAATCATGGCTAACAGGAATAGTTTGTTTTTTCTCATACTGAAGAGGTTTAGAAATTTGCGGTAAAGGTACGGCTTTTTTTGTCATGAAAAGGAATCAGAGGCGTTTTTTTTGGAGCAATTGTTTCGCGCGCATGGTTTTTCGGTTGTCCGCCCCCTGTCTTCGCTCTGTTTTTATGCTGGAAACAGGACGAAAACAGGCAGCCAACAGGGAGGTATCTCGGACTTGTCACATAGTTACCTCGGAGTTACCTCAGAGTTACCTTAGAGTTACCTTAGAGTTACCTGAGCGAGGGTATAGGCATGGTATAGCCTTGGTATAGAGTTGGTATAGCGTTGGTATGGGGAATTTGCTTGCAAAACAATGTAAATCAGTTTATTACAATAGATTGTTGATAGGCAACTCTATCTTGATGTTCTATTTTACAGAAATACAGATAGTTACACGGATTTATTTCGCCATTTCAATGGCTTTGTTTTGCAACTGCAAAGATAAGCAATTTTGGTGGATTTGGCAAGGATTTAGAGGATGAAAAAGCAAATTTTTTCATAAATCCTTTGCCATTTCGCTGAAATCCACTACTTTTGCAGCCTCAAAATTAAAAATTTAATCTAAAGAATCATACTATGTTAAGTCAAGATGTTAAGATTGGAAGCGCAGTCCGCCTGGATGGTAAGATTTACTTCTGCATTGACTTCCAACACGTTAAGCCTGGTAAGGGCAACACTATCATGCGTATCAAACTGAAGGATGTGCTGAGCGGCAATGTGCTTGAAAAGCGTTTCGACATTGGCGTGAAGCTCGAGGATGTCCGCGTTGAGCACCGTCCTTATCAGTACCTCTACAAAGAGGGTGAGGACTACATCTTCATGCACACCGAGACCTACGAACAGATTCCGATTGCCGGCGAGAACATCACGGGTGTGAAGTTCATGAAGGAAAACGATGTGGTTGACGTCGTCGTCGACGCCTCCACTGAGACCATCCTCTTCGCCGAGATGCCTGTGAAGACCGTCCTTCAAGTGACCTACACCGAGCCTGGTGAGAAGGGCAACACCGCCACCAACGCTCTGAAGGAAGCCACCGTTGAGACTGGCGCAATGGTCCGCGTGCCGCTGTTCATCAACACCGATGACATGATTCGCGTCGATACCCGCACGGGTGAGTACTGCGAGCGCGTGAAAGCCTAAGGCGATATACGTTGCATAAAAAAGCGCAAAGTCCTTGACTTTGCGCTTTTTTTTGTATTTTCGCACCTTATTCCATAATTGTTTAGCAGATGAAAATAAAAAAGACCACCCTGAAGAAAATAGCGGAACTTATTGACGCTAAGTATATTGGCCCAGAAAACTTCCCCATCACGGGCCTCAATGAAATCCACAAGGTGGAGGCTGGCGACATCACCTTTGTCGACCACCCCAAATACTACGCCAAAGCCCTCAACTCGGCGGCTACGGTAGTCCTTATTAATAAAGAGGTGGTCTGTCCCGAAGGCAAGGCCCTGCTGCTGCACTCCGACCCCTTTGATGCTTTTGTCCGCCTGATGCGTCATTTCCGTCCCTTCGAGCCGCAAACCCAGCCCATCAGCGACAGTGCTGAGATAGGAGAGGGGACGCTGATTATGCCAGGCAGCTTTGTGGGACACCATACCGTCATCGGAAAGAACTGCCTCATTCATCCCAACGTGACCATTTATGACCATTGCGTGATAGGCGACAACGTCATCATCCATTCAGGCAGCGTGATAGGAGCCGACGGCTACTATTTCCAACGGCGCAACGAGGGCTTCAAGAAGTTTGAGTCGTTTGGTCGCGTGGTGATAGCCAACGATGTGGAGATTGGCGCATTGTGCAGCATCGACAGAGGCGTCACTTCGGATACCATCATCGAGAAAGGCACCAAGCTCGACAACCATTGCCAGATTGGACACGACAGCTATATCGGCCGCCATTGTCTCATCGGAGCCCATGCCGCCATTGCAGGCGTCACCCGCATCGAGGACGATGTCATCCTTTGGGGCCGCGTTTGCGTCAACAAGGATTTGGTTATCGGCACGGGAGCGGTGGTATTGGCCACTTCGGCTGTCGACAAGAACATCGAGCCAGGCAAAGCCGTATTCGGTGTGCCGGCCCAGGAGGTGAGGAAACAATGGCGCGAACAGGCCGCCCTGCGTCAGCTGCCTGACTTCCTAAAGGAATACTACAAGACACAGCAATCGTGATAATGACGATGAATTGAATCATAACAACACCATGAAAAGACTACTTGTATTCTTAGCGATTCTTCTTGCGGGTACGACGGCCTTCGCGCAAGACATGAAGACCTATACCTATGCCCAACGCGATACGTTGGAGCTTAAGCTCGACTTCTATACTCCCGCACAGGTTCACGACAGCACCATCTGTATGGTCTACGTCTTCGGTGGCGGCTTTATCGGTGGACATCGCGACGGCAAATGGGAGAAGGCTTATTTCGAGCAATTGGTCGAAAAGGGCTTCCAAGTGGCCGCCATCGACTACCGATTAGGTCTGAAAGGGGCGAAAAATCTCAGTGTTTTCAACACCGAGCCGCTTGAGATAGCCGTCAATATGGCAACGGAGGATGCCATTTCTGCTCTTGCCTATCTGCTTGACCATGCGGAAGAATTGAAAGTCAACAAGGACTGGATAGTGATGATTGGCTCCAGCGCGGGTGCCATTACCTCGCTGGAAGTGGATTACGCCCTGTGCAATGGATACCTCAATGCCGACCTCCTTCCCGATGATTTTCGTTTGGCGGGTGTCATCTCCTACGCTGGTGCTATCTTCTCGCACCAAGGAAAGGTGCAATACCGCAACCATGCACCGGCCCCAACGATGATGTTTCACGGAATGGCCGACCGATTGGTGCCTTACGATAAAATAGAGTTTCTCAATATAGGCTTTTTTGGTACGAATAACCTTGTGGAACGCTTTGAGAAGTTTGGCTATCCTTACTTTGCCCGCCGTTTCAGAGGATATGGGCACAGTGTGGCTGTTGGGGGACCGTTGACGATTGACGATCTGATGTGGTTCTGCAACCATTATATCTACGGGAAGGAGCGGCTCCAGGTGGATGGTACCTACACCAACCTCGACCCCGCGACGATGCCTCCGTTCGACGTCTATACTCCAAAAGATTTGTATAAATAAAACAGCTTAAGCGTTACCTCACCTTGCGATAATCCAAATCCAAGTTGTAGGTATGCACAGGAATCTTTCTGCCGCCGAGTTCAATCTCGATGGCGCTGTTGTTGTTGACGACGCCTCGGAAACTCAGCGTCTCTTCACGCATCTCGCCTTCCTCAAGGTCGTCCAGGAAGAAAGACTCCTCTGACAGTACGGATTTTCTTTTGCCTTGTTCCACAAAGCGCACCTTCACCCAAAGTCCAGCAGCCCGCTTGGGTCCCTGGTTGAGTAGGTCGAAACTCAAGCGGCACACCGACCGCTCATAGTTTCCGTAAGTCTGCGGCATTTGAAGGTGTATATCCTTGCATAGCAGATGGGGTGTACCTTCGATGGGGATAACCTCGGTGACTTCCGAGCTGTAGTTTTTGGGGACTTGCCCGATTTTCCAGTTGGCTAAGGTGGTTTCAGCATAATAATACCGCTTGTCTTGCGACAGGAAATAGCCGTCGCCCTCCAAAGCGTTGCAATTCACGCCCAAAGCAAGGTGTTGGGGCATCGACAGCAAGGCTATATCGATGTCCATCTCGTGGAGCAGGGCTGCTAGCAACATAACCTTGTCCTCGCAGTCGCCGCAGCCGTCTACCAGCGTCTCGATGGGGAAGCGCAGATATTCATCGCGGCCTTTTGTGTCAATGTCGTAGGCGTAAGGCAGCGACTGCACAAAGGTGAGGGCCAGATAGATGCGTTCGAGCTCTGTATGACCCAAGCCGTTCAGCTGTTTCGCGAGGGGGTTGATCACCTGACGGTCGTGTTCTGAGAGCATGAAGGCGTTGTAGTTGGGCTGCACTTCGTTGTCCCCGAAGCGGTAGAGGTAGACACTATGCTCACGTTGGTCACGATAGTAGCTGTAGAGCCGCTTGTTGATATGTAGCGATACGGTGTACCTCATATTGTTGTACTCCCATTTGTATTCCTTCTCGTAGACACGTTTCTTGTTCGCCTTCTGTGCTGAGACGGTGAGGCAGGCCAATACCATCGTGAGGAATATGAGGAGTAGAGGTTTACGCATAGGTCTGTGCTATTGGTTTTCAAACGCAAAAATAAAACAAAAATTGCTATGTCTCTCCGTTTTTATATCTTTGCGGCGAGAAAATCTTATTTATTACCAAATAAAATGAAAAAACTGATGATTTGCATTGGAATGGCGGCAGCCTTAGTGGGTTGTAGCCCGAAACAGGAGGAGGTTGCCGAACAGCCTCAACCGAAAGAGGAATTCAAGTACTTGGTGGACGAGTTCGCCGACTTGAGGATTATGCGTTACCAGATTCCCGACTGGGACCAACTGACGCTGCAGCAGAAGAGCTACATCTATTATTTAGGTGAAGCTGCTAAATGCGGTCGCGACATCCTCGCCGACCAGAACTTTAAGTACAACCTGGTGGTCCGCAAGACTATTGAGGCCGTGCTCAACTCCTATCAAGGTGACCGCGACTGCGCCGATTTCCAAAACTTTGTGGTCTATGCCAAGCGTGTCTTCTTCAGTAACGGCATCCATCACCACTATGCTGAGGACAAGTTCTTCCCTGAGGTGAGCGAGGCCTACTTTGCTGAAGTCATCAAAGGCAGCGACGCCAGCCAGCTCCCCCTCAACGAGGGCGAGACGGTGGACCAGTTCATCGCCTTCCTGACCCCCGTGGTCTTTGACAAGGAACTTTACAAGATGCGCCGCAGCAGCGAGGACGACATCATCGTCAACTCTGCGGTGAACTTTTATGAAGGCGACATCCGCAAGGCCGACGTGGAGGCGTTCTACGACAAGATGCGCGAGCCCAATGATGCCACTCCCATCAGCTACGGTCTGAACTCCAAGCTTGTGAAGGAAGATGGAAAAATCTACGAGGATGTCTATAAGGTCGACGGTCTCTATGGCGAGGCTATCACAGCCATCATTGGTTGGCTGCAAAAGGCCAACGAGGTGGCTGAGAACGACATACAGCGCGACTATACCCAGAAACTCATTGATTATTACACCACAGGCGACCTGAAAACATGGGACGAATACAACGTGGCTTGGGTCCAGGATTCTGTTTCGCATATCGACTTCGTCAACGGTTTCATCGAGGACTATAATGACCCGATGGGTATGAAAGCCACCTGGGAGGCTATCGTCAATTTCAAGGACTTGGAGGCTACCAAGCGTTCCAATACCATCGGCGAGAACGCACAATGGTTTGAAGACCACTCGCCCGTTGACCCCCGCTTCAAGAAAGAGAAGTGCAAGGGCGTTTCCGCCAAGAGCATTACCGTCACCACCTTGGGTGGCGACTGCTTCCCTTCACCTCCGATTGGCATCAACCTGCCCAATGCCGACTGGATTCGTAAGGACTACGGCTCGAAGTCAGTCACCATCACCAACCTGATGGAAGCCTACGACAAGGCTGCCGACGAATGTCCGAGAAGTGCTCTGAAGGAGTTTGCCTACTCGCAGGATGAAGTCGACCTCTGCAAGAAATACGGCTCGGATGCCGATGTGGTACACACCAACCTGCACGAGTGTCTGGGTCACGGTTCGGGCAAACTGTTGCCTGGTACGCAACCCGGTGCCTTGAAGGAGTTCAGCTCAACGCTTGAGGAAGCCCGTGCCGACCTCTTCGGCTTGTACTATTTGGCCGATCCCAAGATGGTGGAGTTGGGTGTGATGCCCGATGCAGAGGCATATAAGGCTGAGTATTGCTCCTATATCCGCAACGGTATGATGTCGCAACTGGCCCGCGTGGAGCTGGGAAAGGATGTCACCGAGTCGCACATGCAGAACCGAAAGCTCATCTCAGAGTGGTGCTACGAGAAGGGTAGGGAGGCCAACGTCATCGAAAAGAAAGTGGAGAACGGCAAGACCTACTTCATTGTCAACGACTTTGAAGCCCTCCGTGGTCTGTTTGGTGAGTTGCTGGCCGAGATACAGCGCATTAAGAGTGAAGGTGACTATGCTGCTGGTAAGGCTATTGTGGAGCAATATGCCGTGAAGGTCGACCCCGAGCTGCACAAGGAAGTGAAAGAGCGTTACAATGCCCTCGGCTTAAAGCCCTACGGCGGCTTTATCAACCCTGAGATTGTGCCTGTTGAGGAGAACGGCAAGGTGGTCGACTATAAGGTCGAATATCCTTCTGACTTCGTCGCCCAGCACATGAAATACGGCAAGGAATACAGCTTCCTGAAGGCAAAGCATTAAGTAAGGATGGAATCACATCTGCGCAGAAAGCGCGGGTTCCATGATTTCCTTTCCACGACAGAAGCGGTGCACTATCTGGCGGTCGTCGCCTAGATAGATGTACCGCTCCATTCGTTCTAAGAGCGTGTATTGTTCATGGTTCAACTCGCTGTCATCGATGACGAGGGCGTCAAATTCATAGCCGGGCTCGAAGCTTCCCACTTTCCCGAAGAAACTTCCTGCTGATTTGGTGGCCAGCCAGAACGCCTCCGATAAGCTGAGGAATGCCACTGTGTTATTCCGCTGATAGAGGAACTTGCTCACTTGTATAGCATCAAACAGCACCCTGAAGATGCTCAGGTTGTGACCGCCGCTGATGTCGCTGCCCAGTCCCACACGCAGTCCCTCGTCCAAAAAGTGGCGGATGGGAGCAATGCCTGACGACAGATTAAGATTCGACGTGGGGCAGTGGACCACCATCACGTCATTGCGTTTCATCAGCTCCAGCTCTTCGCCTTGGGTATAGATGCAGTGGGCCATCACAGTAGGCGACTGGCCAAAGAGTCCATAGCGGTTGTAGGCGTCGCCGTAGCAGCTGCTTTCTGGCTCCAATGCCTGCACCCAGGCAATCTCATCCTTGTTTTCGGAGAGGTGCGACTGTACGGGCAGTCCATACTTAGCTGCCAGTTCGCCGCAGGCACGAAGCATCTCAGGCGTACACGACGGGATGAAACGTGGCGTGATAATAGGACGCACGAGTGGCGTTGAAATTCGACCGTTGACCGTTGATGGTTGTGAAAACTCAGCAATCAGTTCCTCATAGCCTCCGACCATTTCCTCCACCGTTTCTTTCAGTTCATCTGGGCAGTTGCGGTTCATGTCTACCTTGCCCACCAAAGCCCCCATGCCAGCCTCTTGGAAGAGGTGCATCAGCAGTCGGGTGCTTTCTGTATGGATGGTGGCAAACACGCATGCTCTCATGGTGCCCACACGCCACAGGTCGCGCACAAAGCGGCGGTACATCCGCTCGGCGTAGGCCGTATCGGCATATTTCATCTCCTCTGGGAAGGTGTAGTTTTGGAGCCAGGGTAATAGCTCCAAATCCATAGCGACACCCATATTGCGATACTGCGAGGCGTGCACGTGCAGATCATTCATGGCGGGAATCAGCAGTCGGTCGCCAAAATCGACGACTTCAGATGGCTCGTCGCCTAATGATGCCAAATCTGCCGACACTCCGACAACACAACCATCGGCATCCACTGCGATATAGCCGTTTTCGAGCACCTCGAAACGGTCACGTTCTTTCGTAAAGAGGATATGGGCTTTATAGACTTTCTTCATAGCATTAGTATTGAAAACAAATAGAACCTTATGGAGGATTAACGCTTGGTTTTCTGCCTCCTCACCACAAACCTGTCGAATGCGGCAAGGACTCCGGGCAGAACAAAGATGATCAGCAATACGGCGGCCAATGCACCTGCGGCTATGCATTTCAGTATCGATGCTATGGTCGCGTCATCTATCATGAGCGACATTGCAAAGGGGGCCAGCGTCATTATTGTTCCCGAGGTGAGAATGGTATGCGTTGATGCTAAATAGGCCTTGCGGATTGAATCTATCTCGTTGAACGCCTTGCGGGCCTCGCGGTAGTTATTGGTGAACAGTATGCCATAGTCAATGGTGGCGCCCATCAGTATGCTCTGCATGATGAGATAAGCCAAATAGAGTAGTCTACCACCGCCCAGTCCACTCACGGTCACATTGATAAATACAGCCGACATCACCGTCATCACCAATATGGCGGGTACGGCAAGCGAACGGAAGGTGAGGGCCACGATGAGGAAAATGGACAGGATGGTGATGAGCGTGACCAGCAGCATCTCGTTACCAAACTGGTTACGCATCTCGTTCATCATCACCGACTCGCCGATAAGATAATGTCTGGAGGCAAGCTGGTGGTCACATTGGGCGGCAAACGTTTCCACAAAGTTATGGGTTGCATCAGATTCCTTGGGCAGGTTAGTGAAAACGATGGCCTGCGAATACTTGCTACCACGCAATTTGCTGAAGTTTTCATCCAATAAGACGTTGACGGTATCCATTCCCGACCGAATCTCGTCAGTTATCAAGGAAGCGAAGCGTGGATGGTTGACTACCGAGTCGTTCAGCGTCCTGAGAAGGTCTTCTGCCGACAACTTCACGCTCTCGTCGTCGAAATGGAGTATGCCGTTATAGAGGTAGGCAAGCTCAATGTCGCCAAGTTCCATCTCGGCACCAAAGTTGGTGAGCAAGGTGTGCATCTCAGCAGCATCGAAACGACTTCCTTTCGTGGCGATGGACATGATGCTTTCAACCATGTTAAGTTTTTCGATGCTTTCCTTGTCAATGGTTGGCATTCCCAGGTCAAGTTCCTCTTCCTGCTCTTCGACTGGCTCGATGGTTTCCGTTGGGCTTTCCTCCAACTCGGCTACTAGTTCTTCCTCAAATTCCTCGGGACGCTCGTCACTTCCATGATGAAGCGTCTCCAACATGATAGTTTCCTTGTGTTTCAGCAATGTGCGGCTTTCCTCGTCGATTTGGGAAGCAAACATCTTTCGGTTGGCCAGGTCGCTGATGAGGAAATGTATGAACTCGTAGAGCGACATGGATTTTGTCTTTTGCTTCATGGTTCGTCCGTAAAGGTTGAAGATGATGGAGGCACTTTTTTCGTTCATCCCTATGATTTGGGCGATTTCGGAGGCGGAATACTGACGCATGAAAAGGGTGGAGTCTTTATAAATCCTGTCCTCGTCGTCTTCATCTGAAACGCTTGTGTTTCCGTCATGAGCTAGATTCTCAACGGCTTCAATGGAATCCATCACGATGGGAAGGGAATCAATTCGATGCTCAACAATTTGAGGCTCGGGCTTTATGCTGTTTGGGCGCGAAGGCATCATGCTTGCATTGAGCAGTTCTTTGGAAGATTTGACCATGCTACGAAGCGTAGTCTTTTGGTTTTCCGGACAGATCAGCGTGATGAGCTCTTGGTCGATGCCGAGAATGCCTGAGATTTCCTCTGGGGTCAGCTTGCTGTCGATAAGACAAGTATCGGTAAGCGCAACGAGGATGTCGAGATATTGCAAGTCCTCTTCGCTGACCTGTGTTGAGGTTCCGAAATAGGTGGATAGGGTAGTGTCGGCACTCAGTTCCGCAGCGAGCGAGGCAAAGTCATGGAGGCTCATCGTTTCTTCACTCGGGTTCTTTGAACCTATGTAATAGATGGCATCCACAATCGTGTTGAGGTCAAAGTCGGCAAGATTGAAGTCGCCGCCAGCCATTGCCGTCAAACCGCCCATCATGTTTTTTGTCTCAGCTGCCGTCAGCGGCTTTTGCATGAGCGAAGGATAGGAAATGAAGGATTGCACATTCGGATGGGCCGCCACGCTGTCGGCCAAGCCTATCACCTTTGTGGCATCGGTGTTGTCGTACAATAGCGAGATGATGTTGTGCGGAGGGAAATATTTCTCAATCTCAGATTTTTGTTCGAATGAGAACGAGATCTCGGTCTTTTTGTGAAAATAGTATGAACTGACGAATATGGCCACGAAAGCGACGGTCAACGGGATGCGGTATTTTATACTGAAGCCGGCAAGGCGGTCGGTTCGGATGTTCAACACCTTTTTTGCTGATTTCTCAATAGCACCATCCAAAGCCAATACTATGGAAGGCAACACGGTATAGATCGACACCAAGCTGCAAAGGACTCCTTTGGCCAGGACGATACCCATGTCGGCGCCGATTTTCAGCTTCATGAACACGAGAGCCATCAGTCCGACGATGGTGGTGAATGCACTGCTCACTATCGACGGAGATGCCATTTTGATGGCACGGGTCATTGCAGCGAGATTGTCGCCTTTCCCCGTGGCTTTTTCCTGCCTGTAGCGGTTCATGAGGATGATGGAATAGTCGATGGAAAGGACGAGCTGAAGGATGGCGGCAATCGAGTTGGTGGTGACTGACACGCTCTCAAACAGGGCGTTGGTGCCCATGTTGATTCCTACAGCCACGCCGATGGCGGCTAGGAATATGGGCGGCTCGAGCCACGACTTGCTCATGATGATTAGCACAATCAGGAGCAAGACGAAGGCAATGAGTATGACGTCTATTGGGGCTGAAGTGCCGTTCTCACTTTTCTCAACGAGAATCCGGTCGCCGTATCGGTCCGCAATCTCATTGGCAATGTCCTCTTGGCTCCGCTGACTGCTGCATACCAGTTCGTATAAAACCTTCTCACCGCTGTTGTAGTCTTCGCTGTCGTTCTGGTACAGGAGGTTGGACACGCCGCTAATTTTGGAAAGTTCATCCTGTGTGACTGCCTTCAGACTGTCGGGAAGCGACCAAAACATCACCCTGACGATTCCTGTTCCCACGGCATCTGCGCCAAACTCTTCTGACATCTGGTTGATGCCCTGCTTCATCTGTGAATCGTCGGGCAGATAGCGTGTCATGTCGGAATTGACGTTGGTGTGTGGAATCATCAAAGCGCAGGCGATTGCGACGACAACCGCTGCAATGAGGAACACAAGTCGTTTTTTTACAATAAATTCCGACAGACGCATAACTATACTAGTCCGTACCAGTAACAAGCTCTCTCGATGACCTCGAGAGTCAATCCTTTTCCTCTAACCACTTCTCCAAGATGGCGCAGTACTTGTCAGTCTGTTCGACAAAGCAAGTGTGACGGGCGCCTTTAAAGACCTCCCAACGGCTGTCGGGGATGTTCTCGAAGAGCGAGGCGGCCACCACGGGAGTGCAGATGTCGCGGGTGCCGCTGCATATCAGGCAGGGTTGCTTGATTTGGCTGAGTCGGTCGGTGTATTCGAAGTCGGCCAAGTCGCCTAAAGGCTGGTATTCGTTAGGTCCCCAGCCGTAGAGATAAGCCTCACTGCCGGCGCGTTTGGGACGACGGAGACATTCAGGCGAGTTCTCGTCAACGCTGATGACGTAACGCTCATAATAGTGATCGTTGGCGCGGAGATAGTCAGGGTCATCCCATTTGCCTGTGGCTTCAGCGCGACGAATGGCTTCCTGGTCTTCTGCTGACATATATTTGATGAGGCGGTGCTGCTCGCTGGCCCAGAGTGAACTGGAGGCGTGGCCCGAGGAGAGAATTACCGACTTGATGCCTTTCGGCTGGCAGTCGATGATATAAGCGATGGCCTGCATAGCGCCCCACGATTGACCTAATAGATGTACCTGGTCAAGGTGTAGATACTCGCGCAGGGCGATGAGTTCGTTAATCCAAGTCTCTTGGGTCCACAGTTCGGGGTGGCCGTCAAGATAGGAGTTGCCACAGCCGATCTGGTCGTATGAAATTACCTGACGGCCCGTGTCGGCAATACGGTCCAGCACCTCGAAATAGTTGTGCGTGCTACCCGGTCCACCGTGCAATAGCAACAATGCGGGTTTGTTTGAGGGTTCACCGACGATGCGGTAGTAGGTTTGATAGCCCAAATAGGGCATATATCCTTCGTGAATGGGATGTTGTTTCATCATAAGGAAATTATTTAGGGTTGCAAAGATACAAAATCAACCCTAAAGGTACGACTTTTTGCTATTACATTTTCCAGTTCAGGACTTCACAATACGCTTGGCCATCCCGATAGCTCCTACAGGGCAGACAAGACGGCAGAGGTGACAGCCTACACATTTTGTTCCCACGACTTGTGGTTGGCGTTTCTCTGCGTCAAATTCAATGGCTTGATGACCGCCGTCGGTGCAGGATACATAACAGCGTCCGCAGCCGATGCACTTCTCGCGGTCCACTTTAGGATAGACAATGCTTTCACGGTTGAGTGCTTCGGGGGTAACGAAATTCGGTAGCTGTTCGCCCACAAGGTCAATAAGATGTTCGAGACCGCGCTCTGCCATATAGTTCTTCAATCCGAGTATTAGGTCGTCGATGATGCGGTAGCCATATTGCATCACAGCGGTGCAGACTTGCACATTGCGGCAACCTAACTGTATGAATTCCAATGCGTCCTGCCAGGTCTCAATACCTCCAATGCCACTCAACTGTAAGTCCCTCTTTATCGGATTATTGGCCATTTCGAGAATAAAACGCAGAGCGATGGGTTTTATTAAGGATTCTCACAGCGGATGCCACAGAACCCATAGCCATTTTCTCATTTCCGAAACGAATGGCTCGCAGAGCACGGGCTGGGTCTCCTTTTGGGCACGCCTTGCTGCAAGGTGCATCGTGGCATAAAAGGCAACGGGCTGTTTCCTCTTTAATACTCATTCTTGGATTCATCATGTCGTTTTTTTGCGAAAGATGGTCATTTGAGCATCAACTCGATGTCAGCCTCCATCTCCTCTGGTGTAGTGGTAGGTGCGTAGCGCTTTACCGTGGCACCGTCGCGCGAGACGAGGAACTTGGTGAAGTTCCACATGATGTCGCCTTCTTTCTCCACGCTCTTGCTGATGGTCTTGAATAGTGTGTGTGATGCTTTTGCCTTGATGCCTTTGTATTCTTCCGTGGGAGCTTTCGACTTCAAGTACACGTAGATAGGGTGAGCGTCTTTGCCATTGACGTCAGTCTTTTTCATCAATGGGAAGGTCACGCCGTGATTGAGGCGGCAAAACTCGGCGATTTCCTCATCCGAGCCTGGCTCCTGGTTGGCAAACTGGTCGCAAGGGAAGCCAACGATGACCAGCCCTTGGCCCTTGTATTTCTGATAAAGGGCCTCCAATCCGTCGTATTGGGGAGTGAAACCACACTTCGATGCGGTGTTGACAATCATTAGGACTTGGCCTTCATATTGGCTGAAGTCCACCTCTGCACCTTTATTGTTCAAGGCTTTGAAATCATAAATCTTTTCCATTTTCTTTTGTCTTTATTGATTATAAAACAATCAGTTAATAATGATTTGGTGCAAAAATACAAAAAAAAGCTTCAACTACAACTATGGGAAAATTTTCTTTGACAAAACAGGAAAAGGTCTATTCCTATGCTTCGATTCTTTGAGAGCACAGTAGTCGTTATAAACCTCCCTCACGACATCGTCCCAATTGAGATAAAGGTCACGGCGAGCAGCAGCAGAGATGCGTTCGTAAGCTTCTGAGTTGTCCATGATGTCCATGATCATCCGTGCATAACTTTCCTCGTCAGGAGGGCAAACATAGCCGTTGACGCCAGGTGTGACGGTGGCAGCCGTGCGGGCACCTTCGAGGAATAGGGCAGGGGTACCTTGGCAGGCCGCCTCAATCTGCACCAACGAGTTGGCATCGTAGAGCGACGGGAACAAGAAAAGCTTGGCGCGGGAATAGAGGTTTTCCAGCATCTCCTTGCCTGTCAGACCGCACATGACCACCTCTTCGGTCAGGCCCTGTTCTTTCACGAGTGCTGCGAGTTTTTCCTCGTCCTGCCCCTTGCCGGCAAACAGCATCCTGAAGTTCTTTAGACCCATTGCCTTTGCCTTCGCCAGAGAGCGGATGATGAAGTCGATGTTCTTGATGTAATTGATTCGTCCCACGAAAAGAAAGACGGTGGCATCAGCGGGGACACCATAGGTCTCATTGACCACCTGGGCAGCGGCGACTGGATCGGGTACGGGATGATGGTCGGTGGCGTTGAGACGCACCTTGCAGGGAGCAGTCAGACCGTATTCTTGGACATAAAGTTTCTTGATGTCCCCATTTACAGCCCAGCATTCGTCGCAGGCGTTGAACACACGCATTATGGTGTCCATTGCTATGTCCAAGGTCAACTTGAGCTTGAGTGATTTCTCAAAATCCTGCTTGTATTGTGAATGTAGGGTGGCAATCACGGGAAGTTTGTGGATTTTGGCATACAGGACCCCAGCCATACCTACCGAGAAAGGAGAATGGACATGGACAATGTCAATGCCGCTCAAGATAAGCTGTGCCTCAAACTGTGGGTCTAAGGCGGGCGCGGGAAGGTCATAATCGCTGGTAATGAGCGGCAACGATGAACACCGCACGACCTTATACGGCAGTTTTGCATCCTCTTTCTGGTCACCACCCCTTGCTTTAGGGCAGAATACAACCACATCGCAGTATTGCACCAGCCTGCGGGCATAATTGTCCACCACTTTAATTACCCCGTCTACCATAGGGTACCATGTATCAATGAAAAGTCCAACTTTCATAGTTCATTTGTAATTAACATTGTCCTAGGATACTTCTTTTCAAACGTGATTATTTCCCTTCTCGTTCACAAAAGGTGACATGTACTGGGTCGCCGAAGCTCTTGCCTATTTGTTTGCGGATGTCCTTCCGTACTCCTATTATGTAGCACGGCGTTCCCATTTTCACGATTTGGCCGTCATAAGGCACCCCGTCAAAAGTGGCGTGTACCAACAAACGGCCTTTGCCGAACATCGCCTTGATGTCGAACGGTACCTCCACATAAGCGGCATCCATATCTTCGTTTTGCAGGATTACTGCATCAAATTCCAATAGGCGCAGTACTTGTTCTTTTGCTTCCAATGTTGTCTGTTTTGTTGATTATACGTTTTACAAAACCGTCACCTGCTTCGTTTCAACGCCCTTCGCTGTCTCAATCTTGATGAAATACATGCCGGCTTTTTGCTGGCTGAAGTCATATTCGAAGACATTTCCACTTGTGGAGACTTCATAAACTTTTGCTCCACGAATGTCGAAAATGCTGATGCTCTGGATGTTTTCAGCTTCGATTTTCACTATACCTTTGGTCGGATTCGGATAAACGCTTGAAACATCATTACCAGCTTCTGAAACTGTGGTCGGCTCAGCTTCAATGAATTCATAGAAACCGTTCAGCCCCATCGGGTCATACCAATTGGAGTTTTGATAGGCTGCTGCGCATTCGTAAGGAACAGTAAGGATTGGGTAGCCAAAATATTGAAACACGACGCAGTCCCAACCCGGCTCATTACCCAGCTCAGGAGGTGTGGTGGCCAGAGAGACAGCACCAGTGAAACCAGAGCATTGTCTGAATGCATAGTCGCCTATGAAAGTAACCGACTTGCCTATGGTCAGCGTGCCGTCAAAGCCTGAGCACTGGAAAAACGCACCGCTTCCGATGGTCGTCACCGAATTCGGAATGGTCAAATCGCCAGTCAGGTTGAAACAAAACGAGAAGGCACCGGCTCCAATGGAAAGTACTGATTCAGGAATCTCGATCGAGGTCAGGCCGTTAAGACCACAAAATGCGTTTTCACCAATTGAGGTGACGGTGTTGGGAATCACCGTGGTGGCACATCCTGTAAGCAGTTCGTTTGTGCTTGTCGTGATGATGGCATTGCAGTTGTCTCTTGAATCGAAAACAGGGTTTTCCGGGTCGACGGTCATACCGCTAAACTCGCAATATCTGAACGAACTTGTGCCGATTGAGGTCACGTTGCTCGGGATGTTCAGCACGCCATGCAGGCCGTTACAATCATCAAAAGCATAGTCGCCGATTACGGTAACAGCGTTACCGATGACCAAATCTCCGTCAAAGCTATAGCAAGTAAAGAATGCGCTGGGCTCAATGGTGACAACGGAATTAGGAATCACCAAATCGCCGGTAAAGCCTGTGCAATATGAGAATGCGCCTTCCTCGATGGTGGTCACGGAATTTGGGAGGGTCAGGCTGGTCAGATAAAAGCAATACATAAATGCGGTGTTTCCGATGACGGTTACAGCATAGTCATGCCCTTGGTAGCTCACCGATGCAGGAATGACCAAAGCCCCTTGTGCATTGTAACCATCGACATGGCCTGTAACCGTTACAGAAACTTGGTCGTCATTGACACGATAGTTCAAATCACCGACTGTAAATTCCGTAGGATTGGAGCCGGAGGTTATGAACAGACAGGTTGGATCATAGCTGTTGCTTCCATCATGGAGCGGTCCCAAGTTGGTATAGGCTCCGGTGTTGGGGTCAAGCTGATACAAATTGCCATAGTATGTGCCAAACAATTCTCCTGTTTGCATGTCAAAAGCCATCTTTATCGGCAAGTCAATCGGGCTGATTACAGTCAATTGTGCATTGGAAAGATTCAAAGAACCAAACTCACCCCAAGAACTGATCATATAAGCGTTACCTTCCATGTTGATAGCCAAATTGAAGCCATCATGTTCTATTGCGCCATGGTCTTGCATGTTGCTCGGGTTGGATGGATTGAAGCTTTTCAGGTGTTCATCGACAATGAGATAAATCAATCCGTCGGCAGGATTGTAGGCCATATCAGTGACATAAGAGACGTTTGCAACCATCACTTCAGGTGCCCCAATATAATTATTGGTGGCATCAAAGCTTGACCTGCAAATGTTATAGCCGTTGTCATTGTTCACACTCCACACATAACCGTTGGCAAAGGTTGCTGTAGTTACTGCAGGAAGCGCGTCCGACGCAACGGACACTGATCCTAAATCCTGCATGGTAAAAGAGATATACTTGTATTCTGCCGGGCTTGGAGGTAATATGTATCCAAACCAATTGGCGGTTGATGCGGGTCCTTGCGCTTTGGCGAAGCCAGCGAATGCGAACAATAACAAAATGAGATGCAAATGTTTTTTCATGATTATAAAGTGTAGTTTAATATTGCTATTTCAATAACTGTTCATGGCAGCAAATTTTTTATTCCACTACCGAGACACGTCTGACCTCAACACCTTTTTCAGAGCTGATGCGAATCAGATACATACCTGTGCCGTATTGCGACAGGTTGAGCATCTTGTGGTTGGCATCGATTGGGGCATCGTAAACGGTTTGTCCCAAAGCATTCATCACCGTCACACGGTTCATTCCTTCTGCCTCGATGGTGATTTGGCCATGGGTCGGGTTGGGGTATACTCGGAAGTCGTCGTTTTGTTCGTTCAAGCCGTCGGTATGCACCGTGACGTAGTTGTGTACACCGTCAACCGCCATTGCGGGAGCCGATTCACACTCGCCGCCAACAATCGTGTTGATGGCGGTCACTTGATAGTAGCAGGTCTCCATGCTGGTGTCATGGTCGTCGAAATGCATGGCCGAGCCTGTGACGACACCTATCAGATTATAGTTCTGTCCGTTGGCTGAACGATAAACATAATAACCATAGGTCACGCTTGTTGTCCCTGTCCACACTGCGTTGGTGACGGTGATGTTGTCGATGACCAAGGCATAGTTGGCCAAATTGGTGAAATGGCGGAAGCCGAGATAGATTTCCTGTCCTGCATAGGCCGATAAATCAACCTCGTAACGTTGGTAGGGGTTTCTGGAGTCAAACTCAGCGATAGTGCTCACTTGGGTACCGTCACTCGAAGCCACTGCCACACCGAAGTGTTCCGTTGCATACGATGGGTCGAAGCCTGCGGCATAGAAAGCTATTTTGGCGTTTTCCAGCACCTTGATTCTGGGCATAAAAGCGTAATTATCAGGCTGCAAGGCACCATAACCGTTCAAGTAGGAGAACGAAGCCAGTGAAGCATTGGTGCCCGTTGTGTTGACGCTGCCGTCGGGGTTCATGCCGCCAGCGGCATAAATGCCAAAGACCGAACCGTCGCCGTCAGCATCGAGGAACGACCAGCCTTGCGGGTCGTTTTCGAAGTTGATGAAAATCTCGCGCTCCCACGAGAGGGTCACCTTGTCGCCATCATATTCAGCAGCCAGGTTTTTCGGAGCCACACAGTTCAGCTCAGCGTTGGCGCATTGCGGTGCAGCAAGGGCATAATAGTCGCCCGTCTCGTGACTGCCTTCCTGGATGATACGGATGCAATATTCTGAGGTATAACGGTTCACCTCATGCGTGAATGAAGTCTCCCCGTGGTTAAGCAGGGCTATCATTTCACCATCGGCATAGACCAAGGCTCCGATGGCATCACGGGTCACCTCGGCCTCAACGCCCCTTACTTTGATGTCGTCAACGCAAAGGAAATAACAATCGCCTGTGGTGTTGAAATGACGGATGGCAACATAAATCTGCTGCCCGGCATAGGCTGAGAGGTCGGCAGTATATTCTGTGTAAGTGCCCGTGCTGTTCCATTCGGCCACCATTATAAAGTCGTTGGGGTTGCTGTTGCCCGAAGTGGAGACAGCTACACCGAAGTGTTCTGGGTCGGGAGCAATGCCCGGCATGTCAGCATCGCAAGCCATGAAGGAGATGCTTGCATCGGCAGAGGCAGTCAGGCGAGGCGTAACGAGATAGTTGTCGGGGTTGAGGTTGTTGGCACCCGACATCCACGACCAGGAGCGCAGACCAATACCGCCGCCATAGCCGCCATAAGGATACACGCGGAAGTTCTGTCCGTCGTTGTTGGCATCAATCAGGGTGAGGTCCATCAGGGTGCTGTCGGAAAAGTCGTAATACAACTCATCCACAGGGAAAGGTGCCGACATCGTGGGCAAAGTCCATGAGAGTTGCACTCGGTCGCCGTCGCTTTGGGACTGAAGGCCTGTGGGTGAACCTTGAAAGTGGTCAGGAGTGCGATAAACCCAAGCGTATTCGTTCTCAATCGTCGCACCGCTTTGGTAATGGGCACGGATGGTGGTTGTGTGGTTGGAGTTGTCGGCAAAGCCCTCTGTATTTAATAGGTAACGACGGCCATGTTGGTTCTGAGCCACCGTTTGTCCGTCGAGGATGATGTCGCAACCCAACAACGGTTCGTATCCCGATCCATCTCCAATAGAGATGTCGTCGACACAAAGGGCAAACTGGTCGGAGCAAGAATAGTGGCGAATGGCGAGGTAAGCCTCTTGCCCTTCATACGCGCTCAAATCGACAGAGATTTGCCACCAATCGCCTTGACGATCGCCTTTCACATCGCGGATTTGACGGGCGGGTTGACTTTTGCCTGTCAAAGTCAATTCCCACAAATTGGTGAAATCAGAAGGGTTCGTGTTGCTTTCCGTGGAGATGGCTACCGCAAGATGTTCTGCTGGGTAAGCCTCATCCAAAGCACAAAAATAGAAATAAATCATGCCGCCTGCACGAATAGTCATACGGGGCGAAACCAAGAAATTGTCGGGCGTAAGGGGCGAATTGGAAATATAGTCGTAGGAATACGACACCACTGTGCCGTCAGAGCCATGATGTCCATAGCCACCTTGGGGAAACACCGCCCATGTGTGACTGTCACCATCGCAATCGATGGTAGTCCAATCCATGAGTTGACCTTCCTCAAAATCGTCCTCAAAACCCCAATAAGCATCTAAAGTTTCGGGGTTGAAATTCGGTGCACGATAAATCATATAACCCGAGGCGGAAACATAATTTTCAACACCTATTTGGGCCTTCACTCCCAAAGGAGCCATCAACAGCAATGCTGTTACAAATATTAGTACTTTTTTCATATTGAATAAAATTTGGCGCAAAAGTACAAAAAATTCGCAAGCCAAACCTTTCGTCTTAGTGGCTAATTCAAACAACTTTTTCCTTCCGAAACACAAACATCTCGTCATCTTCGCTCCAATGGCCTTCTTCCTCTTCGGGAATGGCAGGACCGTGTTGATGCTTGTTCCAAAACTCAACGATGTGAAAGCCACAACGGTTCACATAGAAATGAATGTTGCGTTTCTCGAAGTAAGGTGTGAAGGTCTCCCAGACTCGGATTTCGGGATGCATAGTTTCCACAGCCTTCCATGCTGCCTGACCGATACCCTTGCTGTGGTATTCCGGCGACACGAACAACAACTCCAAATCGCCTTTTCTGGCCTCCTTGTCAATGGTTAATACAACCCCGCCCACTTTATGACCGTCCATGACAATGCGATAGGTCTCAGCGTTTTCTCCGTCGATAGAGTGCTCAATGGTGCTGCGCGAAATCACTTCTTCGCCTTCCTCACAACGATTATCCCTCATTCCGAACTCCTGTTGTGCACCATACTTGAATGCCCATTGGTTGTCCAAGATGAACTACGACAATGTTTCTTACCTATGCCGTTTCTTCCGCAACGCCACGGGACAATCGATGATGGAGTTTCGGAGAAAGCAGAGGTGATGTAGGCGTCATCCTCTTACCACCCCCGCGAAAACTAATTGCAGCACTGCAATAACTGCAACAAATCGCTAATTAAGCCCATTCAAAGTTTTCCTTCCCGGCACCTATTTCGAAATGGCATTTGGCGATGCCAAGGTCGATGGGGGCATAGCTGTTAAACATCGTGAAGCGGGTCTTTGCTTCGACTTTGTTATTGTCGTGCAGCACAAACTCGAATTTCTGTTGGTTGATGGCCGTCGGTGCCAACAGCGCCGCTTTCATGCCGTTCACAAACCATTCGGGATAAGTGCCTTTCACATTGCGGGCATCTGCACAATAGGCCTCGTAGCCCTTTTTCTGCGAATGTTGCACCCCTTGATTTGCACCGTAGCCAAGTGAAACCACGCATACAAGTGTTTCTCCTTCAAGCACTTTGTATTTGTCAGGTTGTTTGCGGAAAGTGAGCCCCACCCAGCAGGTGTTCAGTCCGAGGGCTTGCGACAGCAATATAATTCTCTCGCCATAGTAGCCGAGTTTCACATCGTCGCCCTTTTTGCAAATCATGGCGATATAATTGCTGATGCCCGAAAACTTGCCGTACTTGGCTAATCCACCCGAAAAGGCGTTGGGTTCGTCGGTAACTAATTGGATATGCAGTCCACCTTCGCGGTTGCACTTGTCAATGAGGTCTTGCAGTTGCTGGATTTTCTCTGCCTCAATGGGCTTGTCGATATATTGCCGAACGCTGTGTCGGGCAACAATGGCTTCTTGTAAGGTCATTTCACACGAATGTTTTATTTGTCAATGTTCACGATGGTGTATTTGCGGCTGCCCAGTCCGATGGCTTCGGCGTGCTCAATGGTGTGGACGCCGTGCTGCTTGTTGATGCGGTTGAGCAGGTCGGTGGGGTCGTTGGTGGCCGTCACTTGCTGGTTGTTGATGATGTCGACGCAGGCTTGGTCGAGAGCCACAGGGTCGGTGGAGGCGAGGATGCCATAGTCTTCCAATTTCACGGGGGCGGGATGGTCCACACAGTCGCAGTCGATGCTCATGTTGTTCATCACGTTGATGTAGATGATGCCATCCTTCTTCTCGAAGTAGTCCACCACGGCCTGTGCGGCAGCGGCCATACTTTCGAGGAAACCGTCCTGGTCGCCGATGTATTCTTCTGTCCAGAGTTTGTCCATATCGAGCACTTCCATCTTACCTGAGGAGTGGATGTAAGCCTTGCCGTTCTGGCTGGCGCAGCCGATGGAGAGGTTTTTCAGCGCACCGCCGTAGCCACCCATCGGGTGACCCTTGAAGTGGTTGAGGGCAATCATGAAATCGTAGTTGGCCATGTGGTCGCCCACGATGTCATACTTGAGGTGCGTCGAATCCTGCACAGGGATGCGCATTTCACCCTCCTCGTCCATGATATCTACTTTGAACGTGGGCGTGAATCCGTGCCGCTCAATGACCTTCCAATGGTTGGCTGATGAGTCGCGATTATCCTTCTCATCGCCAGGTCCGTTGCCGTAGGCGGTGTTGCATTCCACGATGGTGCCGTCCACCTCGAAGACCAGGTTCTTGATGAGTTCGGGCTTCAAGTAGTTGGGGTTGCTGCCCTCACCAGTGCTCATCTTGATGGCCACGCGCCCTTTGACGGGAACGCCTAATGCTTTATAAATATTGACCAGTCCTTCGGGGCTGATGTTTTTGGTCAGATAGACGACCGATTCCTTTTGAGTGTTTTCCATATTGTCGATAGTTTGATTGTTAGATTCTTGTGTTTTGTTCGATTGTCCGGTGCAACCCACCGCGAAAAGCAGAGAGAACGCTGCGATAATGAGGCTTTTTACTTTCATAATGAGATGTTGTATTGATATTTGCGGCAAAATTACAAAAAAAGCCGCAACCAAGGACTTGGCCCGAATTGCATTTAATTGATCAGCCAAGACACTCCACCGCTGATGACGTAGAACTTCCCAAGGTTCTGGAAGTCCAAGTCGCCGGAAAGGTCGAGCTGCACACGGCGCGACACCAACCAAGTGAGGCCAAACTGGGTCAGGTACTGGTTGCCTTCAGGATGGATGTAGTTGTAGGTCTCCACAAAGGTACCAATTTGTTCCGTGATGCTGAAATATACCCCAAAGCCCAAATAGGTTGTTGGCGTGGCCGTCTCGCCATCCCATTCCGCTCCGACATTATAGCATATTCCAAACCAGTCGGTAAAGGTATGCTCAAACAAAAGGTGTAAGGCTGCTGCCATGTTAGAAGGAAGCAGTTCTTTTGTTCCAACATGGGAAGACGTTAACTCGGCCAACATTGAAACGGAAGGCAGGTATTTTGTGCCTTCATAGAATCTTGTCTTCATCCCGAGGGTGAGTGGAGCCAAACCGAAAGAAGGCTCTCTCGCCTGTCCGTCGTTCCACATCAGGAAATCCGTCCCGAGGCGAATCTCGGCGTTTTCAAAGAGGCCGAATCTCAGCAAGGTGCTATTGAGAGCGAGGGTGTGCGGCCCCTCTTTCGTCGATTCGTATCTCATACCCGTTTCCCATTGCAGTTTGTGCAATGGCATCACGTCGGTTCCAGTCAAGGCACCAGGACGGTCGGCGGAGATGACGGGCAGTTCTTCTTGCGCATAGCAAAGGCCGCAGATGAAAACCAAAGCGATTAAAAGGAGTCTTCTTGTTGTCATTTTCTTATAGTTTTAAAGTGCAAAAATATAAAAAACTCCGGCAAAACTTGTTTGTTTCTTGTTTTTTCAAAGTTTTATCCCTACTTTTGCCGCATTATGGATAAAGTAAAAGTCATTGAAATCAAAAAAAGTGTCTTTGCCGACAACGACAAGGACGCAGGCGATTTGCGCAAAGAATTGAAAGATAGGGGAGTATACCTCCTGAATCTGATGTCGGCTCCAGGTAGCGGCAAGACCACCACCTTGATACAGACCATCAACCGCATCAAGGACAAAATACGTGTGGCGGTCATGGAAGCCGATATCGACAGCGATGTGGATGCTGTGAAGATTAAGGAAGCCACGGGGATTCCTTCTATCCAGTTGCATACGGGTGGCATGTGCCATCTCGATGCCGAGATGACCCGTCAGGGATTGGATAATGTGGTGCTTGAAAATGCCGATTTGGTCATCCTCGAAAATGTGGGCAACCTGGTTTGTCCTGCCGAATTTGATACTGGCGCTGTGCGCAATGCCATGATTCTTTCCGTACCCGAAGGCGACGACAAGCCACTGAAATACCCGCTGATGTTCACCGTATGCGATTTGGTGATCATCAACAAGATTGACGTGATGCCTTATTTCGATTTCGACTTGGAGCGTTGCAAGGAATACATACACCAGCGCAACCCCAAGGCCCAAGTGATTCCCATTTCCGCCAAAACGGGTGAGGGCGTGGATGCCTTTGCCGAATGGCTCCTTCAAGAAGTTTCCAGTTGGCAGTTGCCAGAGTTGGGAGTTGAGCCGCATCGAATTGATAACTAATAACTGCAAACTGCAAACTATAAACTAACAACTGCAAACTAATAACTGCAAACTGTAAACTAAAAACTGCAAACTAACAACTGATACTATGCCCGAAATGTCAACCAAGTTTGTCCCTAAGCATAAAGGCGACAAAAACCCGAATCCGAAACTCTTGAAGTTCGTCCGTCACGTCACGGACCGCGTCCCTGGTAAAATCAAGATGGACACCGATGCCCCTGAATATTGGGGCCTCGCCTGTATCTTTGAGGATGAGATGGACGCAGTAACCCGTGAGGCCTCGTTGGACTTGCTGCTGGACATGCTCCCTGGCAACTTCTTCAAGGTGCGCGAACATCATCCTTATGCTGAACTGCATGAGTGGAACGCCAAGAAACACTACACTCCCGACGATGCTTCGTTTGACGAATTGCTCGACAAACTGGCCTATTTTGGAATGCTGGAGTATGACTACGGCGACAAATACACCAAGGAAGGTCCCGTACCTGGCACTTCTTTTGAGCGCAACGCCCGCATCTATTGGGTGCCGATGTTCGTCCCTGGCAGTGCCGAATACACCAACATGAACGTGGAGCTTATGGACAAGCACCCCGAGTTGGCCATGTTCTTTGAACGCATGACCTTCCTACCTTTGGAAAAGGTCACCCCGATGGTGCCTATGGGCGGCTCGGGTATTGGTATGCACGTCATTCCCGTGGAGAAGGCCATCTCGATGGAAAACCAAAGCATCGACATCGAACATATTTCATACTGGCTCAAACGCTATGAGGGACATCTGGCTGTAGGTATCTGCAGCTGCCGCTATGGTCGAAAGAAATTGGAGGAAGGTTGTGCTGATGACTATCGCGACTGGTGCATCGGTGTGGGCGATATGGCCGAATACCTTGTGGAGACCAATAGGGGACACTTTATCACCTACGACGAGGCTATGGCCATCCTGAAGAAAGCAGAGGACCACGGTTTCGTGCATCAGGTGACCAACATCGACGGAGAAGGCAAGATTTTCGCTATCTGCAACTGCAATATAAAGATATGTAATGCTTTAAGAACATCACAATTGTTCAATACACCGAATATGTCGCGTAGCGCCTACGTGGCCAAGGTGGATCCAAAGAGCTGTGTGGCTTGTGGCCGCTGCGTGGAGTATTGTCCCGCAGGTGCCGTGAGGCTAGGGCAGAAGCTCTGCACCAAACACGGTGAACAAACCTATCCCAAGCAGGAATTGCCCGATGCCAGCAAGTGGGGCAAGCACAAATGGGATGAGGATTACCGCGACAAGAACCGCATCAACTGCTACCCGACAGGTACGGCACCCTGCAAGACGGCTTGTCCGGCCCATATCGCAGTACAGGGCTACTTGAAGAAAGCCGCTGAAGGCAAATATACCGAGGCGTTGGAACTCATCAAGTGTGAGAACCCATTCCCAGCCGTCTGTGGTCGCGTGTGCAACCGCCGATGTGAGGATGCCTGCACCCGTGGCACCATCGACCAGCCTATCGCCATCGATGCCGTGAAGAAATTCATTGCAGAGCAAGACCTGAAGGCTGAGACCCGTTTTGTTCCTGAGGTGAACATCTGCTCAAATGTGCAGCAGCATTGGGAAGAGAAGATTGCCATCATCGGTGGCGGTCCAGCGGGACTGAGTTGTGCCTACTATCTGGCCACTATGGGTTACAAACCCACCGTATTCGAGAAGAATGATGAGCCTGGCGGTATGTTGCGCTATGGTATTCCTTCCTATAAATTAGATAAGGAGGTCATCAAGGCCGAAATCGACATCATGCGTGAAATCGGAGTGGACATCCATACGGGTGTGGAAGTCGGCAAGGACATCACCATAGAACAGCTGAGGGAACAAGGCTATAAAGGCTTCTATGTGGCCATAGGCTGTCAAGGTGGCAAGCTGCCGGGCATCACGGGCGAGACGCTGCCAGGTACCACTACCGCCATCGACTTCCTGCACGAGGCCAACTGCGGCAACGTGAAGGTCACTGGAAATGTCGTTGTGGTGGGTGGTGGCAATGTGGCTATCGATGCCGCTCGCGTGGCCAAACGCAGTGGTGCCGCTTCGGTGACGATGCTCTCGTTGGAAACCGAGGACATTATGCCTGCTTCATTGGAAGAACGTCACGAAGCCCGCGAGGATGGTGTGGTCATCAATCCTGGCTGGGGACCGAAGGAAGTGCTCGGCACGGATAAAGTCAGCGGCATTGTCTTCAAGAAATGCACCTCGGTGTTCGATGCGGAGCATAAGTTCAACCCTGAATATGACGACAACGAGCTGATTACCCTCGATGCCGATATGGTCATCTTTGCCATCGGCCAGACCGTTATCATGAAAGACTTGCTGAATGGCACTAAGGTGGAGCTCTTCAGAGGGGTCTATCCTGTAGCCGACAAGCTGACGTATCAAACGGCTGAAGAGGATGTCTTCGTGGGCGGTGATGTGTTTACGGGTCCGAAGTTCGCCATCGATGCCATTGCTGCCGGTAAGGAAGCTGCTGAAAGCCTGCACCGTTACGTGCAGCACGGCCACATGACCATCGGTCGCAACCGTCGCGATTTCATCGAATTGAATAAGGACGACATCATGGTGGAATCGTATGACAACAGCTCGCGTCAGGTGGAAGGCCACAAGGCTAACGACAACCCATTCAGCGAGTATATGGTGACTCTTACTGAGGAGCAAGTCCGCAAGGAGACGGCGCGCTGCCTCTCCTGTGGTGCTTCGGTAGTCGACGAGAATCGTTGCATCGGTTGTGGCATCTGCACCACCAAATGCGGCTTCGATGCCATCCATCTCTATCGCGACAACCCCGATGCCAGCATCATGCGCACTTCCGAGGACAAGTTCAGCGGCATCCTGCCTTACATGCTCAAACGCACCGGAAAAATCATCTTCGGAAAGAAAAACTGAATAACTGACAACTGACAACTGGTAACTGCTAACTGACAACTGGTAACTGCTAACTGACAACTGGTAACTACTAACTGACAACTGGTAACTACTAACTGACAACTGGTAACTACTAACTGACAACTGACTAAAGTGCACGAACTCGGTATTGTATTCTATATTATCAAAGACGTCAAGCAGGTGGCGGAAGAGAACCAAGTGGAGCATGTCTCTACTGTGGTGATGGACATCGGCGAGGTGTCGACTGTGGTGCCGCATCTGCTCACCGATTGCTGGCGTTGGGCCGCCGACAAGGAAGAACTGCTGAAAGGATGTGAATTGAAAGTCAACGTCCTTCCGGCAGTGACATGGTGTGATGGCTGTAAGCAGGAGTACGAAACCGTGAAATATGGCAAAACCTGTCCGCATTGCAACAGTAACAACACCTGGCTGCTTCGCGGCAACGAAGTGGAAATCAACAGCATAATCGTCTAACTATCAACTATTAACTAACAACTATAAACTCAAATAAAGATGTCTTGTTTTATCGTTCCTTTGGCACAGGCGGTGGTCACTAGCACCTATCGCAAGGTCAATGAAAAAACCATCGAGAACAGCACTTCGGCGCTCAAGCGTCATATTCCAGCTTTGGAGAAGATGCTCTGGGGCGGCTCGGTGATGCTGGTCGTGGATCACATCATCAACGGCGAACTCACTTGGCGCTTTCCGTTCTTTACCGCGCTTGAGAATGCTGGAGGCGGTGCCGTCATGCTCCGCGAGATGCTCACCGTAGGCGTTCCCATGTCGCTCGTCATCACTGCGGTATGGGCGGTTTATGCCTTAGTGAAAGAGCGTCGTGGAAAAGTCAAATTATCAACTGAATAATCGAACAACTTAAAACTTACAGCTATGTTTTTCCAAGTTTATGGCGCTAACGCGCTGCCTCAGTGGGGAATGATGCTCGTTGTCCTCGCAGGCCTGATTTTACTTAACGAGTTTGCCCGTCGCACCAAGTTCGGCGGTATCTTTACTTTCTTGGTCGTTCCCGTCGCCTTGACGGCCTATTTCCTCGCCATCTGGATTGGCGTCCGCAGCGGCGCACAGTGGGCGCTTGAAAACCAGACCCATGTCTATATGCAGGGTTGGTTCCATTATGCCAAGCTCTATGCGGCTACAGCCGGATGTATCGGCTTCATGATGATCAAGTACAAATGGGGCATCGGTGCCAAGCATTGGTTTAAGCCTTTCCCGTTTATCATCGTGGCCATCAACATCCTGATTGCCTGCGTTTCCGACTTCGAGAGCGCTGTGATGGGATGGAACAAGTGGTGGCTCACCTCCGAAGGCGTTTGGCAATATGGTGGCTGGCACAATGTCTTTAATGGTGTTGCCGGTTTGTTCAACATCTTCTGTATGACGGCCTGGTGGAACGTGTATGCCTCCAAGGACAAGAAAGATATGATTTGGGCCGACATGACCTGGGTCTATATCGTTATCTATGACATCTGGAACTTTGCTTACACCTACAACTGCTTGCCGACCCACAGCTGGTACTGCGGTGTCGCTCTGTTGCTGGCTCCTACGGTGGCCGCTCTGCTGTGGAACCGTGGTGGCTGGATTCAGAACCGTGCCAACACCTTGGCCATCTGGTGCATGTTCGCTCAGGTATTCCCGCTCTTCCAGGAGACCTTCAAAGACGGTCGCCAGTGGTTCAGCTGGGCTACGCTTCCCGTTCTCTATCCCGAAGGCGTCACCACCATTGAGAAACTGTACGCTGCAGGCGGACAGGCTGCCGTTGACGGCGTTGTGGGCACTACGGTAGATCCTTCCATCGTGGCAGCCAATCCCACCATGATGATGGTGATTAGCACCCTCGCACTGATTGTGAACATCGTTGCTCTTGGCTACATCATCTCGGTCTCCAAGAAGCGCCACATCAATCCTTACAAGGAAGATGTGTTCGTCAACCAGAAGTACTACAAAGACGCTATGGCTCGCGCCGATGTGGATTAAGTCTATCGCATTAGAATAAATAAATTGAACCCCGAAAGTTGTAAAAAACTTTCGGGGTTTTAATACCAAATCAAATATGAAAGCCTTATTGAAACTGTTGTTTGTTGTTTTGGTTTCTTCCGTTGTTTCTCAAGCTGTAAAGAGAAAGAGCCAGAAAAAATCTTGTTTTTCGCCGCAAAGATACAAAGACTATCTTATTCCACGTGGAATGATGTGAAAAAATGCAATATTCGCGTCAAAATTTGATTTGAATATAGATTTGGTTACTGTAGAGATTAAAACAAACCGCAACATGTGACTTACCTGAATTGCGGTTTGTTTTGCACGAATTGCTGATGTATTATCTGCGATTTCTTTTTTTACAGTCTTCACAATGAAACTCAACTTGTTGGCGGCAATCTGGACAGACAGACATCCGTCCAATGTATGAATAACCACCATGCTGGTTAGGGTTTGAATGGAAGCGAATCCATTTTAATTCGTGACTTAATTTTCCACAATTCATACAAAACATAAATCCCCTGTTGAATTTGGTATCCACATTATTCATGCAAGGTTCAATTTCTTCCCAACCGAAAGGTGTACTACCAGCATCAAAACAGTATTCGCTCCAAACTATAGGTTGTCTGGCTATTCGGTCAATCTTGTTTTTCTCATTTGTGCGGATAAAATACAACGAGCGTACTAAGGAGTGCATATTGTTCGGAATATATGTCTCCGTTACCATTCCAAAACGATCTGTAGACACTAAAGATGGTTGTGATTCTTTTCTTGAAACACATTCTTCCAACCACTCCATGACATCCTTTTTGCCAGGTGTTGGATAATGCATAAGGTCGGAAAGTATCACATTTTCGTCTATCCGAGGCTCGATATAGCTCACATCATGATGAAGAAATGCTCGATACAATGCCATTTGGGCATTAGAAAGCATGATGTTTTTGGGTTTCGTGATTACTTCACGAAGACGTATCATTTGCGGACTTTTACATTTATCAAGAGCTTTGTAGCACCATTCCAATGCTTGTTTTTCATCTTTATTAATGCCTTTTCCATAATAAAGAATGTACGCCAAATCACCCTGTGCAAAAGCGTTTCCCTGCATCGCTGCCTGCTTCAATAATGTGATGCCCATTCTATAATGCTTATAGTCGCATCTAGGGTTTTTCAGCAAGAAGTATTTCGCATATTCCCAACGTTTAGATGAAAAGCCTGTCAATGCCCCCGCCCATGTATTTGCTTTCAAGTGGTTGTATTCTTGTTCTGTAAGCATGGTTTTTGTTGCTAGTATCTTATTCCACAATCGTATTTTACCAATATATCATTGGTTTCCATGTGCTTGATGTTTGACATTCGAATAAGACTTTTGTCATGACCTCCAAACAAGTGGTAGTAACATGTCCATTTAACAAGACCTCTCCACTTGTTGAAATAAGTGCATTGAACACTTGCAAGTTCTTCGGCTTCGTTTATTTGAATTATTGGATTGATTTTATTGTCATTTCGCTGCACATATTGTTGGATTGATGCAGGTAGGTCTTTGGTATCGTTAGATGTGAATATTAGTTTTCGGTCTTTGTACGCCCCGTGGTCAAATTTTGGAAGAAAGTATTCAATGTTATCCAATAAGAACATCTGCCATACAGCTTCCTCTTTAATTGGAAGGCTTATGTACTGATCTATTCTAAGGTTGCTACCTCCAAAAATGTCTTTTAAAACACGACGGTCAACAATTCCACGCAACAGATATTCAGTAGAATACGATTCCGAAATAGTAAAATCTCCTTCTTTATAGGGTTCAGAAGACATACCTAGTCGTTGAAATAACGTTTTCTTTTTCGGGGTAATAATTGGATTGTACACTTTGTCGGCATCAGTGTTGTGTACGTAAGGAGCGGCAACAAACGAACGGTCTATAATATCATCTTGTCGACGGTAAAAACCTAAGGTTTTTCCATGTTGTATTTGCAACAAGTCTAAGACATCAAAAACAAATGAAGCATCGATCATGTCGAAATCATCAGTGTTCTCAATGGCATAGTTCTCTTCGATTGTTTTTAACAAAGTTTGGTAAGTTGTGGCAAATTGATCTTTTGGAGAAAGCTTTTGTTGCTCAATTGAGCCTGCAAAGTGTTTATTTGCTATCATAATGCAAGGGATGGGCTCTTCTCCTTCTTTTGCGACCATAGCAAAGTTGAAATCATCTATTGAGCAATTCGGATTTTTTAGTCTTTCCGCTGCTGCGGGCGAAACATACCCTCGAATCTTACCACACTCAAAAAAGAGTTTATCGCTTTTTGAACTTTTAAAGGTCTTTACTTCAGCGTTTTGTTCTAATACAAATTGCTTAAGAGTTTTCTTGTTTGAGAAAACAAGTCTATTATTACTATTTTCCTTATGGGTTTCCTTGAAACGGTTAATAACGCATTTTTGCCCAATGTCTTCATTGAAAGAAACCTCTTCTTGCCAATCATTTTTATTTGGAGTCCAAATTTTTCCACTACGGGCAATATCCTCAATTTCATCAACAAAGGGATTATTGTATGGAATTAAAAAAAGTTCTGTCTCTTCGTAAATATATGATGTAAAGAATCTTGCTCCACTAAAAGGGTTTTCTTCCACGGGATTAGCTTTTATCATCCAAATTTTTCCATGCTTGCTATCGCTAGCATCTCGGATATCCATGATTTTATATTTCTTCGCTTTCATTTTTTTATTCTGATTGTCTTTTCTTTCAAGTATTTATTTTCATGATTTTATTGAATCAAGCATGCCGTATCCATTCAGAAGGGTCATCATCCCAACCCGAATGGCTTGATTTGTTTTTGTTTCCAGCGCACAGATTTAGCAAAAATGATATCACAAGAATGATGATAAACAAATAAACCATTCCTTCTTTTGAACCATCGTCATCGTCTTTTTTCATGTCAATTCTGTTTTCTTTATTTTGTACTATACAATGCAGTTTTCAGTTTGTTGTTTTATAGCAACTTGTTATCATTCTAACAAAAAAAGCGCGAAACATTTCCTTATCCACGCTCTGAGGCTCTGCAATGCCCGTACTAATTGATAAGTCAATGCCCGCGCTAACGCACGAGCATTTGCCAACTTATTCTTAATTAGTACACTTCTTTGGAATTTGCAGATTTCAGAGCAGTGCCGAATAAACAGCAAACGCTATGATTTTTAATATGTTAGTTTAACTACTTTTCTTTGTTTGTTTTGTTTTTATTGTTTTGATATTCAATTATTTACATTTCTATTTTTCATTGGCTTTAATCACTTCCCAATGGCCTGTCTTATCGGAACCGACCCGACGGATAAGCCCCATTTGTTTGAGGACGGCCAATTCCCGATAGATGGTTCGTTCCGAGACGTTAAGTTTCGAGATAATTTCTTTCGTGGTAGCCCCTGATTTTACACTGCCATTTACACTGCCATCTTTTTTGGCATAATCGGAGATGATGGCTATTATATCTAATTGTCTTTTAGTCGGTTCTGACAAATTTGCACTGCCATTTACACTGCCAAAATCTTCGGTTACACTGACAACTAAAGCATCTTCATTGTCATTATCATTTCTGTTCTGTGAATAAAAAGGAATGGAGACACGAATAAAATTAGGCAGGAATACATATATTCCACGGGAATATACCTTCTGAATGCGTCTCATGCCAGAACCAAGGGATTCCACCAAATCCACATCGCGGAAAACACGCATCAACTCCTTGTTGCGAGGCGAACTGATACCTCCAAAGAAATCATCTTGAGTCATCCCAACAGGCAACCTGCCAGCTGATGTTATCTCAATATGGTCTGAAAAAATCTCAAATTTCGGAGGTACTTCATTGGTATAGTAATCATTGTGAACAATGGCATTGATTACAATCTCATGCATGGCTCGTTCATCCCAAAGCGGTGTGTCTATCCTCCGTTTATAGGTTATCACGCTGCTTACGTTGTTCTCCACTTTTAACTTGTCCAACACTTGGTCTGTTGCCTTGAGTAGCGAACAGAACCCGAATTCATTATTGGCAACAAGAATGTCTCTGTCAGTTCCAGCGTATTTGGCGACTTTGATAGACATGCTGTTTTCATCAGCAAGCAAATAAGCTACGTAATTCAGTTCGCCACCATCTGTAAGCAAATCAAGATTTTCGAGAAAATGCTCGTTAAGTGCCAACCCCTTGCTTTCGTAATAGATATGCAACTGGCGAAAGGTCAGGTTTTTGCGAGGCGAGCGAATATTTCGGAGAGAATTGCGGACACGATGGGCATACAGGTCTTCAATCATGTTTACTGGCATCGGCTCGGAAGCTGTGCCGACACGCAAGAAACATCCTCGTTCGGACAAGCCGTATTTCGTTTTGTAGTATGGCTTCTCGCTTCCGGTAGCGACGAAAATCTTGATGACAGGAACATCGTCAATACGCTCGGTAGTTACATCAAACAGACCCATCGGAGATGGCGAAATGCCCATACGAATACGGTCTTTGATTTTCAGCATGTCGCCATCTATATCTTTCACGCCAATGGCTGTTCCATCGTTGTCAATGCCAATATAAACCACACCTCCCTCATGGTAATTGAGGAACGCCACCACTTCGCGCTCAATGTCGAGGTCGCGGGTGAGTTCGCGCTTGAATTCTATGCGGTTAGTCTCTGTCATCTGTCCGCTATGTCGTTTCGAACTTTGCAAAAGTACAAAATATTTCGAAATCTAACCAAAGAATTGCCGCTTTATTTACAATGATTTTTTCAAAATGGCAGGTAATGATACAAAAAATTCCGTAACCCCTGCCTTTGTCCTTTCACCCCCGCGAAAACTAACTGCAGCACTGCAACAACTGCAACAAATTGCCCAAACTGCTCCCTGATTCCTACCTGAATGGTACCTGATTCCTACCTGATTCTCCCTGAAATCAGAAAAAAGTAGGGCGTATATAGATGCTTACCAATGATTTAGCAAAAAAATGGTTGCATACAAATAACTTTTTGCCTTATTATTCGTAAAGCGCGAAAATTTGTCGTATCTTTGCAGCACCAAAACCAAAAACGACAACCGAAAATGATGCCAAAAACCAAAATTCGTCTAACTTTGACTTTACTCCGGCCTAACACTGACTCAACAAGGGTCTAACTTTGATACAACCTTGATACAACATTGACTCAACATTGACTTAGCA
>Ga0265301_10001027_pt1 | contig 38094 bp, 27 predicted proteins | sample AusTroGonzalo_MG_2_FD_193488 | JGI IMG/M metagenome (GOLD analysis project Ga0265301, IMG submission 193488) | Bovine rumen microbial communities from tropical cattle in Woodstock, Queensland, Australia - Gonzalo_04 | ecosystem: Host-associated > Mammals > Digestive system > Stomach > Rumen ...
TATCCGGCGGCGGGGTGTCCGGTCTATCCGGCGGGGTGTCCGGTCTATCCGGCGGGGTGTCCGGTCTATCCGGCGGGGTGTCCGGTTTTCCATTGCCCGGCGTCTGTTGCGAGGCGGCCGCATTACGGGCTTTCATGTACATGAAGGCGCCGCAGGCGCCGCCAAGGATCACGATCAGGAAGATGGCGGCCATTATAGCCCATCTGATGTATTTTTTGTACTGCCATGCGAAGTGCGTCGTTGTGATGGCGGAACCGAACGCCGTGTTGTGCTCTGTATCCCCGGCAATCACTTTCTTGATGAGTTCAGCCGATTCATAGGCGGTATGCGGCGGGAACGTCTTGTCCATCGTTTCAAGCAGTTCGGTCGCGTTCTGGAAGCGGTCCTTGGCGTCCTTTGCTATCATTTTCATGACGATTGCAGCAGACGCGGGGGAGACATCGGGATTGATCTTCCGCGGATCGGGGACTGGATCCGCGAACAGCTTGTGAAGGATCTCGTACGTGTTGTGGCCGGGGTACGGGTGCTGGCCCGTCAGCATTTCATAGAACGTGGCGCCGAGGCTGTAGATATCCGCGCGGGCGTCGACGCCTTTAGCGTTCTGGGCCTGTTCCGGCGAAAGGTAAGCGGGCGTGCCGATCATCACGTTGGTTCGGGTCAGCTCATTGTCCATGTCCTCATTTTTGGCGATGCCCAGATCCGCGAGCTTGACTTCCCCCTGTTTTGTGAACATGATATTGTCCGGCTTGATGTCGCGGTGGACAATACTGAAGCTTTCCGCTGCGCGCAAGGCAGACGCGATGGCTTCGACGATGACGACGGCCTGTTCCTCCGAAAGCGTTTTTGTAGATTTCAGAATGCTTCGCAGACTGCCGCCGTCGATATACTCCATGACGATATACGGGCAACCGAACTCGGTATCTGTTTCGACGTCCATGACACCGACTACGTTGGGGTGGCGGATTTCCGAGGCGAGTTTCGCCTCACGGATGAAGCGATCAAGGAATTTTTCGTTATCCTCCAGAATCTCCCTCGGAAGGACTTTCAGCGCACGGTATGTGCCCAGTGTCTTGTGTTTGGCCAAATAGACCTCGCCCATGCCGCCTTTTCCGATCCGTTTGACAACGATGTATTTTCCAATCTCGCGTCCCGAAATAAAAATCGTCTGCGTCGACGACACGCCCGGCGGCAACGGTGTCGAATTCCAGGACGAAGAGGAAACAGAGGAGTGCTCAGTCCCGTTCGAGATCATCGTCTTTTCAGGAGCGCTGTTGTCGGAGGCCACCTCGTCACCGGCTTCCTTGTTGGCAACGATTGGTTTAGGAATTTGATCGGACATCATGGTCATGGCTGTAATGTCGATGTTTCTCTCTCCGTCCATGCCGATCGGAAGGAAATTTAGCGTGACGGTCATTCCCGGCATTGCCGACGACACGTCGGAAATCGTCATCACGGTCTGCCTTGTCCGGTCGATTACGTCGTCGTTGACATGGAGAAAGTCCACGCGAATTTCACGGTCGCCGATTTGGATGATGTCGCCCGATGAGATTTTTTGCCTGCTCTGAATCTTGCAATGATTGAGGAACGTTCCGGTCAAGCTGTCGTTGTCGCGGATGAACAGGTTATCACCATCTTCCATGAGGAATGCATGGCAATCGGATACTCCCGTCGCCTCTGTGATCGCAATGTCGTTCGTCTCCCCGGCTCCCAGGGAGATTTCATGATTGACAAATTCAACCGGAAAATCCTCTCCGGTCAGTCCATGACATATAATCCGCATATTTCGTCACGCATTCAGTTCATGTTCTTCGATTAAGAAACATGGGTAAAACATTTTTTTGAATAAAGACTAAACACTATATCACGTTCGCAGTGATATTGCAAGTGAAAAACCGAAAAAAAATTTTTATGATGGAACTCCAATATTATTTTCTGTTCGGTTTTCCCTCTAAGCGGGCTCGCCATAAGGAGCGGAATGTCGCCCCCACGAGATGAATCAGGCAAGAAGAGCCGTATCCCCGCTGAACATAGCTTTGTTCCTCGACGAATCGTCAGGAGGAATGATTCCGGAGACGGCTGCGCCGTTGTCTGTCAGTGCGGCAATGCTGTCATCGGATGTTTTCTCCTGAATTGGAGAGATGGATGCATCTGCTGTAGATGGCGGCATGAGGAAATCGCCCCAATCTGCACTGGAAAATGCAGCAAGCCCGGAATTCGCGATTTCATCCACAGAGGAAATGATATTTGTGAAGTCCAACATATTTTCCTGATTTTCCGTTTCTCCCGGCCCGCGCAGAGCCAGGAAGACGTCTTCATCCTGCGGCAGTGTGGAAAAGTCAACAACACTAACGTTATAGCTTGCGTTTCCGCCTTTTGGGGCATTTGTAGACTGCATACTGAAGTAATACTCTCCGGCAGTCAGATAGATTGATTTCGTCGTTTTTGATTCGTCTGCTTTGAGCGTTGTGGTCTGAAGACTCTTCAAGGAGTAAGCAACCATGTCCTTGGTTTCTTTTCTGGAAAGAGTATAAATCGTGAATTTGACCGCGTCGGTGGCATAAAGTTCAAAACAGAGATTCGCATCTGTATTCAGTGTGAATTTTCTGAAGTCGATCTCATCATTATAGCCGACCCATTCATCGATGATTAAATCATAGGTGTTTTCATCAATTTCATATTCATACTTTTTGTTTTCTTTCCATCCTTTTCCCTTGTCACTCCAGTCATCTTCATGATTTCCCCTGTTGAAAAACACGCTTTCTTCTGTATTCAGGCTCACGACATAATCCGCGCTCCCGCCTTTTTTCGCATTTTTGGATTCCACGCGGAGATAATAATACCCCGGATCAAGGAGAATGAGTTTTGTCAAAGCAAAATAGCTATTCTCTTCCGTTTTTTTGACAGTAGTGCTCTGTAACGTTTTCAGAGAAAAAGTGACGATTTCATTTTTGTTCGTTTTGCTGTCGACACGGCAGATCGAAAAACTGACTAAGTCCGTAGATGTGATTGCAAAGCTCAGCTTTGCCGCAGTGTCGAGCTTGAACTTCCGGAAATCAATTTCATCGCCATATCCGACCCATTCATCGTCGATCAATGTTTCTGTATTCTCATTAACTGTTCCGAGAAAACCCGGGCCGCTGTAATCATCTTCACAGAAGTCATACCAGCCGTTGTCGAAGTCGTTGCCCTTGACATAGAATATACTATTTTCGTTCAAAACTACGTTATAAAATGCATTGCCGCCTTTGCTTGCATTCGTGGACTCCATGGAGATGTAATAGGTGTCCGCGGTAAGCAGAAGGCCTTTTGTTTCCGCCTGATACAATCCGGTTTTCGCATCCTTCTTCAGCGTGGTCGTCTGCAACGACTTCATCTTTGTATCCGAGACCAGACTCCAAATAGTGAATTTCGTCGAACCTGTAGCGGAAAGAAGGAAAGACAGGGTTGTGGCACAATTCAGCTGGATTTTTATAAAATCTTTTTCATCGCCGTATCCGACGAAATTATTCATGTCTTCGTTGGAGACGCTGTTGTTGTCCATTTGAATATTTGTTGTGGTGGATGTGATCACAATGGGATCCATATCGCACACTTCCAAATTCAACGGAGATTCGTATTTTTTGTTATACAGATAGTTGTTCCATCCATTGTCGCAGTCGGGTAATGCCAGCGGTTTTCCCTTGTAGTTGTCGACGACGGCTCCTTTTTCAATAATCAATGTTCCGCCCTTGTTTGTGAGGGAGTCGACAAACGCACCGTTTCCAATGAAAAGAGAGCCTCCGCTGAGTTTCAGATTCGTCGTTGAAGCCGCCGAAAAGATCGACACACATCCGTCCTTAAGAGTTACCATGTTTGCTTTGCCGCCGGAGGATACGATCATGCTGCCGCCGGATACAGTGGTCGTTTTCGCTTCACCATCGGAGGATACGATCATGCTGCCGCCGTAAATAGTGGTTGATGTCGCTTCGCCGCTGGAGGACACGATCATGCTGCCGCCGGCAGATATGGAGGTCATCATCGCTTCGCCGCCGGAGGACACGATCATACTGCCGCCGGAAAAAACGGTAGTCTTTGATGCCGTTCCGCCATTGAAAACATACAATTTACCGCCCAGACCATCAAAGGCACTGATATTGGTGTTTTTCATGATTCCCCCGGAACGGATGTTGGCTATGCCGTTTCTGTCAAGGTCCGTATCGATTGCTTTGCCGCCAAAGGATACGTTCATGGTACCGCCCACAAGATAGTTGAGGCTCGCAACACCGCCGGACAATACATCCAGCCAGCCGTTTGAGTAAGTCACGTTTTGAATTGCCGTGCCTCCCGAAAGAAACATGCTGGTATAGGTGCTGTCAAGAGTGGTAAAGCTCGCCAAACCGCCGGAATAGACGGTAACGATACCACTGGAATTGACCCACGAAGAACGCGTTTTCCCGCCGGAGAAAATGTTCAAACGTCCCCCTGTGACAGTAGTGGATGTTGCGACACCTCCCTGGGAGACGAACATACTGTCATGTTCAGTCAGTTCTTTACCCGAACTTTTTACACCTTTGACAATATCATATTGGGACATAGCGAAAGACCTTTCGTGCTGGCAGGTTGCAAAATGAAGTTTATCTGTTCCCGTCTTTCCGAGCGGGATTGATTTTGTTGGAGTGATAGATTTTCATGTCTGCGGATACTATGGTTGATTATGAGTTCGATCCCGGAATGCGGCCTGAATACTCGGTTGAGTTCGGGAGCGCGGTTTTCTTCGGAACAAACTTATGGGTATTTATTCATTCAAGATTAATTCAAGAAGACGGACTTCAGCAGAAGGGCAAACAAGACTATGCTGGAAGATTTGAGCGTAGCTGTCTGAAGGCAACCACCGAAAAGCGTTCCAATTGGGGGAATCTCCATCAAATTCATTGTTGAGAGAATGTTCTGTTGTTGACGACGCCTTTATTCCTCATCGGGTGTCAGCGGCATATCAAGCTCCTGGTTGCTGTTCAGCTCAACGATACTGGAAAGCAGGCGGAAACCTTCCTTCAAGATATTAATTTCGTATCTGCCGGCTTCCTGATGCGGGATGCAAAGCTTCCCGGATGGGCCGGGCAAATAGAATCCGCTCCGGCCATCGGGGAACGAGAGGATAATGGCCGAATTCGGCGCCGTTTTGATTGTCAGGTCATATTTGCCTGCCTTCGCCGACAGGCCCAGGACATTCCAGAAAATGAGGACTGCGACGCCAACGAAGAGAACGAGCAGCAGAATGGTTTCCACAGCGATCAATTCGCGGAGCTTCCTGATCCGCCGTTCAAGGACCGAAAATTTTGTTTTGAAGAACAGGTCAGACGGCATATCGTACGCAGAGTCGTCACGAAACTCGTCATCAGATTTGTCGGAGAAAGAGCCATTGTCATCAGACTTGTGCATATTCCGCCAGGTTTCGGTCATTCTGTTCACAGGCGAACGCCGATTGCGCCAGGTCTCGCTTTTTTTGAACGCGGAATCATGATTGGTGCGCCTGGTCTCGTTGTTGTCGACCATATTACCGGAATTATTCTCGGCGATCATCTTCTTTATCAGTTCGGCCGATTCCTCCGCCGTTTGCTGCGGGAAGACCTGATCCAGCGCTTTCAGCAGTTCATCCGCATTGAGGAACCGGTCTTCAGGGGCCTTCGCCAGCATTTTCATGATGATCCTCGCTGTCGCACGGGATATTCCCGGATTGATCATCCGGGGATTGGGGACCGGATTCGAGATCGCTTTGCGGAACGCCTCAAGCACATTTTTGAAGGGATATGGCCTTTGTCCGGTCAGCATTTCATAGAAAGTCGCTCCCAGCCCGTAGATGTCCGTTCTCAAATCGACCGCCAGTGAAGACCGAATTTGTTCCGGCGACATGTATGCCGGGGTGCCGCAAATCACGTCTTCCATAGGTTCCAAGAGCTTTTTCGCGATTTCGAAGTCGGAGAGCTTGATTCCCCCCTCCTTCGTAAAAAGGATATTGTCCGGCTTGACATCGCAGTGGACAATGCCCTTTTTCCCAAGAGCGCTCAATGCGGATGCAATAGCCCTTACGACTACGACAGCCTCTTCTTCCGAAATGGCACGCCCGTTTCGCAGGATATTCCTCAAGCTGCCACCGTCGACATATTCCATGACGATATAGGGGCCGATATCGGGCTCCTGTCCGGAGGAACAGATGTGTATCACGTTTGGATGATCGACTTCCGCGGCGAATCTCGCCGCCCGGATAAAACGGTCGACGGATTTTATTTTTTCCGCAAACTCCGGATGAAGGACTTTGATGACGTATTGACGGACTGCATCATGAGCCAGATATAAATCGGTCACCCCCCTTTCCTTGATCATTTTTGTAACTTCGTACGACCCTATCATCACGCCTTTCCGGAGATGACCAATCGGTTTCGAGGTTGTGCGGCCATTTTCGTCGGGAGGAGGGAGGGTTAATACATCGGAATCATCGTCTTCTTCGTCGGGAGGAGGAAGGGTCGCGCAGTCGTTGTCATAGATGGGCTCGGGGCCGGAGTCTCCGACTCCATCGTCGGGAAGGACGGTCAACATATCGGAGTCGTCGTCTTCTTCGTCGGGAGGAGGAAGGGGCGCGCAGTCGTTGTCATAGATGGGCTCGGGGCCGGAGTCTCCGACTCCATCGTCGGGAAGGACGGTCAACATATCGGAGTCGTCGTCGCCATCGTCGGGAACGGACATGGATGTCTTCGCACCGTGGAAGGCCCTTCCGCTGTCAGGAAGGAAATCCAACAACACGGTCTCACTGGATGAGAAATCCACCCGGATCGGCCAGAGGCCGAGGTGGATGATGTCACCCGATGAAAGTTTCTCTCTTTTCACCGTCTTGGAATAGTTATGGAAGGTCCCGTTCGGACTCTTGTTATCCTGGATGAATAATTCTCCCCCATCCTCAATCAAAAGCGCGTGACCTTCGGAGACACCCGCCGTCCGGACCGTGATGTCGTCAGTTTCCGCGCCCCCCAGGGAAATCCTATGGTCAGTGAATTCGACCGGGAAATCCTCGTTCGTCAAGCCATGGCAAATGATCCGCATTTTTCGTGTCTTCGGTTCGTTATGAATGTTGTGCTGATTTCAGAAAACCTCTATCATTTCATTATTGAAAGAAGGTTCCGCCGTTGAAGGGTAAGAATCGCCGGATGCGATTTGTCGTTACCATATATTAATCCGTTTTACTGATTTTGTCACGGATTCAAGATGAGAAAAGAAATTTTTCCTTGTTTTTGATAAAAATCACCGGTTTATGTGGCCTGCATCTTCAATGTGCGGGATCTTTCCATACTTCAGTCAGCTTCTTCTTCGTTTACTAGTCCGGACGGCAGTGACTTCATAATGTCCCATGCATTTTCCAATTCAAAATCACCTTCGAGATGGATGATAGTGCTGTCGGGATTCCGAACTTTCAGGTTGGAGAAGACCAGCGTCGCAGCCTCTGTTTGCAGGAATTCCTTGAATCCGGAATTCATTTTTTCGCTGTACTGCGCGGCTGTTTTTTCGTCCTTGCATTCCGCAAGCGCGATCAGTTTCAATTGTTTGTCTTCCACCCGCCCGGAGAGGAAGCATTTTTTGAGGTCAAGCAGGACCTGTTTGAACTCAACTTCTTTTTCGTCTGCTGGATGCATGATGCGTCCGATCCGGTCCGGATGGCAGTTGACGATGAACATTTGGTCCTGAGGATTAATGGTGTCCGGCATTTTCAGTGGTTGTTTGTACGGTTTGACCGGGCCGAACGGAATCGGATTGTCATAATTGAAGTCAATCCGGAAATGAATGATTTCCGGTTTTTCCACCAGGATTTTCAGAGCCAGTTCCCGACCTCGTTTGTACTGATAAACCGGAAAGGGGGCTGTTTGGATTTTTGTGAACAATGCATTTTGCTTCCGGATATTCTCCAGCTCGGTCCGCAGGTCGCAGGATACTTCCGCAATGCCTTCGATGACAATACAAGGGGTTGTCAGGGAAAGGACGAACATGTTGAATACCACACTGCCGTCCTTGTCGCGGATTCTTTCCAGAAGATTGGCTATGGGATCGGCAACGTCATTATCCTCTTCATCGTAATGAAGGGCGGCGGCAGCCTTGCTGTCCTTTTGCACTTTTTCCCACAGTTTCTTGTCGATGTTTTTTTCGGTGTTCCGAGTGGTAAAGTACAGGCATGCGTCCGCGGTTGGTGAAAGGAACGGGAACAGAGGTTCCGCAGCATGCAAGGCGGCGATGATTCCGATCATGAAGCAAAGACAAACAATAATCTTTTTCATAGCAGAGGATTCCTTTTCCCGTTTCAGACGATGTGAGGATTATTCGGATTGGTCATTCCGACTTTCAGACGCGAATTCACGGACAAAGACGATGATAATGGAGAAATTGTCCTTCGCACCGGCCTGCAGCACGGAATCGGACAATGCACGAACAATCTCCTCGGGTTGTTCCCATGCGGACATGGTGCTTTGGATGTCCGTTTCCGGCAACATGGTTGTCACGCCGTCGGAACAGATCAAAAAACGGTCCTGCGGGCGGATATCTGTTTCCGTCCATTCCGGTTCACATTCATTCTTCGATCCGATGACTCTGGTGAGTACATGGGAATAAAAGCTGTTGCGGTGATCCCCCATGCCGTTATTTTTCCAACGGTCCGGCATATCCTGCTCCAATTCGGCGCCAACCGTATGGTCGCGGGTGAGAACCGTCAGGGAATGATCCCGAAAACGATAGATTCTGCTGTCCCCGACATGGCAAAGCTTGGCCGAATGAGGATTCCAGGGATCAAACAGCATCAACGCCAGCGTAGTGCCCATTTGATCAAAAGACCTTGCATTCGCGTAACTCCGAATTTTCTGATGTGCGGTGTGAATCGCATTCCGGATGCTTTTTTCCCGCTCTTCAGTCGTTTCATCGCCGGAATATTCAATTGCCTCGGAAAGTTCATTTTCCAGCAGACTGCTGGCAATATCGCCGGCCGATCCGCCGCCCATTCCGTCAGCCACGAAAAAACAACCGTCTTCCTGGAAGAAACCTAAAGCATCCTGATTCGTGCTTCGACTCAAACCGGGATGCGTCAGGGCCTCCGCCTGAAGGACAACCTGGAAATCAACTGCGTTCATTGTGTCTTTCCCCATGAAAAACCTGTTTCCTTCTCCGACTTTTTCCAAATCAGAAAGATCAGTTTTGTGTCTTTCTTTTGCCAGGCGACCAGCACTCTGCTTTGATCGGCAGTCAGGGGGATTTCATGCAGAAGCTGATATTGTTCTGCCCGCAATGCATCGGATATTTCTTTTTTGACCTGATCAATTCCTTTTGCATAAACGCCGTTGACAAGCCAGGTTTTCCCCGAGTAGTCCTTTGTTATCTCAACAGCTCCGCCCGGCAGTTTCAACATGATTTCCTGTACAAAAGCTTTGCAGCTTTGATTCACATCTGTGTCATTTGATTTCCGTGGCGGGATCGCATCCTGTGTTTTTGCGGCATCCGCAGCAGGTTGTTTATTGTTGATAGCAGCCGGGAGAGATTTTATTTGATTCACGGCAGCGCCAGCAGAGGACTGTGTCTTGACGGCGACTTCCGCGATGGGTGGCTTGAGTTCATTTGAATCGACTGCTGATTCCGCTTCCGCACTCAGCGTCGCGGCAGACAGCATGACGAGACAAACGAACGACAACGGATTATTGATCATAGGGACCTCTTGTTATCACTTCGCCCAGTCAGACAATACACGTTGGTATCGTGTATCGTTTGAATTTTCAGTGTTTCCGTTCGAGATATTAAGCGAACGATTCGAGTCATCCACTGTCGGCCAAAACGCTCCGATGGCGGCAAACACGTCTTCCTGTGGATTCGTCCAATTGATTGAACGGCTTCTGCGCCGGTATAAATAGGATTCCGGTTGAAACTGTTCTCCTGCCGCGGACATAAAATTGTCGGGCACGGCCGTTCTGGTCAGATCATATTTCATCTGATAGAGTTGCTCCGAATCGCTGTCCTGATTATACATGACGGAGGAAAGAGCCAGCATGCCGATATAAGCGGAAGATATCCGGCTCATGGAAAGTTCCATGTTGCCGGCTGCCAGCAGGCTCCATTCCGTTTCAGCCTGAAATAATCCGTTCGGCGTTTGTTTGCTGGCCACGTTCACAGCCCACTTGTCCGGGGTCTTTCCGAACGTCCAGTAATCGTCATCGTTTCCGATGCTTTTCTCAACTATGTTCCGGTCTGAATAATACTTGGTGACGTTCTGGTTCAGCATGTCCTTGGCTGCGTTGATGTCCGAAAAATGGCGGTCTCCGGCCACCCATGCCAGATTCCGGTTTGCCTCCTGAAGATGAACGAGCCCCATGATCAGTTCAAAGATCAGCAGAGTTCCGCCCAGCAGGAGCATATAGATCGGCAGCACCATAATGAATTCCAGCGCCACCGCCCCGCGTTCCGAGGCAATCAGCCTTTTGAGGAATTTAGTTGCCATTTCCCGCACCGTTGTTGTTCCAAAGGGACTCGCGGACCATTGTTTTGCCGCTCTCGACTCCGTTTTCTATCCATTTCTCCACCGACCCTTCCAGTATGTCGGTAGAAGAACTAACGCCTGTTTTCACATACGTCATGTATTTTTCCAGGAAATGAATCTTACTCAAAACAGAGACGATTTTTTTAGACAGCCAGTCAATTATCTTCTGAGAAAGCTTTTTCAGACACGTCGTGAGCTTCTTTCCGATGACGTCGAGAGCCTTGTCGAGCAATAGCTTCCCGATATTCTTCCAGTCATCGAGGCTCCTTTGGCTTATTTTCGAAAACGCGGCCTTGATATCGGATAGAGAAAGATTCTGGAAGAAATTGACAATAGACTTTCCGTCGATATTCAATTTGTCGAAAAGTTCCTTCAGGAACGGGAACTTATTTTCCCATTTCTGCAATTGTTTGTCGATCGCCTCGGCAATCTTCGAACTGAAGATGGTTTTTGCGTTATTGATAATGGACTCGACATCGCCTTTGCCCGTGACATAATCAACGATGCTGTGGGACAAATCTGATGCGGATTCCTCCGGGATGCCGGCCTTGACCAGAACATTTTCGAGAGCCTCTGCTCCGGTTTCGCTCCAGGGAAGTTCCCCGGTCAGGGACTTGACCGCGTTGCGCGCGAGTTCCTTCTGATCCTCGCTCAAATTGGATTTGTCGATCAAGTCCGTGGCATAAGACTGGAACACAGTCGATCCGACCTCGGAGTAATCGACCTCTTCTCCGTTCCTGCTTTTCTGGAGCGCATCCTTCAACGCCTTTTTGGCATCGTCACCCTTTACATACTGATCAATGGCAGCATCCAAGGCCGCTTCCGCCGCACCTTTTACCGTTCCATCCTCGCTCATGTATTGTTTGATGGCCGCATTGATCACCTCGGCGCCTTTTTCTCCGACGTATTTACTGACAATCACCTGAGCAGCATCGCTTGCGGCGGCCTTGATTGCGGCGGTATTGCCGGTATCGGCCAGGAATGCCTGGATATTGCTGGAAATGCCATTGGCTTTATCCTTGGGAACACCGGCGTTGATCAGCTTTTCCTCGAGGTATTCACCGGTGGCGTTCAGCAATGAGCCGGATTCCCCTGCAATTTCCGCGATGGCGGCTTTGGCCATCTTTTTCTCTTTTTCGCTCAGGTTGGATTGGTCGATCAGCTTGTCGGCGCCATAACGGGCCAGAACGGTGGCTGTTCCCATGTAATCGACCGGCTTACCTTCCTTCATATTGGAGATAGCCTTTTTTAACGCCGCGTTCGATGCCGGATCGCGCACGTACTGGTCGATTGCGGTATTCAGTGCGGTTTCCGCTGCGCTTTTGAGGGGCCCTTCGGCATTCTTCATGTATTCGCGAATCGCGGAATTGATCGTGGCTGCGCCCTTCTCGCCGACGTACTGACTGACAATTTCCTGCATGGAATCGGACGCCGCATTCTTCAATGCTGCAGTGTTGTTTGTGTCGTTCAGGAAACTGCGGATATCTCCGGCAACGGAATCGGCGGCTTCTTTGGGAAATCCGGCCTTGACCAGTTTTGCGCTGATATGATCTTGCGTGGCGTTAAGCAGCGAGCCTTCCTCCCCGGCAAGTTCCGCGACGGCGGCTTTGGCCAGCTTCTTCTCGTTCGCGCTCAGGTTGGAGTTTTCGATCAGTTTGTCGGCGCCATGCCGGACCAGCGGGGCGGCCGTCTCCAAGACATTGATTGATTTGCCGTCCTTCATATCGGCCATGGCCTTCTTCAGTGCGGCATTTGACGCGGAATCGCGAACATACTGGTCGATTGCGGTGCTCAGTGCGGTTTCCGCCACGCTTTTGGCGGTTCCGTCGGCCTTCATATATTCCTGAATCGCGGAATTGATCACAGTTGCGCCTTTGTCATCCACGCATTGCTTTACGAGTTCCTGAAGAGATTCGGATGCGGCGGCCTTAATCGCGGCGGTATTGCCGGTGTTAGCCAGGAACGCCTGAATATTGCCGGAGATGCTTTTTGCCTGCTCTTCGGCCACGCCGGCCTTGACCAGCTTGGTCATGATGTGTTCGCCAGTGGCATTCAGCAGTGCGCCTTCCTCCCCGGCAAGTTCCGCGACGGCGGCCTTGGCCAGCTTTTTTTCATTTGCACTCAGTTTGGATTCATCAATCAGCTTGTTCGCCTCGCTCTTTGCGAGGGCCGTACAGACAGCCTGACAATCCGGGGTCTTGTCGTTTTCGATATCGGCGATCGCCTTTTTCAGCGCGGCATTTGCTTCGCTGTCCCGTACGTACTGGTCAATTGCCGTGTTCAGCGCGGCTTTTGCAGAGCTTTTTACGGAACCTTCAGCGGTTCTGAACTCTTCAATTGCGGCATTGATTGTAGCCGCGCCCTTCTGTCCGACATAATTCGACACCATGCTTTCGGCCAATTCGTACGAGGCGTTCTTCATGGCCGCGACATTATCCGTATTGATGATGAAATCGCAGACGTTGTCCGCAATGCTTTTTGCACTTTCTGCCGGAATTCCAGCTTTGACCAGTTTCGCCTGAATATGGTTGCCGGTAGCGTCCAGCAGCGCGCCTTCCTCCCCGGCAAGTTCCGCGACGGCGGCTTTCGCCAGCTTCTTTTCATTTGCGCTCAGTTTCGACTGGTCAATTTGCTGTTCCAGTTTGGACTTCGCAATTTGCGTGAACGTCTGGATGTAATCAACGCTTTTCCCGGCCTGTATCTTGCTGACCATGTCGCTCAACGCCTCTCCGGCATCAGTGGTCCCGAACAAGGCAGATTTCGTTAAAACATCAATACTACCGCCATTTTTCAGGAAGGAATCCACACTTGCCTGTATGGCGGACTGATTGATATTGCCATTCTGCGCGGCATGGAAAATATCCTCAGAGATATCCCTTACGACATCTTGCAGCGGATTCTTCGTTTCTTTGTTCAGCTTGCTGGAAAGCAGCGTTTCCTGATATTGCTGCGAGCTGGGAACCGTGCTCGTTATGAGATTGTCCAAAGCGAACAGGGGCGCGGAAAGCAGGCATGCGGCCACGAAGACGGCTGAAAGCGTTAAATTTTTTATCATTTCGCCTCTTCCTTCTTTGTCATTTCAAACGCCTTGACGAGTTCATCGCATTTGGCGAAATCATACCATTCAAAAACATTGTTGTCAGCTCCGAGTCCTAGACTCGCGACTGCGAACAGACGGGGGAACTGCGTGTTGATGAAAAGATAAACCCGGGCTTTTTCTCCTGTCTTGTCCGGATAGTATCCGTAAGGCTCGAAATCCGCCCGGATGTTCTTCGGCAACCGACAGAATGTGCGGGCCATCATTTTCCCGAATTCCGAGGGGAATATCAGGTCGAATGTATCGCGTTTCCCGGTCCGGAGAACTTTAGCAACAGACCAAATGTCATCGTAACGGGTCTTGTCGTTCAACAGAAGTTGCGTCATTTTCAGGCGAACCCCGGCGCACGCGATGATCTGTTTTTTCGAGGATTCCGACTTCGCACCGGGATGGTCAAGCAACAGCGGCACCTTCATTTTCCCGTACATGGTTTCGAACTGCTTCTGTGTCCGCGAGGTCAGATCCAGCACGATTTCCGACGGCGAGCCTTTCGGGGTAGCGAGTTTTTCCGCAACGGCGGTATCCGATTCCTTGTCCCCTCGGAACGATGCTCCGCTCAGAAAAACGAAATCGTCGATCTGCCGGACTTCGTTTCCCTCCATGCCGCCGGAGCCATAGGGGAAGCTGATTTTGGTCAGATAACTTTCCGTTATCAGAATTGCATCCCACCAGGGGTTGTACAAACCAGCGATCCCACCTTTTTCGCTGACCGGGCCTCGCAGAATGAATGCGCCGCAGAAAAAGTCGCGGAGCTGTTCCTGCGAGAAATCATCGCCCGTAAACGCATTCCATTTATCCGCGGCAGATTTTGTAAACAGGGCTTTCACGGCGTTTTCCGGGTCAAGCGCTCCCCGTTCAAGCAATGTGCTTTCCGTGATTACAGCGTCCACTTCATATCCCATTTGTGCTTCATCTCCCGCAGGCTCGGCTGCATCCAGCCAACAGACCAGTCCGGCAACAAGAGCCGTCACACACCGTTTCAACTGATTCATTGTTTCCTCGCTTGTTTATGTCGATAAAGAGTTATGAATTTCGGACTAAAGAATCCGGTTTTGCCGCAGAAGATTCTGCAAATCCAACTTGTGAATGCCGTCCGGAAGGAGGCTGTCGAGCTTGATTTTTTCTTCATTGGTCGAATCCAGAGAATGCCAGCCGGTATCATTGTCATCCGCCGGGTTCAACGGATTGGCGTTGCCTGCGCTTGTTCCCGCGGATGTCGGCGTCCAGGTCCAGTTTGCGCCGTTGCCGCAGTCATTGGTCAAATTCATGCTGCGGATAGCGAGCTGGCGGCTTTGATAGGTCGCGTCATCATCCAGGCCATTCAGTTTGCCCGCGCTTCCGGCGTACCGGAGCGGCAGCAGCGTCGCATCCCAATCCTGTTCGCATAGGTTCCAGACATTCTGGATTTGTTTTGTGTTGTTTCCCGTGCAGACACAACCGCTGAGAACACACGTTTCATTGTGTTTATGGACGGACTCTCCGGACGTCGCATAATTGGTCCATGTCTTCTGGGCGGATTCCTGATCGTTGTAACGGAACACCGCGTTGTTGACATAACTCAGGTTTTCGGGATCGGACGTTGAATCGTACACCACCTGGTACATGCGTTCCTGATCGAATGCTCCATTGCGGCGGACGCGACGCACCCCGGCCCTGGCCGCCGACATGGTCCACATGTAGTTTCCGCCGGAAATACGACTGTTTCCGACCCGGATGCCGTTGTAGCTCGGGGGATCGAATGCGGAAAGCACGCTCTTTTCGCTGACCGCGTTTTCCCCTTGCCGAAGCATGCTGAACAGCTGCACGAACGGATTTTCATGTTTCATGGCTGCGCCGACAACGATTGTTCCGCCGCCGGAGAAGAAATGCTCGCTCAGAAGCCAGGGTTTCACGACTTCTCCCACATAGGTTTCCGGATCCCAGATATCCCTGTCGTCTCCGTATATTCTGGCATGGCCGTTGATCAGACCGCTGTTTCCGCCGGTTGCGAACCCCAGTCCGTTAATCAGGAGTCCGTCGATCATGCACGCACAGCTTCTGTATTCCTCACGATTGTGCCCATGGATGGACTCCAGCAGCTTGTCAACACAGATCGTATTATCCAAATAGCCATGATTACGGCCTTCGATCGTCCCGGCAAACGGCGGAATCATATCCAGGAGCGCGAACTGAATGATCATGTCTTTTTTGGGGTTCGTACTGAGCGGGAAAAAATCCCCTTCGAACCGGGGCTGAGCTCCGCAGAACCATTTGGGAATATGGTAGTGTCCCAACCCGCGATGCTTGACGTCAAACATACGGTGTTTTTTCTTTCCGATATCGCAATAGACGCTATGGAACTTTCTGCAGAACAAATATTCCGCATAAAGGGCAAAATACTTGGCCCGGGCCAGACAGAGCCATTTTGCGGATGACCATTCATACTCCGAATAGAGACTGGCGTTCTCTTTGGACTTGGAACACATCGGAATGTAATAGTCCTCTTCCTCGCGCCTGGCGTTTCCGCAGGAAGGTCTGATGTCGCAGAGTCCGTTTATCTCCTCCAGAAATGCGGTAAATACGGTAGTAAATATGGAGGAAAGCGTTTTCCTCAGGAACTGGGCGAGAGCATTGTCCCCTTTCATCTGCTGGTTGGCGGAGTCGGTGGATCGTTCCGAATCGTCGTCCTCGCTTCCGAAACCGAACTTCCCGTCCAGGAAGAAATTGACGATATGATTTCCCCGATCTATAACCAGATCCGTCCCTCCCTCTTTTTTTGCCAGCCATCCGGCATTTGTTTCGTTCAAATTGGAGTCTTTGTATCCGCGCTGAATCCCCAGCGCGCCTTCCGTCCGCGGGCGGACGCCGTCCGCAGCTTCCTGTTCGCTGGTTCGGACAAACCACTGATCCAGTCCCGCGGCGTCTCCATCGCCGAAGAACAACTGATGCAGAGTCCACTCGGCTTTCGCATTGGAACCGAATTGAAGGAAGAGGCGTTCGTTCGGTTCCGTATTGAACACCGGGGCAAAGATATTTTTGGCGACGCCGCCGGCGGTGATCTGAATGGCGGCCTGTTCGTTGATGCTTGCATCATCCGTTAAGGCCGAATAAGGATCGAATCCCTGCGGAATGGAGATATAGGCCTGATATTTCTTCTTGAACTGTTCGTCTGTTATGCGTGGATCCCGCATCATCTGAATCAGGACGAATTCCGCGACAGACCGCATGGACGACTGCATGGACAAATTGATGGCGCCCAGGGATTCATTCATCAGCTGGATCGTTTGTTTGTCTGTCTTGATCATTGCCTTCATGGTGGCTTCCCAGCTTCCGTTCGTGACCAGACCTGCGTCGGATGAACCGGAAGACGAAGAGGAGCCGGAATCGCCGATGTTGCTGCTGTCGTATTCATCCTGAAGCGCCTGCATTTGCCGGTAGTATTCATCCTTTTCTTCCTGACTGGCATTTGCGTCGGGCGTCTGAATCCCGCGTTCCTTCATTTGATCCTGGACCCACTGTGTTTTTTGCGCTTCCCGGGACGACTGCCCCGGGTTGTAATTGGAGTTGATGTCGTTCTGATATTCCTCATATAGACTGCTCAGTTCGCTTTTCCTTTTCTGGATTTCAGCATCGCGGGCATTTTCCAGCTTTTCCTTTTCATCGGGATCCTCTTCCAGATCGATGGACGAGGCATATTTGGCTTTGATCTTGTTTTCAATGGTCTGCTGGGATTTCTGATACCAGGAGTCAAGGTCGCCCATCAGATCCGTGCTGTCCTCCAGGTCAAGTCCGTAATAAGGGTCCTCTGCGTCCGGATCCTCCGGATCAATGGCCCCGATCAGCTCATTCAACTCCGGATACTTGATTTCAGGTTTGTCATCATCGCCGGATGCGACAGGATTCCCCGAGGAGGAACCGGAGGATGGTCCGGACGGCGTAGTGATGCCGTCCATGGAATTCAGCGCGGAGATGATCGTGTTCCGGTGAACCGCTTCATTGATACCGTGTCCGTTCAGTTTCAGGTAATCTTCCTTTCCCGGCCCCTGACCGGCCCACCAGCCGGGGCCTTCGTAGGCATGTCCCCGATTGCAACGCAGCTGCATTGAGGACGCGAAGTAACCGACAATGCGATTTACGGCCAGGTCGCCGGCCGCCGCAATCAGACCGGGAATTCCCTGCTGAATGTTGAAATTGACGACGAGGAAAGCGTGGTATCCTTCCGCGTTCTTCTTATCCTCGTCATAGCGCTGCACTGACAATTTCAGCCATTTGTATGTGATATAATCCATCTGGTGATTGGTCATCTGCACATAGCTCCAGGCCATAGCCTGATTGACCGTGGCCATGCGGCTCAAACCGTCCGCCTGGACCACAGCGGCAGAATATGCCGCGGCATCGCATGCATTCTGCAGGCGGATTTTCTGGCGGACGGTTTCCCCGACCGCGTAAATGGAGGAGCAGAAGACGAAAAGAAGAAGGAAGAGCGACAGTGTGAGCATGACGACAAAGCCATCGTTGTCCGACTTCAGCGATCCGAGTTTCCGGATGATGTATGTTAGCAGCGATTTCACTTCGCACCTCTCATAATGAATGCGTCTTCCTGCGGAATTCGGGGGAATGTAACGGTATTGTATGGTTTGCCGAGGGAACATGTTTCACTGATGGTGATGTAATTGTACAGCCAGCCGCGACCTTCCTCGTTTTCCGCACCTCTGGCGACGATGTCCGCAAATTCCGAAACGGTATCTCCGCCGGCGACCCTGGGCTCCCTGTTTTTATCCCGGGTGAGTCCCGCAAAAATACGCCCGCCGACCGGAATCAGAAGCGGACATTTGAAATCCACCGTAACGCTCACCATGGGAAAATCCTCGTCTGACCGGGGATTTTCCATATCAGTCGAAAGCCCCTCTCTGATTGTCACCTGCACTTGCTTCCGGACATGATCCGACCGAGGGATCGTGTAATCTTCTCCGCCGTCTACCGGGATTTTCAGTGGTGTGGAGCCTTCCACCGACTGGCTGACCCAGGCTAGAACGGTACATACGGCTTCTCCGACTACGCCCCCGCCGCTGACATTGTAGTCCGACGGATTGTAGACCAGCGCCGCGCGGGCGCCGCAGTAGGATGCATAATAGGTCATTTCCTTCGCCAGAAGAACGAAAATGAGTTGCAAAAGATAAAGGATGATCAGCAGAAGGACCGGCAGGATCAGAACGGTCTCAAGCGCGATTGCTCCATGTTCTCTGTGTCTCATGTCACTGGTTCTCCATAAGGAAAAAGACATCGTTGATAAACTCCGCCGTCATCACATCCCGCCGATTTTGGCAGCTCCGGAATCGCTGCCCGGTTCCAGATACCATGCATACAGCAGAGTCAGAACCGTCCCCGCCGCGATCGCCACGCCGAACGGGACTCGCATTCGTTCATCGGTTTTCGGCGGAAGCTCCGATGCGCCCTTTTTCCGGTCATAGCGCCAGTCGAACAGAACCCGCAGATAATGCCGGATGCGCGTGGACGCCACCAGGCCGAAGCAGAGCATCAGGAGCCCGACCAGAAGGCCGCTAATGGATACGAACAGAAGTTCCGCAAACGCAAAGCGCAATCCTGTGATCACACCCGCGGCGAAAAGCATTTTCACGTCTCCGCCGCCGACGCTTTTCAGCAGGAATAGGATCAACAGAAATCCCCCGCAGAGCAGTCCGCCGAGAATGCCGTCAAACAGGCCCCAGACGCCGCCTGTCCACAGGCGGACAATCAAGGCCATCACCGCCAGCCCGATGGTCAGCGGGTTCGGGAGCTTCCGGTATTTCCAGTCCTGCCAGCACAGAATCAGCATGAATGGCAGGACGGCGCACAATGTGTAGAGATAAGCCATAAAAAAAGCGAGTTAATAGCCAAAGTCCTCGGATGTCCCCGAGTTGTCGAAATTTGCACCGCGGACGAATCCGCCGCCGGTAGGATCAATCTCTTCATAGGATATTATGGGTCCATCCTCGCTTATTGACCTCGGGTCAATCTCAGTTATTTTATCTACTAAGCTTCGAGGATAGCAATAGCTAAGAAAGACAATCGGAACCACAACGACTATAACGGCTATAATGAGAAGGACGATAATAATCCATTTTATTACGCTCCTTCTTTGTTTCTTCCGGGCGGATGCGTTTTCCTGAAGAGACGGAGCGCCTGAGATCGAAGTTTGTTTTTTCATTCAGGATTTCCTTCTTTGCTGGAGTTCGTATCTGCCTCGGAAGAACCGTCCAAAGCCATCTTAGATGAGTCTGGAACCATCTCCGTCGAAGCCTCCTCGGAGTCGCCGTCGTCCGAGTTGTCGAAATCCGCTTCGCCGCTGAAGTTCAGTTTAGAGATATGCTGGGAAGCCTTCAGACTTTCTTCATAGAATTCCCGAGAAGATTTCATATCAACGGGATCTGCGATAATGAAACGAGGATCAGAAATCGTGTGGTCTTTTTGCAAGGTATGGCTGATATACGAAACAACCGGAACCAAAGCGACTAAAATGAGAAGAACGATGATAATCCATCCTATCACGCTCCTTCTTTGTTTCTTCCGGGCGGATGCGTTTTCCTGAAGAGACGGAGCGCCTGAGATCGAAGTTTGTTTTTTCATTCAGGATTTCCTTCTTTGCGGGGCTTCGGGAACATTCGGCATTTGCCGTCCTGCCGACACACGATCATCATGCATGGCAGGACGGCACACAAAATGCATCGGGAAAAGGATATTCCTGTTTCTCCTTCCGCGGCGGAATTAATTATCCCCGTTGTTCTCGAAATTTGCACCACTGCCGTCACCACTCAGTTTTGTGGAACTTGTTCCGGCCTGCTGACGCTCCTTTTGAAGCCCCTGCATTTTTTCTTGGTGTTTATCGGCTTCAGCACTTATTTCGCTCTGACCAGGGGCGATGAGCACTCCGCCACCTTCATCGACTTTTTCCTGCATGATATGGCTCAGCCACAGGATAAGCGGAACAAGCGCGACCGCAATGAGAAGGACGATGATGATCCATTCCATTGCGAATCCTCTTTGTTTCCTGCGTGCGGATGAGATTTTCCGAAGGGTCAGAGCTCTTTGGATCGTGGTTTGTTTTTTCATTTTCGGTTCCTTTCGTTGTGTGGTTGAGGATAAAAATGGTTAAAGTAGGGGGGGACTGCGAAAAACGGCTGGATTCGGGGATGCATCCACGGGACGGCATCCGCATATTTTTGACCGGGCGAACAGGTCCCGGCTATTTGTTCCTTTGATTCAGGGGATTGGCAGGCTGATGCCGGCCAGCAGCCTTTGAAAGAACTGCATCAGGAGCCAACCGGCATCCGTGTATCCGGTTTTGAAACTGAACAGAGAGGTCCACATCGCGGCGAACGGAACGGCAAATCCGGCCAGGACGATAAGATACTCCAGGGCGATCGAACCTTTTTCCCCGGGGGACGGATGCACCCGATGCATTGCACTGCGCTCCGTTTTACTGTCCATTGAATTTGTCGCTCCATGGTTGACGGAGGAGGAAATCGCCGGGAATGCCCCGTTCCAGGAGCGCTGCTTCAAGCGCTTTCCTGGCCTCCGGCGTGGTCTCATTTGCATTGCTCCGTTCCTGCATATTGACAAGTTCCCGGTGCAGATTCCGGACGCTCGTGGAAACCTGTTCCTTGAAATCATCTGGAACGAAAATGGTGGATTTGTCCTTCAGCCAGCAGACCATGCCGCCTGCAATGATGCCCCTTCTTTTATCGGGCAGCGAAAGCGCCGTCTGGAGCAGTTTTCTGACCAGATTTTTCTTTTTGTCCATAATGTCTTCGGCGTTTGCGACATATCGCATCAGCAGATTGTCAGAGGCGACGCCGCGAATCTTTTCCATATCTCCGGCCAGCGCGGAATTGTTTCTGGCGTAGCAGAAATCCAGGAAGGTGTTCAGCTGATCGAACGTCTCCGTAGACTGGAAAAGAACCGGGCGGAACCGTTCATCGAACATGCTCGTATCGAACATTCCGTCCAGATTGGAGAGATAGTCATAGAAGACCTGAACGCCGACAATGGAATCGTAGACGCTCGTCGCTTCCTTGTCCTGGAATCCGGGCTGTTTGAAGTTCAGACAGTCGCATGAAAGGACTTTTTCCAGGTTGTCCTCGTCGAAAAGGCGGCGAAGAATCGGCGGAACCTCGTCGGCGGAGAATCCCTCCGTTTTGAACCGGGTCTGGAAACTGGAAAGCTGACGGACGATCAGTTGCTGCCGCTTGAGCGTTTCCTGCATTTCCGTGCAGCGGTCAGCCAGTTTTTTTGACACCATAAACTGCTGAGGCGTCGGCAGAGTCAGCGTTTCCACGAATTTGTTGAATTCCATGCTTGCGATCGTTTCGTAGTTCTGCCGCAATGCAGCCTCCGTCCTGCTCATCAGCTCAAGCGGAATCAGCATATCGTCGCAATACTGGACAATAGCGGACGATGCCGGAAGTTTTTGCGCGGTGCGTTCCGCCGCATGTCCCGCACTTTTCGATCGGATGCTCAGGATGGTCTTATAAGCGTTCATGGACTCATCCACGGTATTGAAAGAATCCATGATTTCGGTTACACTTTTGTAATCGTTCTGAAGCAGGGAGCATTCCTTCAGAAGCTGGTCGGATACGCTCATGAGCGAGGGAAAGGTCTTCTGTTCCCTCTGGGCGGCCGCATAACAGGAAGAAAGGTCTGCCACGACCCGGTTCAGGTATCCGAAATCCTTGTTTGAAGTGCGGATGAATTCCTCGGCCGTCAGCATGGCGGCAATCAGATTCTGTGCACTCTGAGCAATTTTCATCTCCTGGAGTGCGGTGGTCGTATTCCATTTCCAGTTTTCGTTGTCGGAATAAATCAAGGAAGCGAACTGGGAGTTGATCTTCCGCCAGTTCTGACCGCCTTCCTGGAGCAGCAAGTTTCGGATTTCGCCCCACTGATTTGCCGTTTTTTCCCAGATTTCAAGTTTGCGGATGAGCTCCTGACGCTGGGATACGACGTCATCGGCGCCACGGGCGTCATAGCTCATCTGGATGCAGTCCCGTGCGCCCGCGAAATTGCCCGCAGCGGCAAGTTCTTTCGCCTTTTTGAGTTGGCCCGATGCCGTGTCTTTCACGGAATAGACCGTGAAATACCCGCCGAGCACGATTGCGATCGTCATCAGGACAATGGCCAGGCGGAGGAAGAAATGCGAGCGGACATGAACAGCGTCTTTGTCCCAGAACCGGAGATCGACGTGGGCGAGGGATATGATCTGGCCATCCTGAAGCTGACGGACAGGCTGTTTGTCCTTCCGGACGGGAACCGGTTCGCCGGCGACTTTTGTGCCGTTCCGGCTGGGCTCTCCCGCCTTGTTCCCGTCGCTGATGTAGCAGCCATCGTCCCGTATTTCGAGCAGGGCATGTTCCCGTGAAATCCAGGATTCGCTGATCTGGATGTCCGCTTTTTCTCCGGAACCGACAATCAGGAAATTGGTGTCGGGCTTCTTCTGGATCAAATAAATCTTTCCTTTTCCCTCGCCGGTGAGCTGTTCAAGGCGGTGAAACTGTTCCTGTTTTCGTGTTTTCTTGCTGACGATTTTTTCAATCGAGACTCTGGTTTTGCCGCGTCCGATCCTGTAAATAGAACCGGGATGCATTACGGTATGGCCTTCGATTTTCTTCTCCAGCAGGAAAATACCGGACTTTCCGAGGTCCGTCAGAATCAGCTTGTTCCGCTTCTGTTCGATTCGGGCATGACACAGATCGACCGACGGGTCGTTCACGACCCAGTCGTTATCGGGAGCACGGCCAATCGTGACCGGGTTCCATTTCTCATTCACCTCAACGGCCTTGATCACGCGGTTGTCCGATTCCAGACGGACAAGCAGGGACGACTGACTGTGTTTCATCTTCATGCCTTCCTCTCCTCAGTGAAACTGCAATAACCGGTCCGTCGATGGGAAATACGCATTGTAATTCCTCCTAATCTCATTTTCCCTCTTCTGTTTTTTTGAGCGGCAACAACCAGTCCGTCGATTGGAAATACAAATCGTAGTCATCCCAGATGGCTTTTTCCTCTATCCGGTCATGAGGTTTGTTTAATCGGAGACTTAATTCGCCGAATTTATCCCTTTGATTCTTTCGAAACGAATAGAGAAGGTCCTGTGCGGTCTTCAGGCTTTCCTGGTCGTTTTTATTGCATGCCTTGATCAGCGCACTGTGAAGAGATAAATAGATGGCGGAGTAAGTGGCCCCATTCCCATCCAGCTTACTGCGGGCATCTTCCAGATCATTTTTGATCGTGGAGTTTTTTCTGAATACGGAACTTCCTTCCCAGTGAATGGCCGTAATGTCATTTGCCACGCGGAACATTGACGGAAGCATGTATTCCAGGTATTCATCGGTCTTTGACCGTGTCGCTACCGGGGCTTCCACCCAGTAGGCCACATTCATGGCCTGATACCGGAAAAAGATCAGATACCCGAAATATTCTTCGCTTCCGAGTTTTCGAGTAAAGGAATCGTAGCTCAACGGCACGCCGGGACTGTACTTGACCTTTTCATTCAAGAAGATGTCCCGTTCTTTTTTGTCAAAATTCAGATTCACATCCTCCGCCTTCATTTTATCCTGATATCGGCAGAACGCATCCTTTCTGTCCAGTTGGAGTCCGTCCACATCATCCCAGGCGAAAGCCTGAATGTGAACTGGAATGTCACGCTTTGTCCCGAACGCGGTGAAAACCTCCACAGCATCTTCCGACACACTGTAATTGAGCGTGGACGGGAAAACGAGACCGATGTAATCCCGGAAGACAATGGCGCTTTTTGCATTCGGGTGATTCAGTTCGTCCGGCCAGGTCATTGTGCTGTCGTTGTCTGTACGCAGCCAGAAATACAGAAAGCAGGAAACGCCAAGGAAAAGCGTGACCGCGATGCCGATAAGAATCGCCTTCCACTGGCGTTTGGCCTGATATTTTTTCTTGACGATTTCCAGTTCGTCGAACGATGCATACCTGGTCTCAAACTCGGAATCCAAGGTTTGCGTGTTGCCGTCTTTCATTTTTTTCGGGGGCGCTCCCTGCGCAGATGAATCAACCGCGGCCTCAATCCCGTTCGGAGTCGAATCCCGCATGGTCGGCAGCGTCGGCGTCGGGGCGTCATATCCTGCGGGAAGTTTCCGGACATGAAAACTTCCGGTCGGAGTGTCGTCGTTAAAGGTTCCGGGTAACTTGAGGTTCCGGGCATGGATTTCCACGGTTGGAGTGTCGTCATCCATGTCATTCTGCGACGGAGACGGAGCCGCGTCCGATTGAGGAGGAGCGGAAGAATCCGACGGGAACTCCTGCTGCTGCGCCGCCTGGTTTTGCACGTCGGAGGCGCCGGGTTCTTCTTCCAGCACGAACGAAACCGTTTTGCCCAGATTGACCTTTTGCCCATGATACAGCGGAATTCTGTCGCCCCTTTGCAACGAGCGGCCATCGACTTCCGTCACCTTGTCGCTGAGGACCTCCAGCCAGACGCCGTCTTTTTCCATGCGGACCATGCAGTGCCGGGCGGAGACATCCAACTCAGAAAGGATGATTTGATTGTTGGAATGGCGCGAACGTCCGATAGAAACAATATCGCCGGAATGAACGGGAACGATTTGTCCTTCTCCAGACCCTCGGATGACTTTGATTTGACAACTGTTCATTTCAGGAAATCTCCCGCTCCGCTGCTGATGACTTGCATAACGATAGGCGCCGCAATGATCAGGACCATCGCCGGCATGATGAAGACCACAATGGGGAAAATCATGGCGGATGCAGCCCGGGCGGCTTTCCTCTCCGCTGCATTGAACCGTGCCCGACGCATTTCCTTTGCCTGTATTTTCAGCGTGTCGATTATGGATGTGCCCGCGCTGACACTGTGACTCACCGCTGCGGCGAAGACGTTGAATTCCTCCATCTGAATCCGGGAAGCCATTGCGTTGATCGCCTCGACACGAGTTTGGCCGAGCTGGAGGTTCTGAAGCATTCTGGAGAACTCAACGGTCAGCGGTCCGTTCTCCTTGTCCGAGCGGACAAGGTGATTGACGCTTGCGTTGAAATCAATGCCGGAACGCATTGCGGAGCAGATCAGGTCCAGGGAAAACGGCAAAGTCTTCAAAATCTTCTTCTGTCTTTTCTGCGCCAGATCCTGTATCGTGGTGAAGGGATACATGGCGCCGAGTATGGACGCAATAACCGCAACCGGGAACAGCACCAGTCCTTCGGTCGTGAAGCAGAGAACCAGAATAACAGAGAGGACCATAAATGAGACAGACAGGAACACCGACGCGGCGGCCAGCTGTTTCAAATTCATCTTGATGTCGGCGACCTTCAGATAGTTTTCCAACATGGTTTTCACGTCGGAAGAGAACAATTTGAGTACGATATCCATCGGCTCGGACAGATAAACCAGCGGCTTCCATATAAGCCGGAGTAGCGGCGGCAGATTCCGCCCTTCCGGCGAAACGTTCAAGTGGGGTTTCGAGCTGAAAAGAATCTGGAGGACCAGATATGGGACGATCACGACCAAGAATATGAAGATATAAATCAATATATTTTTCCCTGACATGGTCAAACCTCCACATTTGTGATTTTGCTCAGGATAATGTAGCCGATTGTAATCTGCAGGCACACGATGCCGATGACGAGCCACCCCATTCCGGTCGTAATCAGCGGACGCATCAGCCCCGGGTCAACAGAATACAGCAGGAAAAAAGCGGCGAACGGAGCGCAGGCGATTACAAACGCCTCGAACCGTCCCTGAGCCGTCATGTTCTTCAGTCGTTCCTGAAACTCTGTACGTTCACGAATCAGAGAGACCATTTCTTCGAGAATTTCGGTCAGACTTCCGCCCGATTTCGTTGTCAGGGCAATTGCCGTCGACAGAAGGTACAGGTCTTCGCTCGGCATGCGGTTGTACATGCGTTCAAACGCTTCGGGCAAAGTTTTTCCTGTCCGGTGTTCCCCCAGCAGGACTGTTAGTTCCTCATGCATCGGTCCTGTCATGCGTTCATTCAGCATTTCAATGCTTGCGCCGAGAGAATGTCCCGAATGCATGCTGTTGGAAAGCCCCGCGGCCAAATCCAGAATTTTAGCCTCAAAAGCCTGTTTGCGTTTGATTAGTTTCCGGTGGTAATACCAGAAAACGGCAAAGAACCCCCCAATGCCGAATCCGCATGACACGGGTACGGCAATTTGCATTTTTTTAACACCGAAAAACAACTGACCGATAAAAAAGACGGACATGACAATCAGGGCGGCAAGAATCTGGCGGGCAAGGAGCTTTTCCGGCTTGATGAACCGTCTCAACTCCTCGTAACGTTTCGGGCGCTTGAATTCCAGCTTCTCCTGAAGATACTTCATGCTCATCAGAATGACCAGGAGGAAAAAAAGCGTTGCCGCGGAGAATATCAGGATGTAATTGATGTACTTCATAGACAAGAAAACCTTAATTTTGTGGCACAAAGACGGACATATCCAAGGTCAATATGCCACTTTCTCTCCGGTCGGTGATGAACGTCGGGATGTTTCCCGTCGCGGTAAAAAAGCCTTCCACTTCCCGTTTTTCCCTGTTGTATCCAGTCTGATTGAAGACGAAAATATCCTGCATCAAGATCATGCCGTCCTCGCATCCGGTGAGCTCCGTGATCTTCGTGACCTTGCGGGATCCGTCAGCCATGCGGGTCTGCTGTACGATCAAATTGACGCCCGAGGCGATTTGTTCGCGAATTGCCTTTGACGGAAGCTCGAAGCCCGCCATCATGACCATGTTTTCCAGTCGGGTCAGCACATCGTGCGGCGAGTTTGCATGGGCTGTGGTCATGGAACCGTCGTGTCCGGTATTCATTGCCTGAAGCATGTCAAACGCCTCCGGACCACGGCATTCTCCTACGATAATGCGGTCCGGGCGCATACGGAGCGTGTTGATGACCAGATCGCGGATCGTGACGCGTCCGGCGCCATTGTTGTTTGCCGGGCGTGCTTCCAGAGTGACCAGATTCTGATGATCCAACTGGAGTTCTGCGGAATCCTCCACCGTGATCACGCGTTCCCGTTCCGGGATGAACTGGGACAGGATGTTCAGAAGCGTCGTCTTCCCTGATCCTGTCCCGCCTGCGACTACGATGTTTCGTCGTGCTATTACTGCCTCTTCGAGGAACAGGGCCATTTCTTTTGTCATGCTCCCCAGTTTGATCAGGTCTTCCGTCGTGCGCTTCTGCTTGAAAAACTTGCGGATCGTCATGGCTGCCCCGTGAATTGCCAGCGGCGGAATGATCACATTGACACGGGACCCGTCCGAGAGTCTGGCATCCACCATCGGGCTGGATGTATCGACATGACGTCCCAGCGGCTCCACGATTCTCTGGATAATGGAAGAGAGCTGCTGATCGTTGAAGAAGCGGGCTTCGGTCAGGAAGCAGACTGAGGCTTTGCCGACCGCGTATTCTACGAAAATGCGTGATGGTCCGTTGATCATGATTTCCGTGATGTCGGCCGAATCCAGAAGTCGTGACAACGGGCCATATCCGAAAATCTGGTCCACCATTGTCTGCCGGAGCATTTGCCGGGACAGATTCTGCGGAATTTCGTGTCCGCGTTCATTCAGGACGCTGTCCAGGATCTGCTCCGCCTTCTGCCGTTCGCCCCGGTCGTTCATCTGCTGCGTCGATTTTGTCGTCCAGTTCATTCTTCGAAGGAAGTCTTCATGGATGTTCTCAATGAGTTTCATCGTCTTTTCATTGTACAGAATGGAAAAGTCGCCGAATTCTTCCCTGAATTTATTCTCTGCATAGGCCAGGAGGTCATTTCCCTTGACGGGGACATTTCTGTCTGGGGCGTTCTGCTTGGACGCAGCAGATTCCCGGGGGTTCACCGGTGGGGGGGCAACAGGCTGAACGTCTTCCGAGACCACTAGAGAAAATGGGCCGATCTGAATCGTATCTGCGAGCTTTACCTCGGTCGTCGCCTGAATGGGGACATGATTAACTTCAATGTAGTTCGTCGGTCCAGCACCTTCAATATACACGGCGGAATTCCAGCAGAAAAGATTGGCATGATGTCTTGAGATGCTGTTGTCGCCGGGAAGCCTGATATCGCAGTCGGATCGCCGTCCGACCTTCAGTTTCCGGTTGTCCGTCGGCAGTTCCTGCGTCAGGATCAGCTTCCCTTTGTCATCATAGACTTTGATTTGCATGGGATGACGCCTCTATCTTAATGCAGGATGTTTTCCAAGTCCTTGGAAATGCTTTCGCCGATCGGTTTATCGATCAGATCTTTGGTGCTCTGTTCAGCTTTATTCAGTTCATCCTGCGAATTGAGCTCAATCTTCTTGTTTGTCGTTCTGTCCTGAATCGAGGCGGAGACCAACACCAGGACGTGCACGGTTTCCTGGCGGTTCGTCTTATCGGAGAAAAACCATTTCAGGACAGGGATGCGACCAAGGACAGGGAAAAGGACTTCCGAGCTCATTTCTGTCAGTTTTTTGTGATGGGAGATGACGAAGGTCTTGTTCATTTCCAAAGGTAGAGTCATATTAACACTGTTGTTCTTTTCAACATAATTGCCTTTTGCATCCGTGATCACGTCCTGCTGACTGAGCGTCAACTGGAGCTCGACTTCCGAGGCCGACGTCAGCCCGCCGCTGATGGTAGCTTCATAGCCGAAGTTCACATCCTTCAAATCGCCATTATCCACGCCGGAAACCGGCACCTTGACCGTGCCGCCGAATTTTTGGTTTCCGCTTCCGCCATTGGGGAACGATATCGAAGCCTGCTCCATTACCTTGGAAACGAGGTCCGACTGAAGCAGACTCAGCGTGCTGCCCATGCTTGTGCCGATTGCGGTAGTCCTGTCCTGCCCGCTGCCATCAAACCAGCGCCGGAAGAAAGATGCGTCAACCATGCCTATAGGGTTGATGTTGCCAGTCCGCGTGAAATTATCGGAGTCGCTCACACTCACAAATGCGACTTCAACCGTCAGAAGAGGTTTGACAACGGTGATATCCAGCACTTTCTTCACAAGATTGCCCGCAATGATCGGAGCCGTCTGAATGCTTTGTTCCACCTTCGCCTTCGATTCCTCGTTGAAGACCTTGCCGGAGATGAAAACCGTGTCGGAATTGCTGTACAGGAACAGCTCGCCGTCCTTCATGTCCCCTCTGTTCTCGGCGAAGACAAATCCTGCATCCTGAAGACGCTTCTTCAAATCCAGCAGCGCATCGCTCGACGGGGAAAATGACGTATAATTGACGATGGCTTTATCCTTGTACGTTGCCATGACACGCTGCAGGTACGACCAATGGTCCGGGTTTGTCACGGTCCCGCGTACCACGATGCGGTCCTCGTTGATCGCGATATCAAGTTCAGGCAGGTCTTTCAAGTCGTTCCTGAGTTTCCGCAGGAGCGTCATCAGGTTTGATTTCACCACGATCGAATAAATCCGCTGGTCGCCGGCAATTCCGTTGACGACCAGATTTGCTTCTCCGATGGTGTTTGCGATGATGCGCAGATTGGAATCGAGTTCTTCGACCTTGAACACCTTGCTTTCGGTTGGCAGAATCCGGTAGCTTTTCAGGACAAACGGCAACTGGATCGTCTCTGTTTCTCCTTGTATGATTGTAATTTTCTCATCGCCCCAAACAGAGAACACGTTCAGAAGCATGATCAATCCCAGCAGAAAATGAAGTTTTTTCATCGTTTGTTCTCCTATGTTATTTGTTTGATTCGGAAAGTGGAATGGAAATGTCTTCGTTGTCAAGCCCGTTTAACATTTCTGTCAGTGCGGAATCCTCGAATTTGCCGCCATCCTTGCGGTTCAAAGCATATTCGTCGTTCTTTTTCCGCAACAGGGGGTAAAGAGCCGCCTTCCGCTGAATCGCCGTCAGTGCGATCGCCTGACGGGGCGGCATGGAGAGCAACACGGTGTTTCCCATGATGTCCAGGATGCTCACGCGGGGATACACCACCACCGTCACATTCTTTTTCACGGTCTGCGTTGGCGAGTCTATATTTTTTTCCGTTCGGATTTCTTCCTGATAGGAGAAGGTCCCGATAATCGCAATATCATCACCGGGACGAAGCATCTTCAGAAGGGTGTTGTCCGCAAATGAGACCGGAACGCCCCATTGCCCGTCACCAAGCGTTTTGCTCTTGCTCTGGTCCAGTTCAATATCCTTGTACAGCAGGTAGTCGCCCTGTGCAATCGGGCGGATGGCACGCTGGTTTGCCGCATTGGACAGACTGGCCGAATCAATGCTGTCTTTGGGGACTGCGCTTTCCGGAACGCTTTTTACGGCGATCTTGTTCTCCAGAATCACCTCTCCTTGCGCTATAGCGGATGTCACGATCAGAACATCTCGTTTTCTTTCCTCGGGCTTGTCCTGTTGTTTCAGCGTGCGGCTGACAGCAAATACCGCAGCGAGTCCCAACAATACGGCTGTAATCAGGGGGATGATGTTTTTCATGGTTTTCCTGTTTCTGTTCTGATTTCTCCGATCGTCAGCATCAGAAAGAGCTTTTTTCTCTCCTGCCGGATGTTTTTCAGATTCAGGCGTTGAATCAAGGCGGGAAGATTTGCGGACAGTTTGCCGAATAACGGTCGCAAAAAACACTCCGGCGAGCTGTTCGTTCATGCCCGAATGTAAAAAATACCGGAAACGAAAGGCTGGGGCATCCTCAGATCGGAACGATCGGGTGAAATCGGTGATTATGTTTTGAGTACCTGTTAGTGTTCGAGGGGGAAACTTGCAAAAGGACGAATCTCCGGACTAAAAAAGACGTTCGGGATGGCACGATTGAAGAAAGTGACAGATTCTTCCTTGATGGGATGCTGGAAAATGATTGCGTGGTCCTGGCGTTTGGTAATGCGCCATTGCATTCATGGGTGATTATTCGGGAAATGCATTCATGCCGTAGCACCGTCACGGGAATACATATCCCGTAACGACCCCACCACCACGATCCGGAAAAAGACTGCGGGATGCGCACTGTCAAGTTGGGGCTTTTTAGGAGCTGCAGGTCTTTTCCGTTGGTATTAATACGGATTTACTGATTAATATACGGTATAGTATTCGCTTTGTCAAGCGGAAAAAGAGCGAAAGCTGACAAAAATACAGATTTTTGTGTCGCTTTCAGGCCCCAAACTCGAATTCGATGTCGGTGTAGAGGCGTTCCACGTTTTTGTAATCATGGAGCTTGGCTGCTCGGAATGTGACTGCGATCGGGCAGCGATGACGGATGCGTTTCGGGTTCATGCGGCGGTGCGGCGGTGCGGATATGTTTCGGTTCGGAAGGACGCCGCGACCTGGGCGCGCGCATTCATGTACGTCTCCGGCGGAAGCGTCATTGCCGTCAATCGCGAGCACAGGGATTAATTATGAATTCCGTTCGACGGAGGAGTCCTCTATGCCCGGGGAGACCGGAGTGTTCTGACTGTCGAAGTGGAATCCGCCGCCCACGACGTCGACATGAGCGTCGACTTTCTGATGAATGTCGCTGTTGCGCTGGAAAACGCGCAGACCGAAACACGGCAGGACCGCCAGCAGATGTTCCGTAATCTCGGACTGGACCTCTTCATAGGGGACCCATTGCACCTCTTTGGTAAAGCAATAGATTTCGAGCGGTACGCCGGTATCGGTGGGAGCCAGTTCCCGAACGAACAGCGTCAGGTCGGCGCGAATCTTCGGATTCTGCTCCAGATAGTGTTTCGCATAGATGCGGAAGATGCCGAGATTGGTCAGATGACGGGTATTGAACACCGAGCGGCCCGTGTTATACTGGATGAGCTCGTTTCCCTTGTTCTCGAGATAATCCTTCAGGAGGTCGAACCCCTTGAGGATCTCGACCTCCTCTCTGTTCAAAAAGCGGATGCTGCGCTGATCGATCAGCAGGGCTTTTTTGATGCGGCGGCCGCCGCCTTTTTCCATGGCGGTATAATTGACAAACGGCTTGTTGACCAGGTCGCAGATCGGCAGGCAGACCAGCGTCCTGTCCCAGTTGCGGACTTTCACGGTATGCAGGGAAATCTCCGTGACGATGCCGTCGATCTCCTGCCGTTCCAGGATGCCGCCGAAGGTCTCGGACTCCATGACGATCCAGTCGCCGATCTCGACCAGATGGTCGGCGTTGATCTCCACACTGGCGACAAAGGAGTGGATCGTATGCTGAAGGAGAAGCAGCAGGATCGCCGCGGCCGCGCCCAGCCCGGAAAGCAGATAGATCGGGCTTTTTTCGACCAGCATCGCGATGAAAACGATGACCGCGGCCACCCACACGAAGCTGATGGTCAGCGCGAGCAGCCCGTCGATGGGGCGCTGCTCCGCATGGCGCTGCTGCTTGTACCACAGTCCGAAACTCTTGATGGCGTATGTCCCCGTCAGGGCCAGGAGAGCGATCCCGATCCCCCATAACGGCTTGATGATCATGACAGCGACCCACTCGTGGATCCCGTCGCACCACACAGAGTAACTGACGAGGACCAAAGGCAGACACCCCACGAAGGAAACGATCATCTTGCGAATGCACGTTTGAAGCGCCTCGTTCATTTCGCAGTGCCGGCGATAAAAACGATTCAGAAGGAAACGCAGCAGGAAAAACAACAACAGGGAAAATATCGCGCCGACCGCAAATGAACTCAAAATAACGAGAATATCGGCGAGATAGGGATAAGGGGAAAGGTCGTGAATGACGCTTTTGGCCCATTCCGGCGTGAATTCATCCTGAATCAATTTTGAAAAATCCATAAAATAAATCCGCTGCTGTCCGGAAAAAAACCGGACCTGATTGTTAATGTTCATGTCGGCGCCGGCGTTGGAATCAAGGCATCTGACCCCTTTCATTTGTGCGCGGCAGGCCCGACCGTGTACGACAACGCACAATTTACACCGTCAAGCAGAAAAAATCAAGGAAAGAATCCCCTTTCCCATGAAATTTCAGTCAAATTTTATTATGACTGCGGCCCGTTGAAGCGCCGGGAGCCGCCTCTGTCCGTGCTCGATCCGGCGCCAGTCCTGTTAAATGACGAAGCGTTTCAGCTCGCTCAGAAGCTCATTGATCTTCAGCGGTTTCGCGATGTGTCCATTCATACCCGCCTGGATCGACTTTTCCCTGTCTTCTTCGAAGGCGTTGGCGGAGAACGCGAGGATTTTCATCCTGTCTCCGCCCGGGAGTTTTCTGATGAGGGACGTGGCCTCGTATCCGTCCATGACCGGCATCATAATGTCCATCAGCACGAAATCGTACGCATCGACACCGTTCGCACGGATCATGTCGACAGCAAGCTGTCCGTTCAGGGCGGTCTCGACGATCATGCCCTGCTGCCGGAGTTGCAGAGCCCCGATTTTGAGGTTGAGTTCGTTGTCGTCGACCATCAGGACTTTTTTGCCTTTCAACGAAACAAACTGTTCCGTTTTTTCCCGTTGTTCGGGCTCCGCTTTTCCGGTGAGTTGACGAAGCGTTTTCTGCAGGTCGGACGGGAAGAGCGGTTTCGAGATGAATCCGTTGACACCCGCCTGCCGCGCTTCCTTTTCGACGTCAGACCAGTCGTTTGCGGTCATAATGATGACGAAGGCGTCATTCCCGACGATCTTGCGGATGCGGCGGACGGACTCGATCCCGTTCATGTCCGGCATCAGCCAGTCTACGAGATAGACTCTGAAACGGTCGCCGTGGCGGAGCGATTCTTCCGTGCGGATGACGGCTTCCCTGCCCGAAACGCACCATTCGCTGCGCATTCCGACCTCACGGAGCATGTCTGCGATGCTCTGGCATGCGTTCACGTCGTCGTCCACGACCAGGCTGCGCTGCCCCTTCAGTTCCGGGATCACGGGATCGGACACATTCTTGTCGGCGATCCTGAAATTCACCGTGAGAATAAACTCGGTCCCCTCGCCCTTTTTGGAATCGACCGTTATCCTGCCGCCCATCATCTCCACGATGTTCTTCGTGATCGCCATGCCGAGGCCGGTCCCCTGAATGCCCGAAACCGTGCTCGTTTCTTCCCGCGTGAACGGATCGAAGATCGTTCTGGCGAACTCCTCGCTCATGCCGATGCCGTTGTCCCTGCACCGGAATTCGTACGTGGCCACCCCTTCTTTTACCATGTCTTTCTGCACGATCCGCAGGGAAATCGTGCCGCCCGGATGTGTGTATTTGATGGCGTTGGAGAGCAGATTGAGCAGGACCTGGTTGAGGCGCAGCTTGTCGCAGTACACGAGCTCGTTGCGGACGTCTACCGTGTCGATGAAGAAACTGTGCTGTTTGGCCTGGATGTCCGCATGCACGATGTCACGGAGCGAATGAAGAATATCCGCCAGGGACTCCGCTTTTTCATGCAGGGCCATCTTGCCGGATTCGATGCGGCTCATGTCCAGCACGTCGTTGATCAGCGAAAGAAGGTGCTCCGAGGACCGCTCAATGGTCTTCAGATAATCCTGAACGCGTTCCTTGTCGTCGATATGGCTGGCCGCCAGTCCGGTGAACCCGATGATCGCGTTCATGGGCGTGCGGATGTCATGGGACATGTTGCTCAGGAACGTCGTTTTGGCATGGCTCGCCGCCTGCGCCATCTGCAATGCGTCTTCGAGCTGTTTCCGCAGTTCGGTTTCCTGCTGTCTCTGCATTTCAATGGTCCTGGCGTTTTCCTTCAGTTCCTCGGAGTATTCCTTCAGCTCCCGGTTGATGCCCGCCAGCTTCCGTTTGCCGATCTGGGAACCGACCAGGGCCATGGTCAGCGCGGCCAGGATCGCGACCGTGGCAATGACGATCAGGATGTGTTCCCGAAGATAATCCATCAGGGAAAACGTGTAAATCCGCCCCGCATAGGAATATGACGCCTGGTTCATAAAATCGGGAGGCAGCATCGACAGACCGCGGTCCATCAGCAGCATCAGCCCGATGTTGTCCGCCGCGAACGCCATGTGGAATTCAAACCCGTTCTTGGCGCGTTCGGCTTTCAGAGAACGGTATTTCTTCGGTCGCAGCAGCGCCTCGGTCCGGAGTCCGTTCAGGAAGGTCCCGTCCGAGGACCCTTTCAACAGACCGTCGAGACATCCGCGAATGTCATCGTAGAATACGATTTCCGCGTGCGGATAACAGTCCCTGCTGTAGTAAAACTGCATCAGATTGTTCTTGTTGACGCCGATGCGCTTATCCGTGCCGTCCCCGAAATCGTCCCGATACGCCAGATCGCTGACCAGCGTCGAGATGATCTTTCCGCCGATGATGTGATAATCGTGTTTGACCGAATTGCTGATGTAGGCGGGGAGCATCAGATCGATTTCTTCGGATTCGACCGCCTTGTATCCGTCTTCCTGATTGTTATAACAGATGAACTCAATTTGCAGTCTGTCTTCCAGATTCAGTTTTTTGATGATTTCCTTGACGGCTTCGATCCCCGCGCCGGCCGGATTGCCGCTTTTGTCCAGCGTGGAAAATGGCAGATAGTTGTCGAAAAAACCGACGCGCAATATCTTGTGATTCGAAATCCATTCCTTTTCCTCGGTCAGCAGATTGTGACTGATTACCGTATCGGAAAAATACCGCTCCTGAAGCCGGGTGAAATAGTAAAGGTCGTTGCTCAGCACTTTTTCCATCGCGGAATTGATTTCGTCGATCAAATCGGGTCTTTTCTTGTTTGCGACCAGGTAATAGGCCGACGATCCGATTCGTTCCACGGCCGAGAAATTGTGTTTCGCCAGCATGCTGACTTCCAGGTCGAGATCGATCTTTCCCGCATGCAGATCGGCTTCTTTCTGCGATTCGAGATTATATTCGACAAGCTTGAAGTTGACATTCTTTTTTTCGCACCATTGTTTCAGGAGCCCGATCTGGATTGTCCCGCTCGTGACGCCGACCGTCTTGTTGTTCATGGATGCGTAATCGTCGGGCGAAATGGATGTATTTCCTTCCGTCGCATAAAGATAGTAATATTCATGTCCCATCGGTTCGTCCGGGAACAGAATGGTTTTTTCGCGTTCCTCGGAGTGGCTGATCTGGTAGAAAAGATCGACTTCCCCGGCAAAAAGTTTATTCAGGCACTCGGAAAAACTGCTGCACGGAATATACTCGATATTCCATCCGGCGTAGGCCCCGACCGTCTGGATATACTCGTACGCATAACCGGATACCGGTTCCCTGTTTTCGTCCAGGACCATCATCCGATCGAAAGGAAAGACCGGGATCCGGACGGCTTTCCGTTCATGACTCTCCGCACCGGAAAGCACCCCGGACAAAAGAAAAAGCATTGTCATGCAGAAAAGCATGACGGTGCGGAGAAACCGGACGGCAAATGTTTTCCAAAGATTGACGTTTCTCATGTATGTTCAGTCTCTTTTTGTTCAGCCTGTTACAATAATATAACATTTTTCAGCCGTTTTTCAAGTTTGTTCCCCGCATTTCTTTTTTTTCCTGCAGAAATCACAAGCCGCCAGCACATTCCTGTGCGTGGGCCCGGTTATGGGGACGTTCCCATAACAGAGCTTATGAGAACAACGATGTTATGGGAACAAGGAGATTTTTCAAGCACAAAAGCTCAAGGACAAGTTCCCATTATTTTCATCGGAAGTCTTGCCGGATAGGAGTGTGGCAAAATCAGGATGCTGCTTTTGTTCTTCGATACGATTTCAGGAAGCCGCCAAGCCGCGAAAACATGGTTATTTCGCCGTCCTCGTCCTGAGGCAAAGGATGTATCATTACTTCCCCGATGCCGGAATGAGGCCGTTCATGGTTGTAATATTCAAGGTATTGCAACACGACATAGCGAAGCTGCTCCTCTGTCTGCAGGATGAAATGGTTCAGACATTCGGCCTTTATGGTGGAGGACGAGAAATATAAAGAATCTTTAAACTCTACTCTTTGATTATGAGTAAGTTGCATAGGGTATCCAATTTTGCTTTTATTGGCGTTATATAACGCACATTGGACCCCCGTCCCAATTCGCATGTCGCCATGCAAATCAATTTATATATAATAGCATCAAAATGGCAAATGTCAAGTCGGAAGATGCTTATTTCCCTGGCATGACGTAGTATCGAACAAAAGGGGTTTCGTCATCCCACAAAAAATACAGTTTGTGTGATTAATAACACAAACTTTGCATTTATAGCGGCTTTGCGTCGATTCCATGCGGACACCCGGATACGAAAGAATGCAAATCAAAATATTAGACATTTCGAGTTTTGAGCTTGATATTTCGCGCGTGGGGTGCTATATTTTATAGATATACTTGTGTGCGAGGCCGAAGAGGACCGCGACACAGGTTTTCTTTTTTCCTGAACTCAAACCGACTTAAAATCATAAACTCAACACGAAAGGCAACAAACCATGCCGGAAATTTTAGTATCAAGCGGAGTCGTAAGTAGCGGAGTAAATGTAACCAAAGGTGATATGTTTCAGGTATTAAGCGGAGGGAAAGCGGTTCGCACAAACATTACCGGCAAGGCTGTCGCAAATGTCTCGAACGGCGGGCAGGCGATCAG
>Ga0265301_10001029_pt1 | contig 38065 bp, 31 predicted proteins | sample AusTroGonzalo_MG_2_FD_193488 | JGI IMG/M metagenome (GOLD analysis project Ga0265301, IMG submission 193488) | Bovine rumen microbial communities from tropical cattle in Woodstock, Queensland, Australia - Gonzalo_04 | ecosystem: Host-associated > Mammals > Digestive system > Stomach > Rumen ...
GAACACCTGCATCCAATGAGTCGTTATGATAGGCAAGGCTGTCGGGCACCAATTCCACATCCTTCAACTCAGGTGGGAGACGACGAAGCGATTCAATCAATCGGGCATAGCGGTTGATTTCGATGTTCAACTTCGTCACGATGCGGTCGTAAGGCTTGCGATTCTTGTTGAAGTCTTCGTATTCCTGGGTCACCTTCTCCAGCGCATAACTGATGTCGAAGGTGTAGTCCTGTTTTTGGGAATACAGCATCAGCGATTGGTCGTTGCATTTTTTGGCAATCTCTACCATCTGCTTGTGCTGCCCGTCGTAATACTCCTTCAACTCGTCTTGCGTCTGGGAAATTTGCTGGTAATCATAGCTTAATTCCCGCCGCAGATTGGCCAATGTGGCATCTAAATCCATTCCCGTAAAAACGGCCAAGGCTGGTACCGCAATGGCCAACAGTGCCACAAGAATATAGAAGACTTTTCGCTTTGTCATGGTGTTTGTGTTTTCTTTTTGGTTTCCGACACGAAGCAGGCCACCAGTCCATAGGTGATGGTGGGACGAATCCAGATTTCCGTGAGACTATAGGTGGTGAACTCGTCGGCAGGCTCGATAACGATGTCAATGTGATAGAGTATGGCAATGAGCATGTCGATGATGAAAATCGTCCACAAGTTCCCCTTGGTGTAACTTTCCCAGTCTTTGCGGGCATAGAAGAAGGTAAGCATGAGGAGCAGCAGCACCGAGAGGGTGAGGCATGCCAGCTGCAGGGAGTAATAGGCCAACGGAGGCGGGAACAGGATGTCGCGTAGCAGTATCGTCACGCCCACGCATACCGTGCACCAGTAGTTGAACTGCTGCGGTTGGAGCGCGTTGAAGAAGTACATCCAAATCATCACGATGCAGGCGATGTAGAACAGGTTGAGCACCAACTCAGGCCAGGTTTCCTGCAGCCCGTAATGGAAGATGCCGTAAATCATGATGCCCACTGAGAACATGATGGCCAAGGTGGTAATCACGATATCTATGATTTTGGCTCTTTCTTTGAATCTTGTTAACATGATTATTTAGTGTTTGTAAGCTTACTTGTTGTTTGATTTCTTGAATCGAATCATCTAACCATCTCTCTTAATTTGGTGAGGAACTTCGAAGGTGTGGATGTCTGAACAGAATGGGATAAAGACCAAACTCCACAAAGGCGATGATGGCATACCGCCCACACCGCACCATCAGCGCGGAGATACTGTCGCTGGACAGAAACTCTTGTGAGAACGGCAGCTTGAGCAGGGCGTTCAGCGCGAAATAGATGGTCACCCCTCCCAACACACGGACAATCATCCAAAGGGGATTGCGCGTATGCTCAAAGTGCACGTACCTATCATCCAGCAGCGTGCCCCCCATAAATCCAATCAGCAGTCCCATCGCGGTGAAGTAATCCTCGCTCTTACAAAAGAAGAAGCCAGGCACAGCTGTGACTAGCAAGATGCCGTACATCAGAAGGGTGTTCTTCACCCGATTTTGCAGTATCTGAATAATCACCACACTCACTATGCCTAATAGCCATCCTGCCAGCACGTCCGTGGGATAGTGTGCGCCGACCACGACTCGAGAAAAGCCCGTAAGCAACGGTATTACAATAGCAACCACCATCAACCACCGTTTGCGCAGGTTGGCCGCCAGTGAGCCGAACACCGTCACTGCGTTGGTCGAATGACCGCTGGGAAAGGAATAGCCTTGGGCCGCAATGTCGTAAATGTCTGCTTTCGGCTCAACGACACGCAAGATCTTGATGTTCTCATGATCGAAGTACGGTCTGCGGCGCAGGGCAATATTCTTGAACATGGCATTCCAGACTAAGCCCATCACAACACTCAGCCCAACCGTCCTGGCCAGTTTCTTGTCGTAGCACCAATACAGAAAACCCATAATCAGAATCAGCAACAGCTCCTCACCGAACACGGAGAAAAAAGAAATGATTGAAATCCCCGTGCTTCCAAGGTGAGTCTGCAGCCATTCCATCAGAGTGACTTCCCAAGGAAAGAAAAATGTGTTACCGCTTGGTGCCATTTATGCGTTTGTCTTATTTGCACTTATCAATAATTCATCAGGGAAAGGGAAATCAAAGTTAGGCATGTTACCAACATAATGCATGGTAGGTGAGCCGGATATGCCATCTATAGCCAAACCTGTCATGTCGATGGTATAAGTGTCGCCATTCCTTGCAACCGAGGCTTCACCGCTTGATGCAAACTTGAGTGTTTTGAGGCTCATGCCTTGCACATAGATAATTGAGTTATCATTGCTTGAATAAGTTCCCTCTGGAATGCCGTTGTCGAAGGATGTCTCCGAGATGAATCCAATCAAGTCGCCGTTTGCAGTAATGAAAGCAGCGACGTTATACGGCGTGGAGAAAATGTCAAGCTTTGTCCTGCCTGCCGTCAAGAGGTTGGTGCCGTTGAAATCGCCTTCTTCGGCAGTGGAAAGGACATAATTCAACATATCGTCTTCAAAGTCGACCGAAGAGGTCGTGACCTGTGTCATGTCTTTCACTTTCTTGACTTGGACACCTGTTGTTGTGACGGTGAACTTGTCTTGGTCCATTGCGAGTGTAAAAGATCCATTGTCGGCAACATAGACATCAGCTTGGTCCATAAGGGTTTCAAGGCTGAAGTTGATGATGTTGTCCACTTCATGTTCTGCAATGAGATACATCGGGAAGTGAGCTAATGGCTGTTGTGGGTCGAAAACAAGGTTGTGTGTGCCTGAGGTGTAGTCGCCTCTGAAAACGATGATGGCCCCTTTAGCTCTCTGGCCGAAGTCACCAACCGTCTCACCTTGAGACAACACTATAGCATTGTAAATCAACCCACTGTCTTGGATGTTTTCGATAGCATAGGCATTGTTGATGTCGAACTGTGTCGCGCCCAAAGAGAATTTCTGTGCGTGAGTGTCAGAATCAGTGGTAGTTTTGCTGCAACTCATGAAACTTGTTGTTACTGCTGCTACGAGCATAAATGTCAAAAAAAACTTTTTCATTTTTTTAGTATTTGATTATTAATGTTTTTATATAATACCTAATGTAAACATCTTAACTCTACCCAAGCCCTACCCAAGCCCTACCCAAATAATACCCAAGTAGTACCCAAGTCCGAAGTGGGGGCTGGGACTTGGGTGAAGCTTGGATGTGGGGGCGCTGCGAGGGTGTTGCGAGGGGTTAGTAGTCCCCGCAAATGGGCTAATTTTCTGGATTATTATCCAAATTTTAGGCATTTTCTTAACCTACCACAATATTCACAATCTTCTTCGGCACATAAATCACCTTGCGCACCTGCTTGCCCTCAAGCCATTTGGCTGACTCGGGGGCAGCGAGAACCGCGGCTTGCACCTCGTCTTGATTCAAAGTGACAGGCAATTCCATATTGAAGCGCATCTTGCCGTTAAAGCTGACGGGGTAGTTGAAGCTACTCTCCACCGTCTTGCTCTCGTCGTAGACAGGGAACGTGGCATTCACCACTGAAGTATCATGACCCAAAAGGTGCCACAGTTCCTCTGCAATATGCGGAGCATAGGGTGAAATCATCACACACAGCGGATCAAGCACTTCGCGCTTGTTGCACTTCAAATCGGCCAGCTCGTTGACGCAAATCATAAAGGCCGAAACGACCGTGTTGAACGAAATGCTCTCAATGCCGTCTTCTTCCTTCTTGATGAGCTTATGAAGACTCTTCAGCTCAGGAGCTGTGGCGGCTTCGTCGCTGACACAGAACTCATTGTTCTCGTTATGGAACAGCCTCCAGAACTTGCGCACGAAACGGAAAGTACCCTCAATGCCCTGCGTGTCCCAAGGCTTGGATTGCTCCAAGGGGCCAAGGAACATCTCATAGAGGCGCAGCGTGTCGGCACCGTATTTCTCCACGAGGTCATCAGGGTTCTGCACATTGTATTTCGATTTCGACATCTTCTCGACCTCGTTGCCGCAGACAAAGATATCGTTGCCATCCTTGTCTTTCTCCTTGATGAAGTGGGCATCCTTCAGGTCATCGCGCCATTGGCGGCAGGCCGCTATATCGAGGATGTCATTGTGTACCATGTTAATGTCCACGTGAATCGGGTCGCTGAACAATTCACGGTCAGGAATGTTTTTAGATACGAAGATGGGGCCACGATTATACTCTTCACCTTCCATGAAGGCAGGAACTTCCTTGCCTGCAATCAAGTCCTTAATTTTCTGCTCAACGATGTGGGTACCAGCCCTGTAATCATTCAAAACATCTATGTTGGGCACCAAAAGCAACTTGTAACCCTTTGATGCTGCGTACTCCTCCCACGGCTCGGCCACTTTCTCAAGGCTTCCCATGCGCTTAATTTCGATGAGGATGCCTTTTTCAGGACAGAAGAAGTCGAACTTACGACGACCGTCCTTAAAGTCTTTGACAAACTCCACACCTAAACGCTTATCCTTGATGATGTTCCAAACGTCGTATTCGCACAACTTCTCCAAATTGACACGATAAGCGAAGCTGGAGCGACCCTGAATCATACCCTGGTTAATCATCCGCTGGAAAGGCTCGTCCTTGCACGACAGACCAATGTCATAGAGAAACTTGCACCAGAAGCGGCTGTAAATCAAATGGCCAGTGGCGTGTTCAGCACCACCGATATAAAGATCAACATTCTGCCAATAGTCGTTGGCCTCGCGACTGAAATATTCCTTGTCGTTGTGCGGGTCTTCGTAACGGAAGTAGTAGCCACTCGATCCAGCAAAGCCCGGCATCGTGTTTGTCTCAATGGGATAGCCCTCTTCGGTGACCCAGTTCTTGGCGCGAGCTAAAGGTGGCTCGCCCGTTTCCGTGGGTTTGTATTCATCGATGGCGGGCAATTCAAGCGGCAGTTTCGACTCGTCCATAGCGTAAGGCATACCGTCCTTGTAATAAATGGGGAACGGCTCACCCCAGTAGCGCTGGCGGCTAAAGATGGCATCACGTAGGCGGTAGTTGGTCTTGCCTGTACCCACGCCTAATTTCTCCAATTCCTCAATCATACGCTCGATCGCTTTCTTCACAGCCAGGCCGTTGAGGAAGCCAGAGTTGACCAGTTCACCATCCTTGGCGTCAAAACTCTCCTCCCATGTAGCAGGATCGGTAGGCTCGGTGCCAGGTTTCTTCACCACCTGAATGATGGGCAGGTTGAAATGACGGGCAAAGGCGAAGTCGCGGCTGTCGTGGGCAGGCACCGCCATGATAGCACCCGTACCATACCCCATAAGGACATAGTCGGCAATCCAAATCGGCAACTTGACACCCGTGATAGGATTGATACCGTAGGCACCCGTGAAAGCACCGCTCACCTTGCGCACTTCAGCCATACGCTCGCGCTCGCTACGGTTCTTGGTGCGGGTGATATATTCTTCCACCTCGGCACGTTGTTCGGGGGTGGTGATTTCATTTACCAGCTCATGTTCGGGAGCCAGCACCATGAATGTGGTGCCAAACAAGGTATCGGCGCGGGTAGTGAACACCTCAAGGTCGATGTCCTTACCATCCACCTTAAAGATGACGGAGGCACCCATTGATTTGCCAATCCAGTTGCGCTGCAAATCTTTCACTGAGTCGCTCCAATCCACCGTCTCCAAACCTTGCAGCAGACGCTCGGCGTAGGCCGTAATGCGCAGTTGCCACTGCTTCATCGACTTGCGCTCCACAGGAAAGCCGCCACGCACTGAGAGGCCATCGGCCACCTCGTCGTTAGCCAACACCGTACCCAGACCCGGGCACCAGTTCACCATCGCCTCTGCCTGATAGGCCAAGCGGTAGTTCATCAGCACATCCTGCTGTTCCTTCTCTCCCATCGCCTTCCATTCGGCGGCGGTGAAACTCAGTGGCTTGCTCTCGGCCACGTTGAGGCCTTCCGTGCCTTTTTCTTCGAAGCGATGAATCAGTTTGCTGATGGGTTGTGCCTTTTGGCAGCCGTTGCAGTAGAAAGAGTTGAACAGTTGGAGGAACGTCCATTGCGTCCACTTGTAATAACTTGGTTCGCAGGTGCGCACCTCGCGGTCCCAGTCATAGCAGAAGCCTATCTTGTCCATCTGTTCGCGATAGCGGTTGATATTTTTCTCCGTTGTCACAGCTGGATGCGTACCCGTCTGGATGGCATACTGCTCGGCAGGCAGACCATAGGCATCGTAGCCCATGGGATGCAGCACGTTGAAACCTTTCAGCCTTTTGTATCTCGCGTATATATCAGAGGCGATATAACCCAACGGGTGGCCTACATGAAGACCTGCACCCGAAGGGTAGGGAAACATATCCAAGACGTAGAACTTGGGTTTGCTGTGGTCGATGTCGACCTTATAAATTTTGTTGTCGTGCCAGTACTGCTGCCACTTCTTCTCGATTTCGTTGAAGTTGTAATCCATATCCGATACTAGGTTTCAAAGAATTTGCAAAGATAGAGAAAAAAGGACATTTACATACAAAAAAAAGAAAAGCCTCTTTCGAAACTTTTCTTTTTCGTACTCCCGCAGGGGGTCGAACCCTGGACACCCTGATTAAGAGTCAGGTGCTCTACCAACTGAGCTACGGAAGCATCGTTTTGCGGGTGCAAAAGTACAATCTTTTTTTGTTCCCACAATACTTTTTCTCCACTTTTTTTATCTATTCTTGTAATTTATTATTTATCAGCAAATTATTCGCTCACCATACAACACCTATCAATCTGCAAACCATTGCTTAAACTCGCTCACACGGGCTTTGCTGATAATGATTTTATCAGGTACTTCGACATTGAGGTTCAAAGCTAACTTGTTGCCAAACCAAATTGACACATCCTTGATGGAAGCACGAGACACGATGTATTGGCGATTAGCGCGGAAAAAGGCCGAAGGCTCCAGTTGCTCTAACAACTCGTCCAAGGTCTGGTTGGTATAGTAATACTTGTGGTCGAAGGAGACGATTTTAACCATCTTGTCGTCAATGCAGACGTATGCGATATCCTTGGCCGCCAACGGAACCAGCTTGTCACGTTCAGGCAAAAGGAAATAATTTCTCCACTTGGGCTTCAACTCTTCAATCCTTTCCACAAGAGCCTTGTAATCGCCATTCGTCCCTCTTTTAATGGCATTGAACTTGTTCATCGCTCTTTCAAGATCCTTCTTATTGATGGGTTTCAGCAGATAGTCAATGCTGTTCACTTCGAAAGCCTTAAGTGCATACTCGTCGTATGCAGTGGTGAAAATCACAGGGCAGGCAATGTCAACCTTATCAAAAATAGCAAACGAAGACCCATCAGCCAAATGGATATCCATAAACATCAGGTCAGGCATTGGGTTGGACTTCAACCATTCTTTGACCTCAACGATGGTTTGCAACACTCCTAGAATTTCTGTTTCGGGGCTGACCTTTTCAATCAACTTGCAGAGTGCCTGCGAAGCCATCATTTCGTCTTCAATAATTAATGCTTTCATAGTACATCGATTTTCAATTCTTTACAAGGGGCAAAGTTACAATAAAATCTTTTCCATCATCACAAATCCCCACTTTTTTGTTCCATTGCAGACGGTAACGCTCCGTCAGATTGGCTAGTCCTATGCCATTACTGTCCTCTTCCATTACTTTGGGTTGAATGGGATTGCTGACAACGAGATGGCCCTCGTCGTCAGTCGAAATATGCACCACCAAGGGTTGTTTGACGGAGATGACGTTATGTTTGATGGCGTTTTCCACCAAGCCTTGGATGGCAAGCGGCGGTACCAGATAGTCATCATAACGCTTATGGTCGATGTGATGGTCAAAGGTAAGGTTGTCGCCATAGCGGATTTTCAGCATACGGCAATAATCAGCGGTGCATTTCAACTCCTCGGCAAGGGTGACCACCTCGCGTTTCTGCAAGGTGTAGCGCAACACCGTACACAGCTGTTGCACATATTCTTCTGCACGGTCGGGATCCACCGTGATGAGTGACTGGAGGGTGTTCATCGAGTTGAAAAGGAAATGCGGGTCGAGCTGGTTCTTCAGGGCCTCGTAACGCGAGCTGAAGCTCTCTGCACGAAGCATCTCGTTCTCAACAGCCGTCATCTTCTCCAAATGCAACGAACGCAGCAGATAGCTAATCATGACCGGCAGCACAATCAGCGGCATATCGCCTAACCAACTCCTGAAGAAGACTCGGGAAGGTAGATGATCCTTATACTCAGGCGGAGACCAGATTTGATGATTCAACAAGGTAATCAAAGTGCTGATAATCAAACCCACCAAGAGCGACCCCACGATATTGGCCACCAACTCGTCACGCCGTTTCTTAAAAGGATAGCTCAACACCTTGCGCTCATAGCTAAACAACAGAAACGTCATGATGAAACTAAACACGACATTGCCCAACACAATAATCCAATAAGCAGGCTTGACATCAACAGGCTCGGCCATCGGCATCAAGGGACGACTGAAATGACGCTTCAAGATAAAGAGCACATAAAAGCCTATGGTTATCGCCAAAGAGAGAAACGCAATCCGTTTGAGCGACAAGTAAGCATTGACATTATTTCTTTCGTTCTTGTTCATATTACACAAAACAAAAACGCCATACTAAGATGGCGTTTTTCCTCCCTTAAACGGGGAGTGTTAGATATGGATTGAATCTCATCATTCTTTTTCGCCCTTGCGGCTTTTACCGAGGAGATAAGCACCGCCCAAGACGGCAAGCAGCATTACACCATTGCCAATAGGGGCAAAGCCTTCAGCTTGGTCCCACTCCACCCCATGGAAGGGAACAATATTGCCTAACTCATCCATCTCGCCACAGCGATTGGTTAGCGACTCGTCATCAAGGAAGATTTGAGCCGTAACGGGTGCTACCGAAAGCATGGTAACCATAAGAATGGCAAAAACTCTTTTTTTCATTTCATTAGGTCTTTTGCAATTTGTTCTCATGTCTTGGTCCTCCTCTTATTTGATAACGATTTTCTGTACTTTAGTTCCATTGACTGTGTCGAGCCGCAACAAGTACACACCCACGCTGACATCAGGCAAAGCTGTTGCGGTTTGCATTCCTTGAAGCTCTTTAGACATCACTTTACGTCCTGTTACATCAAACATCTGAAGCGTACCCTCGCCGTTGACCACAAGTTCGTCACCCGACTGGAATGCGAAGTTCGTAACTTGCTGGTCGCCTTCCGTCTGGTGATCATCAATGCCTGTATACCCGAACAAGAGACGGAAACGGCTGCGATAATCCGATGTGCTTGCCACGAAACGATACTCTCTTTCAGTAAGGCAATCCACGTCGACACCCGTCATATTGTCAATCAGGTGCAGATAACTGAAATTGCCGTTTTGCGTATTCCATGTCATTGTGTATTCACCGTTCTCGTATGCCTCGAAACGGATGGGCACTTCGGCCATACCAGGCTTGGTGAACGCAATCGCCCAGTCACGATCCTCATAGCGACACCATACGTGGCACGTGGCAAGCCTTAAGTCACGCATCATGAGAGCTCCGCCTTGGTCAGGTCTACCCAACTCCACCGTGGTCATATCACGGTTTCCTGTGGCATCGGTGGCAAACAGGTTCACCAAAGGATAAGCAGGCTGTTCCGCATCACGGAAATGACCGCCATCACCATAGATATCACGCATGTCAGGGGTGAACACGGCAGTAGTATCATCCGACTCACACGCCAGCTGTATCATGAATCCCTGATGAGGCGCAATGTACCTTGGGGCACCATATGGATTCACTGAAGAATGGTAAGCATAGTATTTGTATCCTCCAGGATAGGTAGTGTCAGCATCCACGTATGGATCTTCATCAAGCACGGTGTAGAACCAACCTGTAGTGTCGCACTCCCAGAAAGCACTGCTATTCTTCCATGCAAACTTGTCGAAATCAAGATATGCCAAATAAGGATTACCTAACAAGTTGTAACCTGGTCTGACATTATTATGGAAAGTAACAGGAATGGCCAGCTGAGGCTCGTTACCATTCAACACACCATAGCATTGCAGGTAAGTGGGTTGACGTGTGGCCAAAAGATAACCCTTGCCCACAACAAGCATTTCCTCATTTTGATAGGGTATGGCAACCAGCGTGTCATCCTCATGCCAGTGGCTCTGGCTGTTGCGTTTGAAATTCACCCAATGGTGGTCGGCCTCAGTGTAAGTGTAATAGTCCCAATCCTGATAATAGTTCTCATGATTGACTCCCATAGGCGTTGTATTGTCATTCGGCACATAGATTGTACCATAAACATGGCTTGGGAAATAGCCATCACGCTCCGATTCATCATAGAACTGATAATAAGGCATCGGATCACCTGAAGCACTGGATGAATGCCCATAACTGAACAGATACTGCGTTGCATCTTCAGTTCCATCACTCTTGACATACTTCACAGCAAGCGGGGCATTGGCCAACGGGGTAGAGAACATGTGCCAGTCGATATAGTCAATCATGCCCCCACCATAAGTAGGATTAGCACCATTAGCACCGGCTGAATTGTCCAGAGTGACACCAACATATGCATTGAGCGTATCGTTCTGTATCAAGCTTACTTTCTCATCGATATATAGTTTCGCACCTGAATGGACATTGCCGTTCACATTATCGTTGCTTTGATACAGGCAAATAGCGGCAGAATCAGCCTCAGCGGGGTAGGCAGCAATCAGATCGTTAATCTGTGCATAATGCAGGAAGAACTCGCTCTCGCCCCCATTGGCAGCACCCAAGCAGGCCACTGCATCCGTCGAAGGCATCCGCAAAATGGGATAATCTCCATTGATGACAGTGGTAGTCGGTCTCATCCAGTGTGTATAAATGGAGTAGCTACCGTTCATGTCGTTCACCCAATTATTGAGGCAAAACAGCATCTGCTTATCTTCATCCACCAACGGATAAGGATCGGGGGTGGGCTCAACCGGAATATAAGTGCTGTTGCCTTCCACCACATGGACTTGGACATCACGCCTTAAATATAAATAAGGTGTCTCAGCATTGTTGTCGTAATAACGATAATTGGTGAAGACGCTACGTGGATTCTTATATGCCACGTAACGCACGCTGCCTTCCTTGGAATAGCAGTATTGCAAATCAGCGTTTTCGTTGTGCTGTCCAACAAACCATCCAAAGCTAGGAGCCGTAGGAACCGTGCCTCTCAGCCTTACATAGCAATTCGCTATCCCTCCTGAGTTTTCGCCGACAAGACCGCCGAAATACTGTCCTGTGCCAGTAAAGTTGAACTTGGGGTTGGCAAAACTGTTATAAAGACTACCACTCACAATCTGTCCCACGATTCCGCCCATCTTTCCACCCTCAATATCAGGCATGGCACAAATGGAATGAATCAAAGTTGTGCTATTGCCATCAAGGCCCATACGCCCTACAGCACCACCCACAATCATATTTGGGTTTTCAACGTTCAGACGGGCTGAAGCCTCGCAATTGCGCAATACGGCACCTTTCTCCATTTCTGCAACAAGCGCGCCCACAAAAAGGTCATCGTCGTTGTTCTCAATAGTAAACAAAGCATCCTCAAGGAACACATCCTGGACCACACCTTCCTCAACATTACCAAAGAAACCATAACCAAAGTGAGTCTTGTAGGCCATACTGATAATGCCTTGTATAGTATGACCATTGCCGTTAAATATACCTTTGAAAGGTGCTTGCTCGTCCGTATTAGGATTGGAAATACCGATGGGAACCCATCCATATTCGCTCATATCCAAATCAGCATTAAGGTTGATAATGGTATCCATCAAACTATGCGGCGTGATGTCGGGCAAATCTTCAAAATCCTTTCTTCCATTGACCACCGTAATCAGCCAAGCCAAATCCTCTCTCGAGTCAATATTGTCAAAACTGAAACCCTCTGGCTCAACAACAACAGCTTCGGGCCAAAAACCGTACAGATAGACATGATCGGGGTCAAACACCGATGGCCAATCTCTACGATGTAGGGAGGTGTATCGATCAGTATCGTCAAACAACACTTCTTGGAATGGATGAAATGGACCAGTGGTGAAATTGTCGAGATAGTCCCAACTGGTTGCCGACGGGGCACAGTAAATCACAGGGACAAGATTCCTAGGTACACTGAAGCCCACCTTCGATGTCGCATCAATGCCATTCTCCACAACCGTAATCACATCGGGGTGCAATGCACTGCCGAAAGTAGCGTCTGGGTCAGGAAGATAAACGTTATTGCGAGTGTCATTGGTGATGTTATACGTTTCTGGAGTGTCAGTATCAGCTGCAAAATTATCCTTCGCTACAATAGTATTTACAGTCAGCATGTTATCACCAACAATAAGTCTTCCTTTCAGGAAAACGCCACCGCCAAATTGGCCCAACGGAACGTAATTCCTATTCAATAAAGCAGAACCCTTAAGCAAAAGCATTCCTACACTATCGATATACAATCCACCACCTTCTTCCATAGCAAAATTGTAACTGATATCACCGTCAGAAAACTCCACAAAGCCTTTCTTGGAATAAATGCCTCCACCTCTATTAGCTGTATTGTATCGAACTTGGCTCAAGCTGTCAGTCTTGGCCACATAGACCTCAGCATCGTCGCCATTGGAATAAAGGCCACCGCCTTCTTGAGCCATATTGTGCAAAATCTTACCACCCTTAATGGCAATAACGCCACCCGAAGTGTAGATACCACCGCCATAGCTCGCCATGTTCGAGTAACTATCGTCAGCACCACCTATTATACCGCCTTTCATCGAAAAGCTACCACCAGAGATGTAAAGACCGCCACCGCTGTCATCTGCCACGTTACTGAACACGGATCCTCCATCATAATCAATCGTACCGTTATTTAGGCAAATACCGCCGCCATAAACGGCAGTGTTTCCTGAAATATAACAATCATTGATGTGCATGGCACCATTGTCAACGAACAAACCGCCACCGCTGCCACCGACCGCTTCGTTGTTGACCACATTCATAGCATCCAGCGAATTGCCAGTAAAACCCACATTGACTACCACTCCGCCATTGGCAAAAATACCACCGCCATCCGTTTCAGCATTGTTCGATGCCACCTCACCGTAATTCAAGTCAATGTTGGCATGATAAACCTCTGATGTTCGCGTAATATAGATACCACCGCCATTTTCAGCGTGATTGTCCCTAATCGTGGCACCATTGACCTTCAAGCTGACAGAAATGGTATCTCCCGATGCATTAGTCACAACAGTAGTAGAGCCATTCTTAATATCCTTAATTCTGAACCAAATGCCGCCACCGTTCCCAGCCGCCGTATTGCCTTCAATAACTGTTGTCGAATCCAAGTCGATGACAGGATCAAAGATCTGCAACGTGGCAAGATAGCTACTTCTTGAATAAGGAGTGTAGCACAAGCCACCGCCATTTCGACTCGACGTGTTATTTGTGATATGCGTGCCTCTTATTTTGGCAAGGCTCGAGATATAAATTCCACCGCCGTCTCCCCTATTCCAGTTACCATCAATAACGCAATTGTTCAACCTCAAAGTATCAGCATCAAAGGCATTCCAGTGAATCAAACCAATCTGTTGGGTATTAGTACTACAATTGAAATTATTCCTCACTGAACAATCATTCATCGTGAGGCCGCACCTACTGACGCCCCACGTTCTAATCACACCACCATTAGTACTATTGAGTCCTTTGGAACAGCAATAAGTAATATCACAATGATTCATGACTATCGTAGAAACTGGGACTGGACTCAAATTTGCGACCCTCACACGAAGAGCACTTCCACAGGAAACCGCATAGCAGCTGTCAATACTACAATAATCCATTGTAATAACGTGGCCAGACTCATTCGTACTGTTATCCGACTTACTAATGATATTCATAGCACCACCATCAGAGCCGCCATTGTTATTGAAATTATTACGCATGACCACATAGTCAAAATCGATGGTACCGCCTACTGATATTACCAATGCGGCATGAGCCAACACTGTTCCGCTACTGGTATACCCTGCATTATAAGTGTCACCACTTTGAGTGATACTAAAATCCTTGCAACCTCCATCAAGAATAAATTCCTTACCAGATTCTCCCTGAACAATCAGGTTACAATCAGAAACCAACGTCGTGTTATTGTTTACATAGAAAAACTCATCCGAATAAGTTGTGGCACGCTTCAACGTCGCATAACCTGCAGTGTAGTTCGTGCCAAGCGACAAACGAAGGGTTCCGTGTGTCACATTGAATCGTCCAGCAAGATAGATATAATCCGTGGTATTAAACACGATGTTCAGCGTACCGCCTAATACATTAATGTTACCCAAACAGTCATACGAACCTTCACCATCCACACTAAATTGGTTCCCGATGGTGGTAGCCAACACTATTGTCCTGTCACCACTGCTATGAGTCAGGCCATAATTCTCCGCCCAAGCAGGACGAGCAGCAAGGCACAACACCGTCACAACAAAAATTGACGCAATTTTTCTAATTGTTTTCATATCGATCGCTTTGTTATTTTCAATTTTACAGACTTTATTGTAATCCAAAATGTGAGCAAAACTCAACCATCTTTTTGATTCTCAAAAGGATGGAATCATAAATACGCACACTATATCGTTGCAAATATACAAATAATTCGGGAAATACAAGTTTTCATTAGAAAAATAAGGAATTTTTGTCCCTAATTAATACTGTTTTCCGTCTATTTCACCGCGCTCTCTGAATTTCCTCACAGAAACAAAATACACATCAACAAAAAATACTATCTTTGCCGACAAAATCAACAAATATGACAACGTCAAGCAATTGCTCCCATGGATAAGATTTCAGCGAAATATGATTTTAGTTACGTGTCTTCAAAAATGTTGGAAAAGACCATGAAAGAGTGTTCCCAATCTCATTTTTCCGACAAATTAATGGACGTGGAGATTATTAATCAGGGTATTGTTTTGCCTTGTGTGAAAGGTCGTAAAGGTGGGGTCGTTGATGAAACTGGAAAATATTTTGCCCAATCTTTTGTTCACAAGGGATTAGGAGGAGCATATGACTTCGATGATTTAGAATGTGAATATTGTGATGATGAGGTGGTGTATGTTGGAATGTTTCATAGCGTTTGGGGGCATTGTCTTACGGATAACTTGAAGCTACTTTGGTTCTTGTTTGATGAAAGATTTTATGAGTTAAACACTTTGAAGTTTGTTTTTACGACATTGCACGAAAGTTTTGAGTTTTCAGATAATGCAAAATCTTTGCTGGAACGATTAGGAATTGATGTCAATCAGCTTGTTAGAGTAACAAAAATCACTAAATTCAAGCGAATCTATCTTCCCGAGGATTGCTTTATTCGGGAAGAGCATAAAGGTTGTTGGTATACCAATGAGTATAAATCGCTTATCGACCGCATCGTGTCTTTTCCCATCCAAACAACAATAAACGATTCTGCCAAATTACGTGATTATGTGTATTTCACTAGGACAAAGCTGAATGATGCTCATGATCATGGGGAGGAAAGAATAGAACGGGTCTTTAGGGAAATGGGCTATGCCATAATGTCGCCGGAACAAATGACTCTTGATGAGCAAATAAAAGTTTTAAGCCATTGTTCGGTGTTGGCTGCTACAGAAGGCTCAATCACGCACAATGCAGTTTTTATGAAAGAGGGTTCAAGCATAGTGATTGTGAGAAAAAGAGACTTTGTAAACGAATATCAGTTGGCCATCAACGAAATGCGTGCGCTTCATGTCACTTATGTGGATTCCCACATGTCGACACGTATAGACAAGTACCACTCCTATAAAGGTCCTTTCTTCATGTATTGCAGCAGTAACTTGAGCAAGTTTGCCAAGTGCAAAAAGCCACTTTTCCCTGTGTTTTCTTATATGAACTATTTATGGAAGTATAGGCCCAAACATATTGGGAAAAAGGTTTTAAAAAAGGTTTTTCACCGACAATCTAAGAACACGACAAAATTTCAAAATCCCTATAAACATGAAAGTTTTCGTCAATGACAATGAAGTGCGCACCTACTACGGTGCAAAGGTAAAATCCGTGGTGTTGGCCTACTGCAGCGCCAATCACTTATCCCTTAATCTCAACAGCATTGAAGTGAGAGATGCCTACGGCAATCGGGTCGACCTTGACGGCTCGCTTCGAGCCAATTCAAGAATTTATATCAAACTCTGATCAACATGAAAAGAACTAACAAACTCACCTTGGTGGCATGTGCCGTTCTGCTGTTTCTCGCTTCCTGTGAGACCAAGCCGAAAGAACAAAAGATTTACATCGCCACCACCAACGACATGCATGCCAACATCGACAATTTCCCCAAGATGGCAGCCCTCATCGACAGTCTGCGTAACGTTCATCCCAACCTACTGTTATTCAGTGCTGGAGACAATCGTTCGGGCAACCCTATCAACGACCGATATACCGAGCCTTCAAAGCCTATGTACGAGCTAATGAATGCCGTCGGCTTCGACCTGTCGTGCTTCGGCAATCATGAATGGGACGGAGGCCCACTTGCCTTGCGCAACGTGTTGAATTGGGCCGACTTCCCCTTTGTTTGCGCCAACGTCACCTTCGACGACACGCTACAAATGTCCAACGCACATCCCTATGTCACCTTTGAGCGCAACGGACTGAAAATCGGCGTTATCGGCGGCATACAGTTAGGTGAAAACGGTCAACCCGACTTCCACCCGAAAAACGCTGGCGGATCTCATTTCGTGCCACTCAATGAAGTGCTACAACAATACATTGACGAATTGAACGACTGCAACGCTATCTTCCTCCTCTCCCACTGTGGCTATGAAGAAGACCGTGAGACTGCAGCACAATTCCCACAGCTGGCTGCCATCTTCGGCGGACACAGCCACACCCTCGTTGAAGAGAAACAACTTGTCGACAGCGTGATGATTACCCAAGCTGGTTCCAAGGTTAAGTTCGTAACCCTCAGCACATTCACCTTCGTCAACGGCAAACTCGCTGACAAAGAGATGCAGCAACTTTCCGTTTTGGATTACCCGAAAAAAGACGAAAAAATCAGTGCTATGGTCAAGCAATACAACAGCGACCCTTATTTCTCTACCGTCGTCACCTATAACAAGAGTGCCGTTGAAAGCTACGAGTCGTTAGGTTGCCTGATGACCGATGCCGTCCGAGCCACTACAGGTGCTGACCTAGCCTTCCAAAACCCGGGCGGTGTGCGTTTCGATACCCTCTCTGTGCGCCCCGTCACCATCAAGGATCTCTTCGCCCTCGACCCCTTCGACAATGAAATCATCCAGTTCACCCTCACAGGCGAAGAGATTATCCGCCTCATGAAGAGTTGCTACATTACTGACGGAGGCCCCATTTACTGCTCTGGCTGTTCCTACAGCTACACAGACCAAGACGGCGAAATGGCCGACATCAAGGTAACGCTCGCCAATGGTAAACCCTTGGGCATGAAGGCCAAATACAAAGTCATGATGAACAGCTATATGTCGTCAGTATTCGAATACGAGCACGATGATCCGGGACAGTCTATATTCCGCACATCAAACGACATTATGCTTGAATTTCTATCAAAGAATCCTGAAATTGACTACGGTAATGTGACCCGCGTCATCGAGCAATAATTTTGGCACGGTTTTGGTATCGTGAAAGGGTAAGAAACGACAAACTGAAGTCAACCCCCTTAAACAAACGCTACCATGAAAGCCAAGAACATCCTGATGACCCTCCTGTTAGTGACGGGAGCCATCGCAGCAAAAGCAGCCGGTTATCCACCCGAACTCGCTTTAGTGTCACAGCCCGTGATGGCCTACAACGCCAATTCCATCACAGTCTACTATGACGTCGAGAACATTGGCGACTACACCTACCGGGGCAGCGTTTGCCTCTATCTCTACCCCGACGAAGGCTACAGCTACGCCGAGAAATGGGTGAAGGTACGCCCAGGGCGCATCAAGAGAATCGCCATCGAGATTCCGGCCTATCGTATCCGCAAGGGACACCCCTTCACTATCATGCCCTACTACGAGATGGGCAATGAACTGTACAGCTTTACCACCTTCGAATATTTCGAACCTATCACCTTCTTCTGGGAGGGATCGCGCACTGAGCGCTGGGTAGTCATCAACATAGGGCCCTGCCCGAACTACTACCATCGTCCGGGCAGCTATCGCTACTACTACGACGGTTTCCGTCCAATGACACCGCCTCCTGGTCATGAGCCACATCCGATGGACCCGATGCACCACACCTACAGCTATCACCACAACAACGGAGGCTATCCTGCCGGACACTTCGGAGAAGGTCACGGTCCGAAGCCCGGACACGAAGGCGAGACACCCAAGCCTAACGGCGGTGAAGCCCCGATTGCCACGGTGAGACCCAAGCCCAACGGAGGCAGCATGAGCCACGGCCACAGTGGCATAGGTGGTGGCAACAGCCCCGCGCCCAACAGCGGTGACAACGCAGGCAGCGGTAGAACGCCCAACAGCAATAGCAGCCGCCCAACAGGGAATAGCAACGTCAGCCGTCCATCAAGCAGTTCCAACTCAAACCGAGTGGGTAGCTCAAGCTCTAGCAGCCGTCCCAGTGGAACCACCAACAGCAATGGTAGCAGCTCAAGCCGAGTGAGTAGCTCAAGCAGCAGATCAAGTTCCAACAGCGGAGCCAGAAGCAGCTCAAGTTCGGCCAGAAGTTCAAGCAGTTCAAACTCAACAAGCAGAAGCTCCAGTGGCTCAAGCAGCGGACGCAGATAAGAGAATACGGTGATCAAAATCTCGGGGATGACCAAACGGTTGTCCCCGTTGCTTTTATTCTAGCAGCCATCTCCAAACCAACAATTTTAGAACCCACTGGAGACCAATGAGTGTCATCCAAACGATAGACATCTTGAGTGCCTGATAATATGTAAGGAAGCAATAGTTCTTTGGTGTTTAATATAGAATCATTGGAAGGGAAATAATCAAGCAAACAATTACGTTTATGTTTATTTGAGATTAACGGTTCATAGGCATCATACTTGTCAGCAGCAATCATATAATACAACGTAATATCATGCTGTTTCGCTATGCGGAATAGTGAAGTCAACGTATTGCGCATCCGTGGAATTTGCTGTTGAACATCGTCAACCATGTTCGCCTCATCTTCGAAGTAAGAGAACAAAGTTGAAGCATAACGTTGATGGGTAAAACAAGGTTGAGACAAGTTGAAACGATGTGTCGGGCATTCTTTCCCCATTCTATAACGCATAAAAACTGTAGTCTCTGCAACCCAATCTCTTTTTTTCTTTGCTTGACTTTGTGACATATCTGTCGTTGGCAGTCCTTCAACATAAGTACGAAAATAATTATCAACAGCCAGAGGTGAAGTCAACCTCAAAACCAAATGGCGTTCCACCGTTTCAAGAATGACAATACAATGGTCGGGTATAATCTGTTCCTCAATTAAACTCACAAACAACTGTTCGGGATAAAACCCGCAGTGATAGTTTCGAAAATTAACCAACTGAATGCCTAAATCTTCCGCCATATATCGGCTCCAACTGTTCTCTATATGATTGCTTTTTTGTGTAGATTCCTCTCTATTACTGAAGGAATCTCCTATGACAATTACACTCCCACTATCTATTTCCATTTCTTCATGCCAGGGCATAATATATGTTGAGTCGAAGGGATAGTGTTGGTGTATATTATTGACATATTCCCATCCTATTGGAATTTTCCCTAATGAAGACAAACCAGATGTGATATTGGGGGATATGGCATATCTATAGACTACGATACATGTGAATAATATCGCAAATGTCGTTAGAAATTTAGTGAGAAACCGTTTCATCAGAACTGAAAATAAATAAAAGTTTCCGCTTGATTATAATAAAAGATGATGCAAATAGCTAACGCTGAATAAATAATATATCGAAAACACCAATGGACATTATGCAACTCCAAACCATGTTGTTTATTACGTTGTATCCATTCTACAACAAGCATCAACACTATCATGCCGAGAACAGGGATCATCTTTGCAGAACCGTTTTGAGGAACAGATAACAAACTTACATTCAGAATCCCGCAATAATACGCCCACGCCTGTCCAATACTGTCAGCCCTAAAAATAATCCATCCCATCATCACTAAGACAAATGTTAGAAGCATTCGCCATGCTTCCTTCCATGTGGGAAAGATTCTCCCTTCCGACACTGGGTTTGTGTACTTACGGTTCTTCCCCGTCAGAATCAAAGGCAGAAAAAGGACTGCATGATATGTACCCCATGCCAGATAAGTCCAATTGGCTCCATGCCACAATCCACTCACAAGGAAAATGATTATTGTGTTCCTTATCAACAATGTTTTCGACACCTTGCTTCCTCCCAAAGGAATGTATAAATAGTCTCGAAACCATGTTGTCAATGAAATATGCCACCTACGCCAAAATTCTGCTATGTTTCTACTAAAGTAAGGGAAATTGAAATTCCGAATTAACTTAATGCCAAATAGTTTTGCCGTACCGATAGCAATGTCAGAATAGCCTGAAAAGTCACCGTAAATTTGGAAGGTGAAAAAAATCGCTGCCAACAACAGTGAGCTTCCACTTTGCCCTGTACTAGTCGAGAACACCTGATTGACATACGTCGCGCAGTTATCAGCAACTACAATCTTTTTGAACAAGCCCCACAAAATCTGGCGCATTCCGTCAACGGCGGTGTCATAGTCGAATTCCCTTTTCTTCAGAAATTGTGGCAACAAATTCGTCGCTCGCTCAATAGGACCAGCTACCAACTGAGGGAAAAACGAAATGAAGGCGAAGAAGGCAACTATGTCTTTTGTGGGCTCAATCTTACCTCGATAGACATCAATAGAATAGCTCAAAGCCTGAAAGGTGTAGAACGATATGCCCACAGGGAGTATTACCTTCAGCAAAAGCCCATCCGCAGAGGCATGAAACAGCCGAGCAAACTCCATAACAAAAAAGTCATAGTACTTGAACAGTGCAAGGATACCAAGGTTCAGCACGATATTAACCCACATCCATGCTTTCGCCTTTTTCTTCGAATCCACCTTTCCTATCAGTAGTCCACTGCTCCACGAACAGAAAGAGGTAAGAGCTATGAGCAACAAGAATTTCCAATTCCACCACCCATAGAACACATAACTTGCCACCACTATTAAAGCATTCTGCAACCTTAACTGTTGCCTCGACTTGCTAATAAAGCGGTCAAATACAAACCAATAGAGCACGAACACTATCGGAAGAAAAAGGGCAAACTGCAAGGAGTTAAAGAGCATGATGATGGAGTTTGTGTGTGCAAAAATAGTAAATTTGAAGTAACCAACAATTAAAATCTGTTTCCGCCTTATATCGCAATAGGATAATACTCAAAAAAACAATGGCAAAAAGATTGTCACATCTAAAAAAAACATACCTTTGCACCGAGTAGAAAAAACGAAGTAGTGATGGTTTCTATTATTATTCCAGTGTATAACACTGAACCCTATATAGAGGCTTGCTTGCAAAGTGTAATGCAACAAACGTATGATGGAGCGATGGAATGCATCCTTGTAGATGATTGTGGAACGGATAATAGCATCACTATTGCGCAACAGATGATTGTCGCATACACTGGTACTATTCAGTTTGTTATTCTTCATCATAATCAAAACAGGGGGCTCTCTGCTGCCCGCAATACGGGCATTGCAGCCGCGAAAGGGGAGTATGTCTTTTTACTTGACAGCGACGATGAAATCACGATCGACTGCATCGAAAAAATGATGGCTATAGCAATAAAAGACACTACTATCGAGGTGGTTCAAGGCAGACACCTCTCCCATCGAAAGGATGAAACTTCATCGGCTTACCCTCGGATTCGAGTTACCCATGCATGTTCAAATGATGAAGTACGGCGTTGTCTTTTTCTTCACTTCCAAATTCCTGCTTCGGCCTGTAACAAGTTGATGAAGCTCTCACTCATCAAAGACAATCATCTTTCTTTTATGGAGGGGCTATTATATGAAGACATTCCTTGGACTTTTCATTGGTTAAAATATGCCTCGAATGTCTGGTTCATTCCTGATGTTACATATCTTTACAAAAAGCATCCCGGTTCCATTGTAACAAGCACAGACGAAAAAAAGGTAGCCTTTCATCGTCTGACTGCATATCATGAAATTGTGACTCACCTTACTCCAGACCATGAAAAAGAAGAGGTTGAGTTTTTTGCCAAGCCTTTCGCCAGTTATTATATTCGTCATGCATATAATTTCCCAGAATTCAATCCCGACGCGCGGATGTTTTTGAGTAAAGCATGGAAATATAAGAATTATGATTTATGCGAAATTTTAGCAATCTGTTGGGTTTTCGGTAGGTTTAAATGGGGAAAATCAATACATTCGATTTTTCTAAGGCTGAAGCAACCAAAACGCATTCAAGATGACATTCAACGGCACTTTAAAGCAAAAAGATGATTACACCCATACCCTATTAAAGCATGAGAACGACAAGCATAACCAACCGCGAGATTTGGCGTATCGCCTATCCCATCATGCTGGGTAACCTTGCCCAGACCATCATCACTTTCACCGACACCGCTTTCCTCGGCCACCTCGGCACCAACGAGCTGAGTGCCTCCATGATGGCTGGACTGTACTACTTCGTTTTTACCACCTTGGCGATGGGCTTCGCCGTAGGCATCCAGATTTTTATCGCTAGGCGTTACGGCGAAGGTGAGTATAAGCGCATCGGCGTGGTGTTTCAGCACGGAGCGCATTTCGTGCTCGCGCTGGGATTGTTGCTGTTCTGCATCCTCTTCTTTTTCAGCCACCGCCTGCTGCAAATCATCATCGAGTCCAACAACATCTATGTGGCGGCTAACGAATATTTGAGATACCGACAGTTCGGCATCTTCTTCGTTGTGTTTAACTACCTATTTCGCTCGTTCTATGTAGGCATCAGCAGCACACAAGTCATCACTTTCTCGACACTCATCATGGCTGTGGTCAACATCTTCTTCGATTGGGCCTTCATTTTTGGTCATGTGGGACTGCCTGAAATGGGCATAGGAGGTGCGGCCTTGGCCTCACTGTTAGCTGAAATCACAGCGTTCTGCTTCTTTTGGATTTACACCTACTTCAAGATACCGCATGAGGAATATGGAATGTTCCGTTGGCACAAAAAAGAGCCACAACTACTGGCCGACCTACTAAAAGTGGCCTTCCCGAGCATGATACAACGCCTGTTTTCGTTTGGTGCTTGGTTTATCTTCTTTGTCATGATTGAAAAGATGGGTGAGACCGCCATAGGCGTGTCGTCAGTGGTCCGTAGCACCTATATGATTCTCATCATCCCAGGCATCGCCTTTGCAGCGACGGCCAACACTCTTACAAGTCGTATTATCGGGGAGGGCAAAAGCGATGAAGTGATGGCCTCCGTATGGAAAGTGGTGAAAAACAGTTTCCTGTGTAGTGCCGTTCTGGTGGCGGTAGTGGCTGCCATCCCTCATTTGGTTTTGCAAATCTACACCGATGATGCTACATTGGCGCAGGCAGCCATACCTTCAGTTCATGTAATTTGTGTCGCCACTTTATTGGGTGCTTTCTCCATGACCTTTTTCGAGGCTGTCTCAGGAACCGGAAACACCACAGCGGCAATGGCTTTGGAGTTCGGCATCCTCATCGCCTATATTGTCTACGTCTTCCTAATGTCGAAGACCTCTACTATCGCTGGCGTATGGACAGCCGAGTGGCTCTACAACATCTCCATTGGACTCATCTCACTGCTCTACATCTGGAAAGCCGATTGGCAAAAGAAGAGGATATAGAGAAATCACCAGAATGGGTATCAGACTGTCAATGTGTTGACGATGGTATCCACCAAGTTATAGGCGCCGTCGTAAACATCTTTCAGCGTCGCGTCGAGCATATAAGCCGGTGTAGTGAAAACCAAATGGGCATTGTCGGCTACAACGTCGCCATGTTCTGTTTGCACATGACTGGCTCCCATTTTATTCACATTATCCACATCGGGCGTACCGTCCTTGCCAAGGGTGATGCAAACTTCTGGGATGAGTTTGGCGAACATCACTGGCGAGATACACATTCCACCAATGGGCTTGTGAGCCTGATAGGTCTCGAGGATGGCACGAGCCACATCGGGCTGTACCTCCATAGAAGCACCTTGGTAAGCATAGTCGCATAGATTCTTGGCTACACCATAGCCCCCGCTGAAGAGCAAACCGTCGTAATCGGCAGCCTTGTATTCTTCAATGGGGAGCACACGCCCACGGGCGAGGCGAGCCGCCTCGACAAGGATGTTTCGTTTGGCATTGCACACCTTCTTGTCCGTCAGGTGGTCGATGACCTCCGTCTGAGGGCGGTTGGGCGCAAAGCACTGGTACTGACACTGATGCTGCTCAAGGGAGAGCAAGAGAGTAATGGCTTCGTTAATTTCGCTGCCGTCCTTGCGACCGCAGCCTGCTAAAACTACTGCAAATCTTTTCATAATGGATTCGGATTATGATTTTTCAAATGATGATTTATTGGGCAAAATACAAGCAAAAGCTTCCACAATCTGTTTTAAACAGCCAACAGCATCCTCCGTGGCTCCGCTTTCATTTAAACAAACATGGAAATATTCCTGGTCTTTTATTACCTGACATATCCACCCTATCTGAGCTGGCATGATAGTGAAGTGTCTTCCTTGGGTGATGGAACGTATGGGAAAGAAACATCCCTTCGCCTGGTTCCAAGCACATAGTAGCCATTGATTGACTTGATCATCGGAACGAAACTTATGACCACAAGAAACATCCATGACATCAGGATGCCGGTCCCATAACTCTTGCAACGTGGATTTCAAATGAGGCTGAGCCAAGTGGCCGTATAAACCTACTGGGATGGTCTTGTTTGCCCAAAAACAACGCAAATTCTGTTGTGCTCTCTTTATCCCAAGTTCCTTGAAACTGAACCATTTATCGCGATGCTCCCATATTGACGCACGGGTATCAAAAGAGCTATTCAGCACACAATAGTCATTAAATAAGCGTCGACTCCAATGGTTATAACCAACCTTGTTGGAGTATCGCAAATCTGTTTCCAACACAGGATTGCCGTTCTTGAAAAAACATTCCGGTGGGGTAGTTTTGAGCAAGAACGTGTCATCGTTGAAAAACACATAGTGTTCAGAAAGCCCTTCAATCCGATGAAAATTCATTTCAATGGTACCCGAATTATAAGTTGGGAGGTATTTCCTAGGAATGAAGTCGCTATGGTTGACAATATGAAGTTTGGGATGTGCTGTGTTCAGCCATGAGGGAATTTGGTTGTCGGTGACAAAATGGATCTTGTTTACCCAAGGGGCAAACTGCTCAGCACCACGAAACCAAAACCTCAGCAAGCCGTTATCACGATACCTGCATTCCGCGTTGGCATCCGACATCTTTTCGGGAAGAGTCTCTGAAGACTCATAAATTGCTTTAGTCGCCAACCATTCAGGATCGCTCCCGTCAACCCAAGGGATAACAAAATCTATCTTTTCCATTTTTTCCATATTTTCCATACCAGCCAAAAGGGATATGTAACAACACGTCCCACCTTATATGTCACAGAATAAGTAGCCTTGTTGTAACCTTTATTGTATTCATTCCTTAATGCACACTTCATTGGGAACAGCATCAGTTCCTCGTCTGTCAGACCTCTTCGCTTCATGGCTTGAATACAGGAATAAGTATGCCATGCGGCAGCTTTATACGCATTGTCATTCAATGAGATACTATGGGGATTGTTTCGTTGAATGTATTGAATACAATCTATATGAACAAGGTCGCCAACTTCTTCCAATTTGTAATATAAATCGGAATCTACCGATCGCTTCATCGAATTATCCACCCCTGATGTCTTGTCATAAAGCCGCTTCTTGAATGTTGCAAAATGGTGAATAGGCCATTTCATGCTTTGAAGTGCAGAAGAGGACGAAGGGATGCTCAACCCAGGCGTCGACCTTATTATATTTAGATTCTCATCAGCCCGATACATTCCAGAGTAGATGAGCGAAGCATTAGGAAACTCTATATGAGCAGACACCATCGTTCGAATAACATCCGAACCAAACAACACGTCATCGGGATCCACGAAGCCACAAATGTCTCCATTGGCATAGTCCACGCATTTTTTCTTCGTAACACCGACCCCATAGTTCTTGTCGTTGAAATAGATATGGAAGCGGGGATCATCAGAATACTGCTCATAGACCTTGGAAGATATATCAGTAGACCCGTCATCAACAACAATAACCTCCCAATTCTCATACGACTGCGCCAAAATGCTGTCAATGCATTCTGAAAGATAGCATCCGTTGTTATAATTGGCAATCAAAATGGAAAATAGTGGGAATGCGCTCATATTAAGTACTGCTATGTGGTTGTTTTTCTTCGGTAAAGGAGCGGGGTCAAGCCCACTTTGGTTTACGTTTCTCAAAAAAAGCCTTCATGCCTTCCTGTCCTGCAGGGGCGACTCGCTGTGAGGCAATGAGCTGTGAGGTCTGCAAGAAAATGGGGTTATATGGGTCGGCAGTGCCACTCACCAGTCGGAGCAGATGCTTGCACTCGGCCACCGCATCGGGCGAAGCTTGCATAAAATGCTCAATATAGAACCGCTCAGCATCAAGCATCGCATCGGCGTCAACAACTCGGGTCACCAAACGGTAATCACAGGCCTCCTCGGCAGAGAAGCGACGACCCGTCAGCATGAGTTCCTTGGCAGCAGCGTTGCCAATTTTGCTCACCACAAACGGCGAGATGGTGGCAGGCGTAAGTCCCAACTTTACCTCGGTGAATGCAAACTTGGTGTCACGTTCGGCAATCACCACATCGGCAGCAGCAATAATGCCGTTAGCCCCACCGATACAGGCTCCATGCACACAGACGATGACGGCCTTGTTGCAGAAATACACCGTCTGGAAAAGTTTGGAAAGCCTCTCGGCGTCAGCCAAATTCTGTGCATAGCTGTAGTCCGCCATCGCTTTCATGTAATTCAAGTCGGCACCGGCGCAAAACGACTTACCCTCACCCCGCAGGACAACAACCCGTACATCATCGCGGCTATTGAGCCAGTCAAAAGCCGTAGTCAGTTCACTAATCATCGCATCATTCAAGGCGTTGCGAACCTCAGGGCGGCTCAGGCTTATCCACGCGACACTCTCGCCCAATTGTACTTTTATCGTTTTAAAGTCCATAGTATAGAATAATGACCCTGCAATATTCGGAAAAATTTGGCAAATAAACGCAATCATTCCGCAAAAAATGCGTTACTTTGCAGGCGAAATCATAGGAAAATGGACGATAACAATCTCAATAACGGACTCGACGACCTTCTGAACATGTTCAAGAAGATGATGGAAGGCCAGGATTTGGATGCCATACCGGGCATCAGCGAAGAACAAAAAGAACAGCTAAAAATGTTCTTGGAAGACTTCGACGAAATGAAAGACGAAATGAAAGTGGAGATTTATAAGTTAGATCCCTTCTCCAAGCAGCTTGTAGGGATGGTGATGGGGCAACTAAAGAATTTCACAGGTGAGATGCAGCCAGCTGAAAGCCAAGCGACCCAGCCCAAGGAGCCTGCACCCAACAAGGAAAAGCAACTCACCGACATTCCAGGCACCACCGAGAATCTGGAAGCCCGCATCAACGCCATTGATGCCCAGCTCCGCAATCCCGACCTCAAAGAGGAAGAGATAGACCAATTACTTGATGAACGCAGCAGTATAGTAGAAGCCTTAAAATCATAACCCCTTAACTCTCAATAATCAAAAATCCGAAGATTCAACGAAGTTAATTCAACAATTCAATCATGAAAAAACTCCTTCTCACCCTTATAGCCTTGACCTTTGCGGCGACCTCTTTCGCCCAACTGATTGCCAACAAAACTGACAACAAAGTGACTGTCGGTTTCGACTTGTTCCACGACTTCCAGTTTATCCCCTCAAGCAACGTCTCCAATTGGGATGCACGAGGCTTCAACCAAGGCGTGAGTTGGTGTATCACTTACAACTTTCCCTTAGGCGAAAGCACAAAACACACCGTCAGTATCGGCGCAGGAATGACCCACCACAATTATTTCTGCTATAACCGCATCCTCAACCCCTATTCTACCGACACACTGAATATCAGCGAGTCCTATCGCGAGAACGAGAGCTTCAAACGTGCCAAAATCAATGCCAACTATGTCGACATCCCTTTGGAGCTAAGGTTCCGCATCAAGGATCAGGTGAAGATTGGCGTTGGCTTCAAGCTGGGCATTCTGGTAATGGCCAAAACAAAATATGTAGGTCCTGACGACAACGGATACATCGTTCACGAGAAATACACCTATATAAAAAATTTGGAGCGCTACACTTACTCTGCCACATTACGTGTGGGTTGGAAATGGGTGAGTGCGTTTGCCTCCTACCAACTCAACCCCGTCTTTGAAGTAGGCCACGAGGCTCCGGTGATACATCCCCTCTCTGTGGGTCTTTCGTTTGCACCATTCTGATGTTGTCCCAATGGATTCTTCAAGAAGCCGAGCGCATCGGCTTCGATGCGTGCGGCATAGCACAAGCCACCGCCTTGGAAGAAGAGTCGGCCCATGTGGAGCAGTGGCTTGAAGCCGAGCGTGAAGGCGAGATGAGCTATCTCACCCGCAACAAGGAGAAGCGTTACGACCCTCGCCTTTTGGTAGAAGGCACCCGCTCCGTCGTCACCGTGCTCTACAACTACTACCCAACCCAACCCCTATCAGGCAAACGATACAAAATTGCCAAATATGCTTACGGAGCCGATTACCATGAAGTGCTAAAGCGTAAGCTGCGCCAGCTTTTAGAGTGCATCGAGACACGAACAGGTCCCTTGGAAGGTGTCCGCGTTTTTGTTGACTCAGCCCCTGTGCTTGACCGTGCCTGGGCTGTACGTTGTGGCTTGGGTTTCATCGGAAAGAACACATTATTGATTCATCCCCCAATGTCGCAGACTGCGTCTCGCAGTCTGAACAACGACGATCAAACTGCGGGACGCAGTTTGCGACAAAGTGGAGGTTCGTTCTTCTTCATAGGACATTTGTTTTTGCCCATAGCTTTGGAAGAAACTGGCACTTCCCTATCCAACCGATGCGGACGTTGTACCAAATGTCTCGATGCCTGTCCCACTGGCGCATTGGAAGCCCCTTTCCACATCGACGCACGTAAGTGCATCTCTTATCTCACCATAGAATACAAGGGCAGCCTTGCGGGACACGACCCGAAACTATTCAAGGGTTGGATGTATGGCTGCGACATCTGTCAAGATGTGTGTCCCTACAACCGTTTTTCCTTGCCCAATAACGAACCTGACTTCCAGCCTACACAGCAACTGCTTGAGATGCAAGATGAAGACTGGATAGCACTTGACAAAGACCGATTTGACACTCTTTTCAAGCGTTCCGCCGTCCAACGTGCTGGATTTGAGGGTCTGAAAAGGAATATCGATTTTATCGCAAAGGAGAGTAGAAATTGTAAGTCATCGTGATTTGGATGACTTTGTTGTAAGCGTGATTGAAAAACCACTGCGGAGTCGGATTGGTCTGCATCGGTGTAATGGAATACATCATGCGTGCCCCGATTCCCCAATGAGGGGTGAAGTTATACTGCACGCCGAAATTACCTGTCACTGAGAAGAAATTCAATTTCCACAATTGCGAAGCCGAATCTAACTCTCCATGATACTTCAGCAAGAAATCAAGACTGAGTCCGGCCTCAAGAGCCAATTGCTCGAATGGTTTCCCATTGACGGTGAAATGCCCGAAGTCGTAGCGCAACATTAAAGGTATCTCGGCATAATGCAGGCGTAAGTTGTAAGGCGCATAGTTGTACTCCATCACCTCCTTAGTGGAGGAGTGAGCTCCCATTTGGGTATATTTCAACTCCATCTGAAGGGCAAAGTGATTGCCAACAGGGATATTGACATAGGTGCCAGCTGTCAGGCCAATCTTATGGAAGCCATAATACCTGTCGCCATCCACCTGACTGAAAGTGGCACCAGCGATAAGGCCTGCATTGAAAGGTTGGGCGAAGGTAGCACCCACACCCAGTAACAGTAGCATTGACAACAATATGAATAGCTTCTTCGTCTTCATATCGATAACCATTATTCCATCAAGATACGGTAATTCTGATAACGTTCCATAATATCGGCGACAAAACGATAGGTCTCGCCCCCTCTGAGATAGCCACTTTTGCAGCAAGTGTCGTTGAGGTACTTCGACTTATTGAGGATGAAATAGTCGACATTGTCGTCCCAAATATCGGGTGCCTTGCCATACTTGCGAGCCAAGCGCTGAGCATCAAGCACATGACCCATTCCAGCGTTGTAGGAGGCCAACACAAACTTCACTCTTTCAGTACTGTCGGCCACCTTGTTACTCAAGGATTTGTCGAGATAAGAGATAAGTTTCGCGCCTGCCTCCAACTGTTCAACCGGAGACGAGTTGTAATCGATACCGTAGCGTCTCATCACCGAAGGCATAAGCTGCATCAACCCAAAGGCACCCTTATCACTCTCCAAGTCAGCTTTGAAACGAGACTCCTGATAAATCAAGGCTGCCAGCAAGCGCCAGTCCCAACCTATCTTTGCGGCAGTCCGTTTGATGTCGCTGTCGTAAGCCGACAAACGCCTGTTTGACGATTCGCGTTGCGAGGAGATATAGCGTCCGTTCTGCACATAGCGTGTCATAATTTGCCGCAATTGTTTCTGCTCAGCACTGGCAATCCATTCGTTGACGGCAGAAAGCAGCGATGAGTCATTCTCCTGACGCAGAGCCCATCCTATGGGATGTTCGAGGCTCACCGCCAGTTTATAGTCAAGCCCGTTGAGGTTGTAGGATGCCATCTTGGCGATGTATTCGTCGACGATGGTATAGTCAATCAGACCGTCATAGACTGCGTGTATCAGGCCAATACTGTTCAATGTGTCGCACTCTATGACATACACCGTATCGCCAATCACTTCTGAAAGGTAGTCAAGCATCTTGACGGCGTGGCTTCGCTTGGTGACATGCACCGTCCGTCCAACCAAATCGTAGGGCGAACGAAGCAACTGGTTCTCCACCTCGTTCTCCGTCGACATCGAGCCCCATCCCTTGGGCATTCGCTGAACCAGAACGCTCTTCTGCAAAAAGATGGGATTGGTCAGGAAGTACTTCTTTTTCAATTCCTTGGTCAAGCCGATGCCTGTAGCCACTACATCCACCTTGCAAGAATCCAACAATTGGAAACAAGAATCCATATTGTCGTTCACCATAATCTCAAGTTTAAGGTGGTTGGCATCGCAGAACCCTTTAAGTAGTTCGTACTCAAACCCGGCAGGATGAGCGTTATACATATTGTAGTTAATGTCGCTGCAGTTGGTAACAGCCGTCAGTACGCCTCGTTCCATCAGGTGTTCCATCACGGTAAGGGTGTCAGTGGGAATTTGCGGGACTTCAACAATCAAAGTATCTTCTGTCTTCTCAGCCTCCTGATGGGAGCTTTGCCCTGTGTTATTCATTGAGACACTGATATTTTCGCAGGCTGTCAACACGAAAAACACCAATGCCATTCCAAAGCTTTTGAATCGTGTGCTATGCATTATTATCTCTGTCATTTGGGGCGGTAAAAGTAGTAAAAATTACGGTTTATTTGAAAAACAACGTGACTTTTGATGGAATTTTGTACTTTTGCCCTTTCAATCAACCCATTGTTCGATGGCTAAAAAGATACAAGACCCTGACTTGGGCTACTCCATCCTCCTGCCTTACGTCAACTGGCACACACGACGTGCCTATCGACGTTTCGAGGTACATGGGAAGGAGAATCTACCCAGAGAAGGCGGTATGATTTTCGGTGCCAACCACAGCAACACGCTGATGGATGCCTTGGTATTGCTTTCTGCCGACAATGTGCGGAAAGTTTTCATCGCACGAGGCGACATCTTCAAGAAACCCACCATAGCCAAGCTACTCACTTTCTTCCGCATATTGCCTATCTTCCGTATGCGCAACGGCGTGGCCGCGGTACGCCAAAACGACGACTCGCTCAACAAGGCTGTTGACGTCATTCACGACAGTGTTAACCTCTATCTCTTCCCCGAAGGCACTCACCGCACCAAGCACTCCCTCATGCGCATGGGCAAGGGTCTCTTCCATATCGCATTAGATGCCAATAGGAAGTTCGGCGACAAGAAACCCATCTACATCATCCCAACCGCCATCGAATATGGTGATTACTTCCGTTTCCGCAGCACAGCGATGATCAACTTCGGCAAGCCCATCAATGTGACGGAGTTTCTTAAAAACACCAACGAGAGCAACGAAGCTGTCGAGATTAACCAACTCAAGGAAACACTGAGCGACGAGATTGCCAAGCTTTTTACATACATCCCTGATGATGAAGACTATGATGCCATCTGGGAAATTGTGAAGATGAAAAACGAGAAACGAGCCGGAAGCCTTTACAAGAAGATGCTGCGCAACCGTGAAACCGTGAACCGCGTGCTGAAATACAAGGAAGAGCAACCCGAAGAAGCTCACAATCTGTTTGAACGAGTCCTGTCGTTCACAAAAGATCGCAAGGAACAGAAAATCTCAGTCATGTCGGTGGCAAAGAAATATCCCCTGCTCAACTCCATGTGGAAGTTCTTGGTGTTGCTGTTGGGTCTGCCCTATTATTTGGCCTCTGCCATCGTTAACCTTCCAACCTGGCTCACCACCTATTTTATTAGAAGGAATCTGAAAGACCCCGCCTTCGGCAACACCGTCAGCTTTGGTGTACGACTCGTTTTGTCCCCGCTGATTTTCATCGTTGGCACTATTCTGGCTTTCTGCTTCATGCCATGGGAGTGGGCCACAGTGGTCACCGTGCTGCTCTTCTTCTCCTATTCAGTCTTCGTCGACTACAACGAGTTGTTCAGACGTTGGCTTTCCGACTTGCGCTGGACCTTCAAGAAAAACTTACGCAAACAATATCAATCTTTGAACCTCAATACTTTGTTCTAATGGCACAACGCTGGATTATCCCCGACATTCACGGCTGCTTGAAAACGCTTCAGACGCTGCTTGAAAACATACTCTTGGCCACCAAAGAAGATCACTTATACTTTTTGGGCGACTATATCGACCGAGGTCCCGACGGGAAAGGCGTCATCGACTATCTGATGAAGCTCCAACAAGAGGGATACAACGTGCATTTTATCAAAGGCAACCATGAAGACCTTTGTGTCACCGCGTTTGAGGCTGACCAAAAGAAAAAGTTTTTTGGCGGCAAGCATCCTGAACAGAAAGAATGGGAAGCCGTAGGTGCTAAAGAAACCCTTGATAGCTTCGGCGTAAAACATCCCCGCGAGATACCCAAAGCCTACATCGACTGGATGAACGCCTGCCTGCCCTATATCGAGTTGGAGGACTATATCCTCGTTCATGCTGGCCTGAACTGCAAGGCCGAAAAACCCTTTGAGGATACCCGCAGCATGATGTGGACCCGTACCTTCAAAGTGGACTTTGCAAAATCTCATGGCAAGAAAGTCATCCATGGACACATTCCCGTTGACTATACCTTCATGGACTTGGTAATCAACAACAACGAGAATTACGATTTTATCGCATTGGACAACGGAGTCTATGTAACTGACAAGCCCGGTTTGGGCAACCTGATGGCTTTCAACCCCGACACCAAAAAGCTCGTGGCCCAATCGAATATGGACCTGTAGTATGAGCACCATAGCAGATCGGATACTATATGAAGACAACCACCTCATCGTGGTGAACAAACTCCCTTCCGAAATCGTGCAGGGCGACAAGACGGGTGATGTCTGCCTCTTAGATGACGTAAAGCAGTATATCAAAGAGAAATACGACAAACCAGGCAACGTGTTTGCCGGATTGGTGCATCGCATCGATAGACCCGTAAGCGGTGTAGTGGTATTTGCCAAAACAAGCAAGGCCCTTTCACGCATGACCGTGAAAGTAAAGGATCGCGACTTCAGCAAAACCTATCTCGCTCTTGTGAAGAATCATCCGCCCAAACAAGCCGATGTGTTGGAGGATTATCTCGTCAAGAACGAGAAGATGAACAAATCGTTCGTCGTTCCGGAAGGCACCAAGGAAGCCAAACTGGCCCGCTTAGGTTATCGTGTGGTGGGAAAATCGGAGAGTTTTTATTTATTGGAGGTGGAGTTATTCACAGGTCGTCACCATCAAATCCGCTGCCAATTGGCTCATATCGGCTGTCCCATACGCGGTGACCTGAAATATGGCTACCCGCGCAGCAACCCCGATGCCTCCATCAGTCTGCATGCCTGGCACGTAGCCTTCGAGCATCCCGTGTTGAAAACACAAATTGAGGTAACAGCGCCGTTGCCCGACGTGTCGCCCTGGAATGCGTTCAAAGTAGATTAACGATTCCCCTGAAAATGATGAAATAAGCACCGCAGAGCATCAGCAGGATGCCGGCAATCCTGTTCATCAATACCGTGCGCTCAGCATCAAGGAACTTTTTCAGTTTGGCTGCGCCCCAGGCTTTCAGCAATTCCAACAAAAGCGTTGTACCCAGAATGATGGCAAAAAACACCATCGTGCTCACCTTGTTACCTCCCATATTGCCTGCCACCATCGCCACCGCCGAGAACCAGAAAATCCAGACAAAGGGATTCAAGATATTCAGCACAAAGCCTTTGGCGAGAAAAACAATCCAAGCCGGTTTGTCCTCTTGCTTCTTCAACACTTCATTGGTACGTCTCTCCAGATAGGCGTCACGTTCTTCCCGCTCCTTGACTTTCTTCCGAAAGGTGGAGACGCCAAACAACAATAATACAATGCCGGCACCGACACAAGCCCAAGCCGCCTCTTTGGACGACTTCATCACCACCTGCACCGAAGCCATGATGCAAATGGAAATCACCATAGCATCATTGAGGATGACCCCCGTTGCGAACCACGCTGCTGAACGGAAACCGCGATGCAGACTGGTCTGAACCAAAGTGATGAAAGCCGGCCCCATATTGACCACTAACGAGAGGAAAATTCCAATCATAATAGCCCAAAACAAGAAACTGAACGACCCGATACGACTAAACTCGGGCATCTTGTCGAATATTTCAGGAGTATTATCCATAACACTGTCTTTTGATGGATTATAAGTTCAGGCCCTTCACGTATTCCTCCCACATCTCAAGCCGCTTGCCTTTCATCACACGCGGGAACTTGGTAGCTCCTCCCCACTTGCCAATTTTCTGTTCCATGAACTCGTAGAAATACTTGGTGGGCAAAACGTCGATAAACAATTCCTTGATGGCCTGAGTGCGTTCCACTGCATAGTCATCATTGAGTCGGCACAAGTTTTCGTCAATCTTCTTGATGGCCAATGCTTTGTCGATAGGTTCGTCGCAACCCAGATACCAATGATGGGCATACATCGTATCGTGACGGATGCCCGCTACAGTGAACTCTGTGATGTTGACTCCCAGCTCCTCCGCCATCATGTCGACAGCACGGGTCATGTTGTCTTGCGACAAATGCTCACCCGTGATGCTCAAGAACTGCTTGGTACGTCCCGTGATGACGATTTCGCAATTTTTCTTGTTGAGGAAACGAATCGTGTCGCCGATAAGGTAACGCCACGTGCCTGCACAAGTGGTGAGCAGGATGGCGTAGTCGACCCCCTCCTCCACTTCCGAAAGCAACAATGTCTTGGGATACGCAACGATGGTACCGTCTTCATCAAAATTCTCCTCGTTGAAAGGCACAAACTCGAAATAGATACCGTTATCGACCAAAAGCTGCATAACCCGTTTCTTCAGGTCAACTTGATAGGCGATATAGCCTTCCGAGGCCAAGTAACTCTCTACGTAAAGCACCTCCTTGCCGAAGATGCGCTCGAAGCTCTTCTCGTAAGGTGCAAACGCCACACCACTGTGAACGTAGACCATCAAGTTGGGCCATAAGTCGTGGATGGTCTTCAGGTGATATTCCTTGATGATGCGTTCCAACAGGATTTGCACCCAAGCCGGCACACCCACAATGGCGCCGATGTCCCATTTAGGGGCTTCTTTTACCATCAAATCCATTTTCTCGGCCCAGTCCTTCACCTTCGAAATCTTCTGTCCCGGTTTGTAGAACATATCGAACCAGCCTGGAATCTTGCCAGCGGAAATGCCCGAAAGGTCTCCAGCGTAGTATCGAAACTCCTTGTTGTATTGCAAGTCGGTACTGCCGCCAATCATCAGCACACCTTTATTATAAAAGCCCACAGGGAAGTCGTAGCGGGTGGCTGAGACCAACTGACGAATCCCGGCACGGGTGATGGTATTGTTCAAAGCCCTCGTGATAGGGATATACTTGCTTGCCGCCTCAGAAGTACCCGAACTGAGGGCGAAATACTTAATCTTGCCCGGCCAGGCGATGTTGCGCTTGCCTTGCAGGTTAAGGTACCACCATTCATCGTGCATTTTATTGTAGTCGAACACAGGGACGCGCTTGCGAAACTCTTCCATGATATTCAGTGAGAGCAGTATTTCATCAAAATGATAGAACTTGCCAAACTCAGTGAACTGCGCCTTAACCAACAACTTACGCAGCTCACGCCGTTGGGCACGGATGGGGTTGGTGGTGTTTTGCCGGATTTCCACCGGAATATTCTTGATTTCCGCGGCGGCTTTCACTATCGCGCCGAGAACAGGTATTGCCATAGTTAATTGTCTTATTTTGGACTGCAAAGGTAAACAAAATCGCCGAATTACCAATTCAACCCATATTATTCACTATTTTTGCCGAAAAATTCAGAACGTCCAATCATGGAAGACCACTATCAACTCATCACGAAAACCGCCGCCGGACTGGAAGACGTCCTTGTCGACGAAATCAAGGCTTTAGGAGCCAAAAACGTGCGCCCCATGCACCGCGCCGTCATCTGTGAAGGCAACAAGGAACTGATGTACCGCATCAATTATGAAGTGCGTACCGCCCTGAAGGTGCTGAAGCCCTTCAAGAGCTTTTTCGCCAAAACTGCCGACGACTTATATAAGAAGGTGCAGGAAATCAATTGGTGGGAGCTCATCCGCACCGACCAGACTTTCTGCATCGATGCCGTCACCAGCGGACGGTTCTTCACCCACTCGCAATATGCCAGCCTGAAAATGAAGGACGCCATCGTTGACCAATTCCGCGATGTCTATGGTTTCCGTCCCAATGTCAACACCCTCAATCCTGACTTGCGTATCAACCTGCATATCCGCGAGGACAAGGTGACCATCCTTTTCGACAGTTCAGGCGAGAGCCTGCACCATCGTGGCTACCGTAAGCAAGTCGACAAAGCCCCGATGAACGAAGTGCTGGCAGCAGGCCTCATCCAGCTCACAGGCTGGAAAGCCGATTGCAACTTCCTCGACTGCATGTGCGGCTCAGGAACCATCCCTATTGAGGCGGCGATGTACGCGATGAAGATTCCGGCAGGCTACTACCGCAAGGAGTTCGGTTTCATGAAGTGGGACGACTTCGACGCAGACCTTTGGAAGCGCGTCAAGCAGGAAGCCGACAGCAAGATTTGTGACTTCGACTATGAGATTTGGGCCTCCGACCGCTCGCCCAAGGCTGTCGCCATTGCCGAAGGCAACATCAACTATGCCCACCTGCAGCACGACATCCACCTGATGAAGAAGGACATGAACGACCTCACCCCACCTGAAGGCGGCGGCATTATGATTATCAACCCGCCCTACGGCGACCGCCTTGAGGAAGACGACATCGACTCACTGTATGAAGAAATCGGACGCACCTTGAAGCACAACTTCCAAGGGTTCAAGTGTTGGCTCATCACCGACGATGCCGTGGCCTTGCGCCATGTGGGACTGAAGCCATCCGCCAAAATTCCAATTTGGAATGGTTCTTTGGAGTGCCGTTTCGTATGCTTCGACATCTTTGAAGGCTCCTTGAAAGACATGAAAGCCCGTGAAGTCGTTGGTGAGGCGCGGGGATAAGGTTTATAAGGTGGTTTCCACCATGTAGGGCTGTCGCACCGAGGCAGCCGCTTCGAAAATTCGTCGTGCGGCGGCCATAGTATGACAGTCCTACAAACCATTCATTGCTTTACCCA
>Ga0265301_10001030_pt1 | contig 38036 bp, 79 predicted proteins | sample AusTroGonzalo_MG_2_FD_193488 | JGI IMG/M metagenome (GOLD analysis project Ga0265301, IMG submission 193488) | Bovine rumen microbial communities from tropical cattle in Woodstock, Queensland, Australia - Gonzalo_04 | ecosystem: Host-associated > Mammals > Digestive system > Stomach > Rumen ...
ATTTTCTGGTATATTATAATAACCACTAAATCAAGGAGAAAATAAAATGAATACTGACAATCTCGCCATTTCCGTTATCAATCCTGCTGAAATCGCTCGCAATAATTGTGCCAAGGCTGACACTTACACTGCTCGTTATATCCGCCATAAGTACACAAAGCTTTCTGCTGATAAAGGTATCGGCCGTTGGCTGCTCGCCATTTATCACAATCCCGGCCGTACCAAAAACGAGCTCTTCAAGGTGATTTTTGGTGACAAACCTCACTCCGCTTTCGCTGAAACTTTTACCGTCATGAGAGGGTCCGAACTCATTTACAATAAAAAGGGCTATTACATTACCGATCTCGGCATCAACCTCTTAAAGCAATTCAAACTGCTTTAAGGTTTACTTTTTGAATCCGACGGTTATATTATAATAACGAAAGGAGATATCATGAATTCTCAGAAGTTTACTGAAATTACTCGCGAAATGATCGAAGGTTGCTTGGATGATGATCTCAATGAGATTTACGGATATTTTGAAGTCAATCATCGTACCGGACAGCAAGTTGATGGAGCTGACATAATCAAGCATCTTCGGCCGGATCTGTATGAAGTCTACTTCAAAGATTACCTTGTCACCAATCTCATTTGCTCTTTCACTGAAAATGGACAGGTCAAATACTTTGAACCTATCTATGATGAAGATGAAAATGCCATCACCGAAGAGGAACTGCTGGTGAGAATGGACAAGGCGCAATTATTGGAAGATAATATTGAAAGGAAATGAAAATGGAAATAATGAACATTGTATTAGCACGGCGCACCCTGGGCAGTCATTTTCCTATTGAGGAAACCCAGGTGAAGTCTAAGGCTGCCATGTGGAAGGTTCTCCGCGAATTTCGTGATAGTCTTACTCCTGAGCAGGTTGGCTTTTCCTATGCCGAGGTTCGTTCTGAGGCAAGTCTTAATCCTCCTCATGGTTATTTGCTCAATTACATTAAGTTTGCATATCGGTTTGGAACTGGTAAGATCATTATGAAGCAACGTAAAGTTAAATTTCATCTCGTGGCCCGAGAAGCTGAAAAGGCAGCGGTTGCAGCCTTTGTGGAACATGATAAGCCTCAGAACGTACAAAAATATGAGAGTGCCACATTGAAGTACATTCGTGGTCAAGGACCAGCTCCCTGGGAAAAGTAAGTTTATAAAAACATCTTTCGTGTTATAATAAATATACAGAGACCGAAAGCATCACCTAAGTTTGGCCTGGAACAAGCTAATTGCTCATATGAGTCGTGATGGATTAGGCAGTAACTGAGCACATAATCTCCGGTAGCTCAGCGGTGAGAGCAACTGCCTTATAAGCTGTAGGTCGGTGGTTCAATTCCACCCCGGAGAACCAAAGCCCATTACTGGCCGAGTTTGGATTTTTGATTTCGTCCATTACTCGGCCCTCCTTTTTTATCGGTTTACTTTTCAGCACTTCATGTTATATTCTAATATCAACCACAACAATCAATGGAGGTTTCAAATGGAATACAACGTCCGCTACATGGGTCTGGTCGAAAGCTACATCACTCCTTGCAAGGATGAGGAGGCCACCAACTCCTTCATCCGCGGCCTTATCGCCCATCTCTTCGAAGGCCGTGACTACCGTGACGAGCTCTATTTTGAAGTGGAGCCGAGATACAACTTCGAGGAGCGGGAAGCATCTCGTCGGCGCGGCGAGAAGCCGATCAAATGTGTCACTGTCAATCGCAAGACTTTGAAGATAAAGACGAAATGGAGAGCTTTCCTCTAAGGGAGGTTCTTTCACCTTCCATTCATTCTCAGAGGAGGTTAACCCCTCCTTTTTTATTTTATCTGTATGGAGAAAAGAAAGTTTCTAAATGCATTTGAAGTGAAGTTTACATTCTGAGATTTTAAGTTATATTAAAAATAGAAAGGAGTTTCATCATGGGAAAATGGATTGTTGTAGGAGTACTATGTGTACTTTTGTTTATATTTTGCATAGGCTTTAAGTGGATAGCCATTCAGGCCATTCATGGATTTGAAGAACAAGAAGGAGAGGAAAATGAGTAATAACAGCAATCAGACCGTCGTACATCAAGGAATTGGTTTTACTGGTCTTTTGACCATTGTCTTCATTATTTTGAAACTTACACACTACATTGATTGGAGTTGGTGGTGGGTTTTGAGTCCTCTATGGATTGAGTTACTCCTTGCCGTAGTTGGATGTATTGGATGTATGATTGTCATTCCCATTCTTTTATATCTGAAGAAAAAACGATAAGTTTACTTTTTTGAATTGAGTGTTATATTCTAATATCAACTAAAGGAGAACATCATGGAAGACACCATTCGTAAAATCAAAGCTGAGATCCGCGAGATCATGAACAAATACAAATGCACCTATCAGGAAGCCCTGTGCTGCCTGGGAAAGGAAAAGGCTGAAATGATTCCTTCCAAGCATTATATCGTCACCTATCATCGCAAAGGTGAGACCGCCACCCAGCTGATCCATGTTCTCGGCCACAATAAGAACGATGCTCGTTTCCAGGCTTTTTTCCAGATCCGTGATCCCTTCCGTGACACCTACAAGATTGACAGAGTAGTGGAGGCTGAATAAAATGTTCAAGGTTAAGATTCAAACTCGCCGTGGTATTGGCAAAAGAATAGATGATGTAAAGACTTGGCTTCCTGCTGAGAATGAAGTTCATCTTTTCAAAGATTGGAACCTTGCCAAGGATTATCTCCGTTCCGTTATTGAGACCCGCTCCGATTTGGCGAAGCAGGCGGGAAAATATGTTGATTATCATATCGGAGATGAGAATGGTAAGTTGATCATTTCCGATGATAAGTTCTGTGATTTGATTGTTTGTAACATCCTTGCAATATAAGGAAATATCATCATGACCAAAGAAGAATACAAGAATTTCCTCGGAAACATTGAATTCGAACTTCGTGAAGCCAAGCACCTTCTTCAGAATGCTGGCCGCCTAATTGCCTCTGATTTTGCCGTTGCTGATGAACAGCACGGATCGGTTTGTTCCGATACCTACAAGAAGCTTCTCAGCCATGTCAACACTGCTATTGAGAATCTTAACTTTCCGATCCACTTTTACGAAGATGGCGGATATGATGAAAATGAATAATAATTAAAGCTTGCTCTATTCCCAGAGAGGATTAAAAATAGAAAGGAAAAAGAAAATGAAAATTGAAATGGTGTATTTTATTGCTGGTGTGATTTGTTCTTCGATCGTTGATGGATTGATATTTGGTTTTTATCTGAAAAAGAAAAATAAAGAAAGGAAATAAATTATGGAGAAAAAGTTTTGTGACCGTTGTGGTAAGCCTTTGAATGGGTGTTCTATCATGAGTATGTTCAATACGGACATCATCTGCATGGACTGCAAGCGAGAGGAAAAGAATGATCCTCGCTACAAGCAGGCTCTTGAGGCTGACCGTGATGCCTGTGCTCATGGTAATTATAACTTCAAGGGAATTGGTTGGTAAGTTTACTTTCCATTCTTTGGTGTTATATTATAAATATGAAATAAAAGTTCCAGGTGTAGGCTAGTCTGGTCTAAGTCGCGTGCTTTGGGAGCATGAGGTCGCAGGTTCAAATCCTGCCACCTGGACCATTTTTTTATAGTTTACTTTTTCACAAATGAAGTTATGATATAATATCAACCAAAACTTGAAAGGAACTGAAAATGAATCCCACGAGTCTCAGCCTTACTATTACGAGTATCAATGTTCTTGCCGCGGTCATTTGGCTTATTCGTTTATCCAAGCGAGTTGAACGTTTGGAGAAACTAAGTGAACAGCTGAAGAAGCAGTGAATCAATAAGTGAAGCCCATTACTGGCCGAGTTAATGAATTTTGATATGGTCCATTACTCGGCCCTCCTTTTTATAAGTTTACTTTTTCTCAATTCGTGTTATAATATAAATATTCAAGCTGATTAAAAATTAAATATGCGCCGATAGCTCAGTAGGTAGAGCATCGCCCTTCTTTAACTAACTCGCATTGAATAAGTTAGAGTATGGAGCTTACGGATAGGAATATTCGTACGAAAGACCGTCAAATTCTGGGGACGCATCGGAGATAAACGACCGATGAATATCGCAGAGCTAACCATGAAAACATGGGAATGTGTACAGACTAGACGGCGGTCACCCAGACCGGGTGTAGGTATAGTCGGAGTGGTGAAACATGTTGCGGTTGAACTACTTGTTAAGGCGGTGGTCCCGGGTTCGAGCCCCGGTCGGCGCACCATTTTTGAATAAGTAAGGGTTGGTTGCTGGCCAATCCATTGGATCCAAATTTAATTTGGGTCCTTTCTTTTTATATTAAAAAATAATAAATATATACAGATGTCACCAGCAATGACATCTATAAAATAAAGGGAAAAATAATATGAATATCTGTCCTATTTGTCAAAAGGAGCATGATGGCTCCTACGGTTCTGGTAAATTTTGTTCTAAACATTGTCAGCATGTCTATGTAGGAAAACAAACTAAACGTCATGTTTGTAACTTACCAAGAACACAAAAACCTTGGGGAACATGGAAGTGTAAACATTGTGAACAAATTTTTGAAACAAAAAAGTTGATGTTAGAACATATTAAAGCTGAACATTCAAGAAAAGATGGTCATGCATGGAATTATGGTTTAACTAAAGAGACATCTAAACTTGTTGCAAAAAGTGCAGCAACATTAAATCAGAATTATCAAAATGGAAAGATCAAACCTTCATTTAAGGGTAGACATCATTCCGATGAAACAAAAGCAAAATTAAGTAAAATAAGAAAAGATTATTTATCTGAACATCCTGATAAAGTCCCATATCTATTAAATCATTCTTCTTCAATATCATATCCTGAGCAGTATTTTATTGATCTTTTTAAGAATGAAAATATTGATCTAAAATATCATGAACAAATTGGTAAATACCAACTTGACTTTGCAAATAAAGATCAAAGAAAATATCTAGAGATAGACGGTGAACAACATTATGTTGATAAAAAGATAGTTAAATCAGATCAAGAAAGAAATCAATATTTTAAAGAACTTGAATGGAATGGAATGAGAATAAGATGGTCAGATTATCAAAAATTAGATAATAAGGCTAGAAAAGAAGTAATTGAAAAGATTAAAAATTTTTTAAGTTAGTGTTTACTTTTTTAAGTTGAAAGTTATATTATAATATACGGAAGATTCCGTAGCTGATTGAAAATTGAAAAAATCCATTCTTAGCCGATGTGATGCAAATGATTAGCCACTTGAGAGTCTGTCAGCTCAAGACAGTGGGAGACATCCTGAGATCATATCAAAGGTTGCGTTGGTTGAAGTCCAACCATTGGCAATGAACAAGGATGGAAAAAAGGTGGCTGAGGTAAAGCCATCAAGAGTATGCGATTAGGGATGATCTAAGGATCTGACACGAAAGAAACTCAGAATGGAGTCTGCAGGCTCCTGAATAACCTCTCTTCAGTTTCAAATCTGAGGAGGTTGACAACAACTTAATTCGAATTGGTCTAAAGACAGGTTCGAATAACAAAATTGGCGTTTTAATGAGCAGGGAAGGAGCCTCCAACTCCGAACTGTGTGGCCGCGGTTGCCTGTAAGCGGTCCGTCCACTTGGAGCAGTTATGGTGGATTCGATCTTCAGGTAGTTTTAGGCGGTACACGTCGTAAAGGTAGATGCCAAGCAGTTGGCCATTCCTTGGACAATCCGCCACAATAGAAAAGGAGCCGGTCGGACATCCGATAACGGCTCTATTTTTTTAGTTTACTTCTGAAAATTTGATGTTATATTACAATATAACAGAAGGAGATGATAATCATGGACAACATCGAAAAGAGATTCATTGAGGATTATGCCCAGGCTCAGTATGAGATGTACGGCATCAAGAGATCCATTTCCCGTGCTGCTCTCCATGCTTTGAAGAAAATGGATCCGAAAGAATATCAGCGCAAGTTGGATGAGTACTTTGACCAAATTCATCCTTATTGAGGAGATCAAAAATGGGTCTTCTTTGTTTACTATTCATCTGTATACTTTGTCCTCCGTTGACACCTTTTGTGATTTTATTTTGTCTTTTTACTTGGGCAGAAGATTAAGTTATATTAAATATCATCTTAATAAAAGGATTGATGAAATGAAAAGATTTGCTATTTATTATTTTCAGTTTGATCGTAATAATGGAAAAGAAAAAGCATTTAATACCACAATGGTTGGTGAAGTTAATCTTTCTAAGAAAGAATATGAAAATCTATCTCCTGAAGAGGCTTGTTGGAAACGAATTAAAGCTGAGCTTACTTATGCTAAAGGACGTGCCGCAGAACAGGATATTGATCATGTTGTGAACTTTGGTTATATCGAAATTGATTCTGATCGTGATGCTGGTGTTGATAAGGTTCTTCATAAGTATTTTAAGAATGAACTTGGAATTCCGGCTTTGAAGTCCGCACGTGGTACTGATACTGAGGAATTTAATATGGGTGAAAACTATCTTCAGTATATTAATGATGCTGTTTCCAAATGTTTCGGAAAAATTGAACCAGTTCCTTTTATTCCTCGTGATAATCAGATTCGTTGCATCAATAAAATGAAAGAAGTCTTTTTTAATGGAATTTCTAAAAGATTTCTTGTTGGTGCCGTTTGTCGTTTTGGTAAAACTGCTACTTTGCTTCATTTTTTTACCAAAGTTCTTAAAATGAAGCATATTCTGGTTATTTCTGCAAAATGTGATGTTCAGAAAAGTTGGCAAGATGATTATTACAAATTTGTTGGTAATGATGAATATGATTTTCTTTTGAAAAAGGATTTAATTGAAAAAGGACTTTCCGACAGGCCTTCTATTGTGATGGTATCTTTTCAGAGTGCAGCCAAAGATTATCAGAATATTAATGAAGATGATTGTGAAGAACAAATTGCTGACACCGATGAAAATGTCAAATGGCAGCAGGAAATTGTCAAACATCATTGGGATGTAGTAATTATTGATGAATGTCATTTTGGTTCTGATACTAAGCGTTCACAGGATTTTTTGAACGAGATCTTGAAGAATGGTCAAACCTTAAAGGTTGAAGTTACGGCTACTTATTATCGTAAAGCTCTCCGTCATGAATATGATAAAAATAATGCTTTTATTTATGATTTGCAGGATGAAAGAAAAGATTACGAAAATGATTTACTTTTTTGATAGAAATGTTATATTCTAATATAAAATAAAAGATCTTGAAAAAGATCTCTAACGAAAGGATCTTTTTAACAATGAAAATTGATTATTCAAAATATGTTCCTGTTCAGTTTTATCATTTGAATCTTTATAAATTTCAAGAACAAGGTGGATTTGATCGTGAGAGTCGTTCTATAGAACGTCAGCTTCGTGAAAAATTTGATGGATGTTTGAAGAATGATCTTGTGTTTTCCTTTGATTCTTATTTTGATGATAAAGTTGGTTTTGCTATTTCTACTATTGGAAGTCATTTCAGTCAGCTTTATAAAAAGATTTTTTCCAAACATGGAAAAAACTTTGCCACCTTTGTTAATAATGTTAAACATGGTAAAAAGTTGGCGAAGGCACTTGAACTTTCTGGAGAATTTACTGTTATCGATGTTTGTGGTAAGTATAAATTTTCCATTGGTTATATCAATCGAATGTTGAATGAATCAAAAAAGCCGGTTATTATGATTAGTTGTGGAAGATATCTTACCGGTGTTACTCTTAAAAGACTTCATGGAACTATTCTTATGGGTACTTGTAATTCTGCAGTATCTTATATTCAATTCGGTCTTCGTGGCAAAAATACTTATGAAGGACGTGAATATCCTTGTACGATTTTTGATTTGAATACCTACTCTTTTCTTATGACTGATGCTTTTAAGGAAATGATTGTCGGTAAAACCGAATTTACCGGTCAAACTATTGAAGATACGCTGAAAGACGAATATAATCAAAATGTTTTTGAAATTTTTGAATTGAATGACTTTAATAATTTTGAACAAATTTTGAATTTTGATGAAGAACTTCAAAAGAACTGGATGATATCTGAGGATGGTTATAGCATGTCTTCTTTGATTATTAATGAAGAAACTATCCCACAAAATTATTATAAGGAATTGTTTGAACTTGGCATTACACTGAATGAATTTACAGTTGAAAATTGTAAAGTTTTAATTACCGAAAAACAGTGTGATAAACCATCAAAAACGAAACAAAATAAAAATAAATTTAATAATGAACCTCTTAAGAAGGAAACTGATTATAAACTTTGGCTAGCTAAACTTATTGCCATTATGAATTCTATTCCTTTGTATATTCATCCTTATGGATTTAGTTCACTCGATCAAATTATTGAAATGAACCCACTGGAATTTGATTCATTTTGTCCGCATGGTATAGAAGTTCTTAAAACTTTAAAAAAAGTTTGGATTGAACATAACGATGAAAATCGTTGGAAAAATTTAAATGATGCAATTTTTACAATTGCAAAACGATATGAAGATTAAGTTTATTTTTGAATTGTAATGTTATATTATAATAATTCAATTCAAAGATAGGATGTTTTGAAATGGTTTATACTGAACAATATTTGAAAGCTCTTATACGATTTAAGAACAAACCTGACTGGTTTACTCCTTTTGATTCCCCGTTGCTTTCAATGATGATGAACAAAATATTTGATATTAAAAAAAATGAACCGGTTGTTTTCATTAATTTTTCAAAGAAGAACTTGAATTATATTAAAATTAATGGAAATAACATTATTTGTATTGCTTTGGTTAAGGATAATGCTGAAGCAAATGCTGTAAAACATATTTGGAATATTAATCATGAGCTTTTTGATTATGTCTTTACAGTTGATGAATTTATTGATTGGATAGATAAAATGGTATTTAAGAAAGTTTTAATGAATCCACCTTATAGTAAAAATCTTCATCTAAAGATTCTGAATGAGGTAATTAAGCATCTTTCTAAAGATGGTGTTTGTGTAAATCTTAGTCCAGTTCCTCGTCTTACTTCTATAAGAAATCTTTGGTCATCCACGGCAATTAAAAAATTTAAAGATATATCAGTTTTTAAACATTTAGTTTCATGTGATCAACTTAATGGTGCTGATTGTATTAAAATTTTTGGAGCAGGCATGCAACAGCATATGGGAATAACGGTTTATTCTGGGACAGACAAGAATCATACTAATCCGGAAAAATATGTTGATACATTCGGTCTTCCTGCCTATTTGGTTAAAAAAATAATGAATGTTTGTTTAAATGATACTTTAAAAACTAATATTGGACATGGAAATTATTGCCTTCCTATATCAGGTATTCATGGACATGTTGATGGTTCTGACTTTCTGAATATTATGTCAATGACTTATGAAGATCAGTTAAAATCCAAAGGCGTTATAAAAGTTTATTTTGAGTCTGAAAAAGATAGACATGATTTTTATGATTTTTGGATGTCAAAATACGGAAAATTTTTGGTAAGAATGTGGAAAGTTGATACTCACGTTATGGAAAATTTTATTCCGTATTTTTGGTGCACTAATATAATTGATTTTCAAAAGTATTTTTCTTTGTCTGATGATGAAATGAAACTGATTGAAAAAAATATTAATGAAACAATGACAAAATATATATGATTCTTTCAAATAAAATAAAACAAAAAATCCAACAAGAATATGATCAATGGGTCAATATTCAATACGGCACAAAGACCAAAGAAGAACGTCAAAAACTTGGTCAGTTCTTTACACCTCCTGAACTTTCAATCCAAATGTTGGAAAAGTATGATGATTTGACTGGTAATATTTTGGATCCAACCGTTGGATGTGGTGGACTTTTAGCTGCAGCAATTATTGCAGGTGCTGATCCAAGAAAATGTTTTGGTATTGAATTTGATCCTGAAACTGTCATTCTTTGCCGCGAAAGACTGGCTAAACTTGGTGTTCCTAGATCAAACATTCATGTTGGTGATGCTTTGATTGATGAATCATACGATTTTCAGGAAGCACCTGAAACTTTGATTTATTTTCGAGTAGAAAATATTGGATTTGGTCAAGTTAAAATTTTCATTGATCGAAACTCTAAAGGCAAATCCATTCAACGAGAATTTATTGTTGACTATTCAAAGAAAGATGAGGCAATCAAACAAAAGTTTGAGACTCTTTATAAACTGTTTGAAATGGTCAATGGAAAAAATATTGTTCTTTGTTCAGAAGCCGATAAGTATGATGCAAGGCTAAAGTTTATGAATGCCTTTTTCAAAAAATATATCGGTAAACATATTGAGATCAAAAATCCTTTATTCCTTTAAGTTTACTTTTTTGAATTCGCTGTTATATTCTAATATCAGTTGAAAGGAAATAAAAATGGTAGTTACTCTTTCGAAACTCAAGCTCAAAGATTCCCAAGCTCTGAACTATATTGTCAATCAGATTTTCGAGGAGCTCAATGTTGAACGAATTCAGAAGTGTATGCAGCTTCTGAAGTGGTATTGGTTCCCCAATCAGGATCGAATTCCGACTCAAAAGGAAATGAAAGATTCTGTCCGTGACCTCATCAAGGATGGGATTAAGTTTGCGCAGCAAAATCCCGGAGAATGGACCTTTAACGGTTGCGGCGGATTTGAAGTTTCAACTCGCTATACCGAGCTTGACTACAATTATGAGGAATGTGCTCTCGAGATCAATGTTGCCTTTGAGCTTACCTCCGCTAATTGGTGGAATGATAGTATACCAATTAAGTAAGTTTACTTTTTTGAATTCGCTGTTATATTCTAATATCAACCAAATCATTTTGAAGGATATACAAATGAAAACCATTACCACTCGTACTTATGATGCCGTCTGTCGGGAACTTGCTCGCGGTTTTGCCGATGTTCACAAGCAGCTCCTTGAGCTTCAGGACAACATGGTTGTCGCCGCCCGTTTGGGCAAGAAGGTTCACGGCCTCATCGCTTGGAAGTACATTGCCGAGATGATGGTTAAGAATTCGGAATGCATTGAGCAGGTCCAGGATTTTAAGCGGTTTTTCGAACCCGCCGAAAATGAGGATCTTGAGGAAGATGAGTATGATGATGAAATTCCTCTTCCTTAAGAAAGATGCAGTGTAATTCCTCGTTTACTTTTTGAAAGTTTCTGTTATATTACAATATCAACCTAAACCAAAACAAAGAAAGGTACAAGAGAAAATGCAGAAGTTCAACATCGTTATTACGAAGGCCACCGGTGCTCAGGAGACTGTCCAGGCGAAGTCCGAGGCGAATATGTGGAATATCCTTCGAGCGGCGCGGAATCAGTTGACCGAGGCCGATGTCAAGGCCGGTGTCCGGGCTGTCGTCACCGCCGAGGATGGGACTCCGTTCAAGGACATCACCTTCAAGATGAACGCCAAGGGTAAGATCGAGATGCCCAATGCGGTCAAGGAGACCTGCCGCGCTCATCGTTCCGCAGCCAAGAAGGCCAAGAAGGAGCCCGAAGGCGTCGGTCCCGGTACGGACGTTCCTGAGGGTAACGACACCGATGCGAAGACGGCGTTTGCGGAGCGTGAGGCGGAGCTCAACTAAGAGTTCCGGGTCGTAAAGAATATATGGCGGTATCTGTATGGGTACCGCCTTTTTTGTGCTGAGTTTATTTTTCGGAATTCCGTGTTATATTATTATTGAAAGATAGGAGATTTTGAAATGAATAATTCAGATACTTGTTCCGATGCACTGAAGAATGTGATCCGTTTGACTGAGGCTAGTGATAAGCTGAATGCTCTATTGAATGAAACTATTAAGGGGATGCTAGACCTCATCCAGATGAAGGGTACCTATCCCCATACGGTACCTACACTTGAACTTCTCAACCTCGCCAAAACCTCTGAGAAGAAGCATGAAGAGATTATGAAAGAGTACTACGGAGTTGAAATAGAAAAGGTTATCGGAAATGAGATGTGAGGCTCTTACCGATATATTGGCAAACAAAGCTTTTTATGAAGCCGCATCCAATTTTCGGCTCAGCTGGTCAAATCCTGAAATACAAGAGGACTATTATGTTTCCTTTGGCGGTTTAAATGAATTTGATCGTATTTGTTCCAAAACTGATGAACAACTTATTGATTACTTTTTTGAAAAGTCAGACTATCCTACCTATCAGATATTGTCAATTCTTAAAAATTATAAGGTGCTGAAAAACTTCAAACCTTTTAATGAAATCAATCTTGAAAAATTAGATTGGGATTCTTTGGTTGATGCATATTATGCAATGAATAAATTTAGAATGGTAGGGCAACGAGATGTTCTTTATTCCATATATGTTTTTCGTTTTATGCATATGGTGACTTGGGAGAATCCTTATAAACTTCTTCCTTTTGGTGAAAGAATGTTTGATTGTTTGAGGAGTCATTATGAATACTAATATAATTAATGATCATCTTTGTGATGCAGCTTTTCATGAAGCGGTTGACAACTTTCTGAACAACGTCAATACTGATTATTTAGTTCCTTGGCCTACTAAACAGTTCCCTCTTAAAAACATCAGTGATGATCTTAGCTTATTTGATATTTGTACAAGATGCAAATCAATTTATGAAGTCTCAGGTGATCCTACCCAGGTACAGAAGAAAGTCTTTTTCCGAGTTAATGAAGATAAAGGCTACATTAGATATGGAACTTTAAGCCAAGAGTTTTATATGGCTGATTTTCGTAATACGGCGGTTGAGTATTTTTTCAAAAATGAACAAGCCGATCGGGTATATACCTTTTTGTTGTTTATCTTTGGACTTAAAACTAAAACTCAATACGCATTTATTAAATTAAGTTTAAAAGATTTATTAGAAAAGTTTAGCGGAAGAAACTTATATTTTGACGGAGATTTGGATGATTATGCTCCAATGCTTTCCGATCTATTGAAGATGGGACTTATTGCAAGTTACAGTGATACTTGGTATGATAACATTCACCTTACTGAATTAGGTGACCGTGTACTGAATAAACTTCTTCTGATGAAACGCGCTGAAGATTCTGAAGATTCTTATTCCTTCACCGTTTTTGATTTATAATCAAAACAGACTAGGCAGAATCTACAACTTCAACTTTGAATTCATTATTCCAACTTCAAAGTTGAAACTTTAACTTCAAAGTTGAAACTTCATTTTCTTTACTAATGTTCATTGAAAGTAAATAAAAAAGCCGATGACACATCGGCTTTTACTTTTCTAACTTTGCTTTTTGAGAATCAGTACTTCTTGATCAGAATTTCATCTTTACCATTGGTGATGACCACTGAGAGAAGTTCTTTCCACCATTCAGTAGCGAACTCTTCAAAACCTTCAGGAGTCATACCAGAGCCATATGCTTGTTCGTGAAGGTAATGATACTTGAAGAAGTATTTAAGAATATCAATAGCATCATTTACTGGAAGCCAACCACCATTCTTCCTATCACCTAATTTGATGATTGCATTAGTACCGTCATCTTTGATGCCAATTGGTTCGTACTTCTTTTCTTGCTTCAACCAACAAAGAAACCAACCCCAGGAACAGGCGGCATCATTCATTTTCTTTCCAATAATGAAACTCATTTTCATCTCCTTTTTATTTTACTGATATTATAATATAACAGTAAAGTTTTGAATGTATACAAATTATTTGCAATAAGGATCAGGAAGTTCGGCACTCATTTCCAAAAGCTTGAGTACATCTTCTTCTTTCCATTCGCTGTTAAAATTATAGATGACACCGACAGGATTCTTACGGAAGAAGAACCCGCCCCAAAGAGTTTTGCCGGTCTCAAAATGGCCGATGATTTGGAGTCTTTCCACTTCTTCATCGTCGCTGTTGAGAGTGATGTAACGAGCGATCAGCACATTATTGAAGTTATCAAAGCAACCAAAAGTGCCATGACGGATGAGATTGATTTTCTCAAAGGGAATAGGAAAAGGCTTTGTTCCAAACTTTCTTTTGCCGAGGAGTGTGTACTTCATCATGCACCTCTTAATGAATATGTAGTACCTATTGAAATATAACACAGCAAAGTGAAAAGTAAACACATAAATCAAAAATATATGCCAAATTTTGGTCATTACATTGAAAAGTCAAAGTTTACTTTTTAGAAGTCAATGTTACTTTTTTCTTCATAGCATAGTGCACTTTTCCCCACCCCTTTGGGTAAGCAGGCTAATGGTGTTCTCCTTGGCTCTGGTTGATATTATAATATAACAGTGAGTCAAAGAAAGTAAACTGCAGCAGGGACCGGGTCTCCGATCCCCGCCGCAGCAGGGCTTACTCTCCGTCCGCCGTCTCCTTGGTGGCGAACACGGCGTCCTTATCCAGGCCAGCCAGGAACGAGAGCACCTCTCCCATGGTCATGGGCTTCGACGGCTCTCCGGCGGGGGCTCCGTTCTCAACTTTGGTGAGTGTGAACTTCGGCATGATAACATCCTTTCAAGTTGGGGTTTGGTTGATATTCTAATATAACACTCAATTCAAAAAAATAAACTGAAAAGGCCCAGGTTTTTAGCCCAGGCCTTTTGCGGCGGTCCGCTGAATATATTACCAACCTTGGAGTCCGTGCCGGGCTGGGAGTTTGGGGTCAACCTTCAGCAGCCGATAAATATCGGTCCCACTGAAAAATAGGTCCCGCCAAATTATGGTGGCAGGCTGACCCTTGGTCATCAGTTCGGACCGCAGGTCATATAGCTGATTTAAGGCCTCGGTATGGCCGCTGATAAAGTCGGTCAAAAACTCATACCGAATCACACCGTGGCTGGTCTCGGTGGGCTGATAATGATAGTTGGTGTGCACACAAACGAGTTGGTAAGTGTTCAGTTTGGCAGCCATTTGGTATCTCCTTTTTAGTGGTGGTGGATATTATAATATAACATAATGGTCTTAACTGTAAACCGCGGATCAGCCTTGTTTACTTTTTCAGCACCTGTGTTATATTATAATATCAACCAATGGAGGTATAAAATGGAAGAGACGATCCGCAAATACAAGGACCTTTACCACTGCACTTATCTCGAAGCCTTCTTGATGTTGGTCTAATGGAGGTACATAAATGAAAGACATCTTGGCTGACACTCTTTACATCCTCGCTGTTTCCGCCGCTTTGGTGGCTGGGTTCTTTTACACCACCTCGGAAGAAGTATGGAATGCCGACTATCCGACGGTACAGACCAAATAACAGTTTACTTTTCAGCACTCTCTGTTATATTCAAATATAACCAAAGGAGATTGAAAATGACTAAGAAAACTCAAATCATCAACTTCATCCTTCGACAGCCCGGACAGCAGGCAAGTAAAGAAGCCCTCAATATGTTCATCTGCTCGCTCAACGGAAGAGTGTACGATCCCATCCGTGACCGCGGTCTCTGGTGTCTCAATTTCAACCCTCCGTTTCCCTCTCCGCTTCATCACACGGGTTATCTCATGAAGTCCTCAAAGAGCGAGTCCCGGTATATTTACCGAGTGCGACGCGGTGTGTATGGTGTGAAGACTGCGGCCGAGTAGGTTTACTTTCTTGGATCTGATGTTATATTATAATATCAACCAACGGAGAACCTCATGAAAAAGTACCTCATCACCGCCTTCAAGAAAGACTACGGCTGCATCCATTCCTTCTCGGTTGAAGTGAAAGCCACTAACCCCGAAGCCGCAAAGCAGATGTTCTTTTCCAATCACATGGCTCGGATCGACTCCATCGAAGAGATGGACTAGTTTACTTTTGCACGCTGGATGTTATATTCTAATAACCACAAAAGAAGGAGATACACAATGGAAGACCTCACGATCATGTTCACTCGCTGCAAGACCAATGCCGCCGGAAAGACCGCCACCATCCGCCTGGGAGTCTGCGCTGGAGTATATTACGTCCAGTTCAATGACGGCTTCTGGGACGAAATTCCGGCTTATACGGAGAAGAAAGCCATCGCCTATTATTCCAACCTGAGCTTCATCTTCTAAGCCCAGGTACCTCGCTGGAACACTTCCAGCGGAGTAAGCTTTCCGGTATTCTTCGTGAAAACTGACCAAGTGTAAGGTTTACATTTGGTCTTTTTATGTTATAATATAATATCCACCAACAGATAAGGAGAAAAAATCATGGCGAAGAAGATGACGATCACGTTGGACAGCATCTGGAATGACGCGGATGAGGTCAAGGAATTTCAGCGGAAGATGGCGGCGGAATACGGCCTGGAAGCGGGGTTCAATGACGGTGGCAATCATTATTCGTCGTGGACCCTCACCGGTCCCAAGGCCGCTCTGAAGAGGGCCATCCAGGATGAGTGGATGTGCGGCTGCACTCTGGGAGACATCGCGGTCCTCATGGACGCCCAGGACTTCAAGGAGCTGTACGGCGTCCGCGCCGCTAGGAAGTATCTCCCTGGGCAGACCGAGTAAATCTCGGTTTACTTTTCAGCATCGGCAGTTATATTATAATATACAAACCAACCACCACCACTTAATGGTGGGACCAAAAAAAGGAGATTAAATCATGACCAAGTACATCATCACCGTGAATGGCATCAACAGCACCGTCAAGTCCGAGGCCGCCATGTGGAACTTCCTCCGCTCGGTCAGAGACAACCTCACCACCCAGCCGGTCGACGGCACCGTCAAGGTCACCACCGAGGACGGCACCCTTTTCAAGGACATCGAATTCCGCACGGTCAAGGGCAAGATTCAGATGGTCAATCACGTGAAGGAGACCTGCCGCTATGCGAAGGTCAAGGCTGCCAAGATTGCGGCGGCGGCCAAGGCTCAGGCTCGGAAGGAAGCCAAGAGGGCGGCGGACCGCCGCTATCGGGCCAAGAAACACGCGGCCAAGATTGCGGCCATGGAGGCTGCCAAGGCGGAGAATCCCACCGCCTAATATAAATTCCACTGCCTGCCGAAAAGGTCCCTGAATGCATTCCAGGGCCTTTTCTTTTTTAGTTTACTTTCTTTGACTATGTGTTATATTATAATAACCATTAAATAAGGAGATATTACTATGATTACTCTCACTCATCACTACCGTCCGAAAACCGCATCTGTGACCGATTATCTCGTTTATCACATCTGCTTTCCGCTGATCGCCGAACTCGAGAAAAAATACAACTTCGTTCACAGTTCTTCCGCAATTTCCACCAAACAACTCAAAATCTGGGGTCCTGGCGCAAACCAATGGGAATCAGAACCTTACATCATCGTCAACTTCATCTAAATCAACTACTTATACCCAGGGTTCGCCCTGGGTTTACTTTTTCATTCCGACGGTTATATTTTAATATCGGCAGGATCTGAGAAGCTCAGAGGTACCCACGGGCTTCCTTATCCGGGCGGTCAGTAATTCAGTTGGTAGAATGCCGGTGAAAACCGGTCGTCGGAGGTTCAAATCCTTCCTGGCCCTTAGCCCAGCCGATTAATGTGTGAGTGGTACCCAGCCCACTCAGGTACCCAGGTTAGATGGGACCGAGTCGCCCTCGTCACGGCGGCGGAAAGAAGTTGAATGGGGTCGTCCGTTCAACTCGGTCAAGGATTGGACGAGCGATCCTTGGCCTTCTTTCTTTTTATCAGTTTACTTTTCAGCACCTTCTGTTATATTATAATATCAACCAAAGGAGGATAAGATGAAATACTTTTATACCGTCAGCGAAAATAAGGTCCAGGTATTCACCAGTCGTCTGTTTGACACCATAGAGGCCGCGGTGAGGTCTTTCCTGGAGGAAGATGCTCCTGAGCACTATCCTTTCGACACCTTCACGGCTTCGCCTTCCGGCAGCTATATGCACAATGAGTTGGCGGCGGAGAAAAGACGCATCCAGATGCCCGGCCTGGACCATCGGAAGTTCCGTCCCAGGGTGTATGTCTACTTCAGCCAGGTGAAGCCGGAAGTGATTCCGATGATCCCCTGGTGCGAAGGCTTTGGGGCGGCGATGAAATAGGTATACTTTTTGACTTCGACAGTTATATTTTAATATCAACCAATGGAGTATACCAAGATGAAGTATTATGTGGTCAAATATGCCAAGAGGAACTCACTGGTCGGCGGATGGCTTTACAGGTTTTATACCTATGCGGAGAACTCCGGCGATGCCCGAGCTCGTGCCCAGGTGGTACTTGGCCGTGAGTATGAGATCATGCTTGTTACGGAAGCTAAGTGTGAAGCCTTCGAACCTACGACGAAATAGGTTTACTTTTCAGCACTCTCTGTTATATTATAATATCAACCAAAAGGAGATACCAAATGAAGAAGAATTTTATCGTTTCCTTCCGTCCCCGTGGCTATCGGTTTGCTCGTCTGGAAAGCATCTTCGTGAAGGCAGCGGACAAGAAGGAAGCTCGCTGGGAGGCTCTCATGAGGATCGGTGATTGCTACTGCATCGTGAAGGTGACGGAAGCCAAGAAAGAACCGGCATTCTGCTGGTAAGCCCTGGAAGCATTCGAACCGGGTTGACCAAATGGTCAGCTCGGTTTATTTTTATGTACTGAATGTTATATTCTAATATCAACCAAAGGAGACTTGAATATGTGGGAAACGATTCTCTGTTATGCAATGTTGAGTCTGGCCGCTGTGGATGGTTTACTCGTCCTGGGTACCATTGGCTGGCTGTTCTATATGGCCATCGTTGGTGAGGAACCTCTGAGACCGTAACCCAGTTTACTTTTCAGCACTGTCAGTTATATTATAATATCAACCAACAACCAATTAAGAAAGGTTAAAGAAAATGACGAAGTACAACATCACCGTTATCACCACCCTGTCCGTCGAGGTCCGTCCTGCCATCAACACCACCGTCAAGTCGGAAGCGGCCATGTGGAACTACCTCCGCTCGGTTCGGGACGGCATCACCGATGAGGATCTGAAGGTCGGCATCCAGGCCATCGTCACCACCGAGGACGGAACAGAGTTCAAAAACATCGTCTTCCGCCGCAATGCCAAGGGCAAGATCGAAATGCCGAACTCGGTCAAGGCCACCTGCCGCTACACCAAGGTCAAGGCCGCCAAGCTCGCGGCGGCGGAGAAAGCGGCAGCCAAGAAGGCTGCGAAGAGGGAGGCTGACCGTCGGTACCGCGAGAAGAAACGTGCCGCCAAGCTCGCTCAGGCGGTGGCCAAACAGTACCACGAAGACCTTGTCCAGTGCAGCATCGCCGCCGCCGAGGATCCGGATACCGGTATCAACTGCTAACTTTTCAACCGCTCCCTGGATGCATTCTAGGGAGCCTTTTTTATAGTTTACTTTTGCACCTCGACGGTTATATTATAATAACCAAACCAAAGGAGAATGGAAATGCAAGAAGTATTCAACACCGCCATGTACATTCTGGCCTACGCCTTTATCATCATCTTTGCCGCTCTCATTCTGGGTGTGGCCATCATCTTCGCCGTTTGGGATCAGAACGACACCGTTACCATTCGTAGTGATGCGGACGAATGGTGAGCCGAGTTTACTTTTGCACTCTGACGGTTATATTATAATATATCAACCAAAGGAGAAACCCATCATGCAGCTCTCGCTTTTTGAATGCACCGGAAAGATGATCGAGTACAACAAGGAAACTCACCGCTACGAAAAGTATCAGTTCACGGAGGTTACTCCGGCGCTTGATGTTGAAGATGCAAAAGACATCTGCCTCCGTTTCTGGGCATCCGATTCGAATGTGAGGCGGAAGGTCCTTCGTCCCAAGTCGGTGATCAAGACCATGCGGCCGTACATGGGTACTTGGGATGATCCGCGTTTCACCAAAACCTTCCTTGAGGTCGTTCCGCCAGCGAAGGTTAAGACACGACCGGTCACCACTTGGCTGAACGATCGGTAAGGTTGAGTTTACTTTTAGGCTCCGACGGTTATATTATAATATCCACCACCAACCAAAGGAGATATAAAATGGCCAAACTCGCTTCTTACCAAATCGCCGCCGTCCGCACCGACAAAATTTTCGGCACCTATGAGTTTCTCTCCGAACCGATCCACACCTTCCGTTCGGCCATCCAGGCCTTGGATCAGCTCCGGGATAAGCTCTTGGCCGAAGACAAAAATCCATCCATCGTTTGGCGGCACCACTTTATCTGCGGTCCCATCGTCTATCGGCTGTATAAGATCGACCGCAACCATCCGCCGCGGAAGCTTGGTCTCGACTGGTGAGCCTTATTACCGAACAGCCTGGGCTTAAAGCCCAGGCTTTTTAGGTTTACTTTTTCGGATCTTTTGTTATATTTCCGAATATAACTAAAGGAAAATGAAAATGGAAAGAAGCTACAATGAAGTCAAGATCCTCACCGGCCAGAAAGGTGGGCACTATGTCAATCTTCCGCGAGAGTCGGTAAGAGCCGCCGGCTGGGATCTTTCACAGGTGATGTACAACATCTTCAAAATGAATGCCACCACCCTGGTCGCCTCGCAACATTTCATTCCTTCTCTGGAAAAAGTCAGTGATCACAAAGTTGACAAAGGTCCCAATACATACGGTCCTAACGATACGGTTCGTGTGTCGGTTGGTATCCTTCCGTTCAGGTCCAAGCTCGCTGTTCGTACTACCGGGAAGGATGATCGGATTTACGTCCAAGTGATTTAGGTTTACTTTTTGCTCCTGGGTGTTATATTTCAATATAACCAAAGGAGATTGAAAATGAAACTGACGAGCATCAACGAAATTCGCATCCATCACATCCGTCACACTTGGTCCCACGAGGTCAATCCCTGTACCCGCGTTATTCAGTCCAAGAAGGTCTACAGCCGCAAAGACAAGTCCTGGCGGAAGGAGGACTGACGGTTTACTTTCAGATCCTGGGTGTTATAATATAATATCAACCACCAACCAAGGAGCACAAAATGATCACTCTGCACACTTCCAAGATCTCTGACAACATCGGGCTCGCCTCCGAGGACATCACCGTCAAGTCGGTCTCCGCCGCCTGGACCAAGGTCCGCGAGATCAGGGATACCACCGATCCCCAGCTGCTGAACGGCACCATCCTCGAGGTCAGCGGTGACGAGAAAACCCCGCTCGGCAAGCGGATTCCCAAGCGTATCTCGTTCGAACTCAACGGCAAAGGGAAGATCGAATTCCGCAATGCAGATCGGTTCCTGGTGGACGTCGAGATGACCGGCGGCACGGTCACCTTCTTCAACCCGGAGACCGGTGCTTCCAAGACCGTCCAGTGTGTCGATCCGGCCACCGTCTTCAGCAAGCCGAAGGTGACGGTGGACCTTCGGAAGTGCTAACCGATCCGCATCCAGGGCCCTGGAATGGGCCCTTTTTTATTTGGTTTACTTTTGCACCTTAGGTGTTATATTCTAATATAACTAAAGGAGAACATCATGGATCCGAAACTTCAAGCTCGCATCGAGAAAATGCATGCCGAAAAAGAGGCACTCTTTCAGAACATCACCTACGGCAACCTCCCGGAGAAGGTTCGTCGCATCATTTTCGAACACGCCTGGGAGGAAGGTCACAGCGGCGGTGCCTCTGAGGTGGAACTGTATTACAATGACCTTACCGAGCTCGTAGAGAAGCTCAGGCCGATGCTGTAACAACGGTTGCTGACCTTGAGTTTACTTTTCAGCACCGACGGTTATATTTTAATATATGGAGGAACATAATATGAAACGAATTTTCTGGGTTCAAGTTTTCTTTTCCGAGCTTTGCACCGATGTGCAGAAGACGGTTATAGATCGGCCGATCATCCGGGAATGGGAAAAGGTTCGACAGTATGCAGTACAGGATCATCTTTTTTGCCACTGTCCACAGGGTCCCATAGCACGGAATGTCTATGAAGGCCTCAAGGGTGATATCTTCCAGGGAAGGGATGACTACCATGACTGGGATGATGACCTTTACCACTATATCGCCCAGGGTGGATTCATTTATGAGGACCCAGGTGATGACGGTGAAATGCAGATCCTTGTGTCTGAGGCCAAGCGGCGTTATCAGATGAATGCCACTGCTCATTATAAGGTGATGGTGGCCGATCTGCGGCGGAAGTTGGATCGGTGTCTTGAAAAAGTGGCAATCAAATAACGGTTTACTTTTTCGGATCTGCTGTTATATTCTAATATCAACCAATCACCAATGAAAGGATCAAGAAAATAATGGATGGCACTTACGTTCTGATGACGATCACCGCTCCGGAAACCGAGCCCCGTTTGAGACTGACCGGTACGGAGCATGAAGTGAAGGCGGCGGCGTTCAAAATCTTCGATGGCGCAATCTCTCACAATGGCACCATCACCGCCGTTGAATCTGAATACGGCTATCGGTACCACATTTCCTACCCCTTCACCGCGGACTTTAAACCGACCCGGGTTGAGCAGGACCTCTTCATTCAGCGAGAGAATTGAGGTTTACTTTTCAGCACCGACAGTTATATTATAATATCAACCACAACTAATAAGAAAGGTTTCGAAAATGAAGAACTTCACCATCATCGCCATCAACTGCAACCTCGAAGAAGACTACCGTGAATACCAGGTCAAGTCGGAAGCGGCCATGTGGAATCAGCTGCGGGCCATCCGCAACAGCCTGGTCGACACCGATCTGAACCGCGGTGCCCGGGTCGAGGTCAAGGACGAGCTCGGCAACCTGTTCAAGGACATCACCTTCCGCCGCAATTCCAAGGGCAAGATCGAAATGCCCAATGCGGTCAAGGAAACCTGCCGCTATACGAAGGTCAAGGCGGCCAAGCTCGCCGCCCAGGCCGAGGCTGAGGCCAAGAAGGCCGCCAAGAGGGCGGCGGGCCGTCGGTACCGGGAGAAGAAAAAGGCTGCAAAGGCCGCTGCGGCCCAGGCCGAGGAGACCAAGTAATATCAGTTCCGCCCGCTGAAGAGGTCCCTGGATGCATTCCAGGGCCTTTTCTTTTTATAGGGAATGAGTTTATTTTTTCATTCAGAAAGTTATATTCTAATATCAACTAATGGAGGACACCATTCAAATGAACACGATCATTCTCACCGATAAAACATTTCGCATCACTGACAATCCTGATACACAGGAGATCAAGGATGAATATGAAGCCGTCCAACATACCTTCGACAATATTGAGGCGATGAAGCAGTTCGTGGAGCAGTCGATCCGCGGCATCGAATCAAACGTGAAGGCAGGTGTTTACAAAGATCTTAAGGTCGGCAATTGGTGCCAGTCCGGTGAATTTCTTATCCGTGATGTTCAGGTGATTGAAGATCTTCCCAGCCGTGTTGAGCAAACTCTCATCACTCACCGTTACGTCGCCCAAGAGAAGATGTTTACTTTGTAAGGTTGAGGGTTATATTACTAATATCAATCAACCGAAGGAAAAGAAATGAAAAAAGAACTTCCAAAAATTGACACAACACTGCTTTGGATCAGTGGAACCGACGAACAGATTACCTACTTCATCAACTTCATTGATGAGGCGCTTAAGAGGGGCCTGGCCGCGCTGACGATGGAAAACAAACTTGAAATTCATTCCGCGTTTCGTACTTTGGTCAAGACGGCCCAGATGGAAATACTTGTTAAGGTGGCAGCGAACTTGAAGGAAATTCAAGAAACAGTCAAATAATTAACGTCCTCCTAAAGGCCGTTTGGTAGGGGTTGTGGTTGGCCCTGATGGAATAGGTGGCATTCGTTCTCCTTAGCTGCCATTCCTCCCAAACGGCCTCTTTCTTTTTAATATATGTAAGCTTTTACTGTACAGAAAACTGATCCATATATTAAAAGTTTACTTTTTGCTCCTGGGTGTTATATTCAAATATAACCAAAGGAGATTAAGATGGATAAGATACTTTATGATCTGGTTACCAATGATCCCAAGTTTTCGGCTTTCAGTCTCGTCACCGATTATGAGGATCGTGAAAAGCTTTTTACCGAAGCCGTCAACATCGCAAAGGACAGCTGGCGTACCGATCTTCCGCAGGTTGACCTTGTCATGGAGTACTACACCCGCCTCGTCAAGCTCTACATTGCGGTTCATCCCAAGAGGGAATTTCAAGAGTTTGTAAAGGATAATTCCAACCTCCTTGACTAAGGTTTACTTTTTCATTCCAAAGGTTATATTATAATATAAACGAAGGGACACCATCGCCGAATCGCCGAGGTTGGCCAATCGAATGCCGCGGATCAGATGGTGGTGGCGGTCTCCGAGTTTAAGGTCCGGTACGAAACTGTTTTGGAAGGTTTCATCCGTATGCCAACAGGCAGAGCAGCCAGCATACAGCTGGTGGTTGGAGGTTCAACTCCTCTCGGGTGGCACTTGTCAAGGGTGAAAGGATGACCACTGAGTAACCGATCTTTCAGAAAGATTTCAGCCGCTTTTACCTGGTCAGTGATTAAGGCAGGACCGTTTTAGGAGCCATTAGATTAGGGTCGCTCCCCCACCTAATTAAGCCGCGGATCCGATCAATCTTCCGGCTTTTTTAGTGTTTACTTTCTAAGAATTCAGGTTATATTTTAATAACAACTGTAGCTTAATTGGCAGAGTATCGCTAGTAGAGTGGCGAGAGTGAAGGTAAGAGTCCTTCCAGTTGTACCATCACCTGTGAGTGGCTCTCATAGGTAGCCGGAGTCGCTCCCGGCATTTTTTATATTATCGGTTTACTTTTTGAATTCTGCTGTTATATTATAATATCGGCAGAAGATTGGATGCCTAGAGGCGCCCAGGTGGCCATCTTCGAGCGGTGAGCAGATCTAGTGTAATGGCTAGCACGCCAGCACGCAGAGGCTGGAGATTAAGGTTCGAGTCCTTATGTCGTTCTAAGCTCACGCCGATTGTTGCAAGGTGCCGGTCCCCCCGGTGGCCAAGTTGCCCTCATCGGTGGCGGAATAGGGGGCCGAGGATTAGATGAGTAGTCCTCGGCCATCTTTCTTTTTATCGGTTTACTTTTTCATTTCAAAGGTTATATTTTAATATATATGACGGTCCACAGAAGGTCCCTGCCGAGTACTGGGTACGCTTGCAAGTCCGTACGAAGGAATAGGTAGGTGCGTCATGGAGCTGGAGCAAGCGGCCCGAATGACGAAAAACCAAAGATGTGACGGGTAGGCTAACAAGCCGAAGTGGAGATCGTCCCTCCTGACCGCCTTCATTTTTATTATGGACACAACTAATTTATCATTGAACATACTTGACCCTGCGAAAGAAGCGGAGAAGAATCTTTATGCCTCTACTTCTTACTTTGTACATAGAGATTTTAACTTTCATCATCTAGAGGCGGATAAAGGCCTGGGAGAGATACTGCTGTATATTCATAATAACCCTTCCACACGTGCCTATAAGATGTTTGAAATGCTTGATTTAGAGCCTATATGCAATACCGAATTTATCACCCTGGCCATTAATGCAAGGCTTATTAAAAGGTATTTAGGGATAAATTCACCCTGGAAGAAGGAACCTAAAGGGTTATATATTACTGACCTCGGCATACAAGTTCTTCGTCAAAACGGTTTACTTCCTTGACTTTCTTGTTATATTTCAATATAACTAAAGGAGATTGAAAAATGAAGAAAACAACTATTGCATTTGGTGCCATTTTTTCCATTCTTATTCTCAGTACCATTTGTACCATTTCCTTAGCAGGTATCAAGCCCGTCACCGGTTTTCAGATCATTCTTGCAGTTCTCGCTGTCATTTTCGAATTTGTCAGCTGCATGTGCGTCATTGCTTTACTAATCCGACCTGATAAAGCTGATTGAGGTTTACTTTTTCATTTTCACTGTTATATTATAATATCAACCGGTGGAACTGCTCCACTCCGGATAAGAGCGGATTCACTGAGGCTAATCGGTAGCTCAGCCGGGAAGAGCACCGCTACGAATAAGGCGGATGTCGATGGTTCAAATCCATCCCGTGGCCCTAGTTGATAGGCAGGTGCACACTGCCGAGAGAAGGTCAGCCTGGGTAGCTCCCAGGCTCTTTTCTTTTTATAATTTTATAGTTTACTTTTTCATTCCTTATGTTATATTAAAATATAAATCAAGGGAAACTGCAGGTTCCCGAGTTGAAATGGTGTAAATACCAATACACAAAACACGTCGGCCGAAGCAAGGTCGAAGTTTCGCGGAGAGGGCATGGCGATCGCGAAGTCATGAATAGGTGCTCCGGGGTTCAACTGATTTATGCGGTTGATATGTTGTAAAAACCTGGATGAGGAACCTACCTCATCAGAAAGCATGGCTGTGATACACGCAGCCGGTTCCGAAGTGATCAAGCAGTTCGGTTATCAACCAACAATTGGAACCAATATGGGTTCGGATGTGCGTCAATAAGTGGAACGGCGGCGGTAAACACGTCCGTAGTATGTAGGGGCAGAGCCTACCATCCGATTAAAGGTGACAAAGTAACGATGCGTCACCACCTATATTGTCCAGATTCTGATTCGTTGCATTAGAGTTTGGACGGTTTCAATGGCCTCAGCTGAGGCCTTTTTTCTTGTTTACTTTTTGCTCCTGGGTGTTATATTATAATATCAACCAAAGGAGATACCAAAATGAAAACCGCGTTCACTCTTCACCTCACTCCTCGGTCCGAGATCAAAATCCGTCGGGACTTTGGAACCGTCAAGCCCGTCAGCCGGGTTCACAAATCCAAGAAGGATTACGACCGCCACGATAAGTCCTGGAAACACTGGAACTGAAAGGAGCCCAATATGAAACGTCTCGACAGCATAGCTGAAAACCTCAACCCAGGATACATCAAGCATCGGTGGGAGTGGGCAGAAAAGGAAGCCAAACGGCTGCTGATGCAGGTGGAGTGTTATCGGATGCAGATGCATCTTGCAGGCTCGTTCTGGACTTGGAACGGTTGCAATCAGCGGTTCCTCTACCAATCCGATCGGTTCTCCAATTTCCTCCCTAAAGATGTTGCCATTGATGCGGTTGCATCCGATCTGCTTGCTGGCAATGAGCCAAGAATGATCTGAGTTTACTTCGCGGCATCGGATGTTATATTCTAATAACAAAAGGAGATTCAAAAATGATTATCGTCGTTCTCATCAATCCCAAGTTTATCCGCCACATCGGCCCTTTCAACTCCCTGGATGAAGCGTACTGCTACGCCGAGGAGATCGTTCACAACATCGAGGAACGGTACAAGGTCCATGAGCTCCGTTTCGCCACACCGGCGGACGGCTGGTGGGAAGCGGACTTCGATCCCCTCCGCTATGATCGCCTCATCCCGGAGACGATTCAGGTGAAGGACCTCACCGCTCCGAACGAACTCGCTGCCTGGTATGCCCCCAAGCGGTGAGTTTACTTCCTGGGCCTGACAGTTATATTCTAATATCAACCAAAGGAAAAACATCATGGCAAAGTACACCGTCATCAAGACTTATGGATGTGACCGCAATGCATTCGGTCCGTTTAACGAACTTTCCGCCGCCAAGGAATTCATCCGTTCAGATGTTGACCACACAATAAAGTACTTCACCGAAGGCATGGGAGACATCGTTGCCAACTTCGATGAACACCATTCCTTTTCCAGCGGCTCCACCCTTTACTTCGACATCACCACCATCGGTCCGCAGCGAATCGACTGGGAGATCTTCAAGCTCATCCGTCCGTCGGAATAAAAGGTTTACTTTTCAGCACCTTCTGTTATATTCTAATATAACGAAAGGAAATTACATCATGTCCTACTTGTCCGCTCTTCAGGCCATCCTCCTCTGCGCCATCATCATCGTTTTCCTCGTCGCTGTGGCTTTCATCCCCACTATTCCAGCGATCCTGGGCATGGTCTGTTCCACGATCCTTACCGTTTCAATTCGGTAAGTTTACTTCCTCAGATCTTCTGTTATATTCTAATATAACTAAAGGAGAACATCATGGCATCGGAATCGAAATACCGCAAGATGGATAAAAAACTTCACTGGGGCACCGCCAAGGAATTTGGAAAGAAGTCCCCGAAGCTGAAGCGGATCGCTTTCTTTACCTCCGCTGATCGTGCTGCTCTGAAGGCGGCGGATCGGAAGGAGGCATTGGAATGAAATGGCAGGTTGAAATTGTCTGCTCCGAGTATAAGGACAAGTCATTGAAAGAGCTTGTCCACCGCCACACTCACATGGAACCTACCGTCTATGATGAGTTTGCGGATGCCTGGGCGGCGGTTGCTGACAAAGCCTTTAACATCCTGCAGTGGGGGCGAAAGGTGGATGAGACCGCATCCATGTACGGCGGCCACGATCATGTGACGGTCAAATATCGGCAGTTTGTATACATCATCCGGTACATCGAAATACAGTGAGTTTACTTTTCAAAAGATTCTGTTATATTATAATATAAATAAAACGAAGCCCATGCCGGGTAATGGATTTTGAGACTTTGTCCATTACTCGGCCCTCTTTTTTACGAGTTTACTTTTCTCTCCACTGAGTTATATTACAATATAATCATAGGAGAACATACATGAAGAACTTCGTCAAAGAATATCTTGAGCAGCCAGGACATTCCCTGGAGACTCTAAAGGATGAACTGGGCATCTCCTCTCGTTGTTACAATGCAAAAGGTGGAGACCTGGTGATTCTGTCATACTCCCAAATCGATTCTCCGAAGACGAACCCAATCGTCCGTATGTGCCGTGGTCTTGTCCTGGAGATGAATACCTGGAACATCGTTTCCTTCCCCTTCTACCGCTTCTACAACTTCGAGGAAGTGCCGGAGGAACGAGTTAAGTTTGACTGGAAGCACTGTTATGCCACGGAGAAGATCGACGGTTCTCTGCTTGAAGTTTTCAACTACAAGGGTGAATGGCTTATCTCTACTCGTTCCACCATCGGCGGCGAGAATGCGGTCAATACTCTGGGAACGACTTTCAATGACATCTTCAATGAAGCCATCAAGCCGTTCTCTCGTGAGCAGTTCTTTGGCAAACTTGCCAACAGCAGAACGTACATCTTTGAGTTAGTTTCTCCCTACAATCAGATCGTGACGCAGTGGGATGAATCGAAGCTGTATCTAATCGGTGGCAGAGAGGTTTCCACCGGGAAGGAGATAAGCTTCTGGAAGCTTTACGGAGATGCCGACGATGAGTTCCGTTCGGTCGTCCGCGTTCCGAACATCATCTCCCTGTACGATGATGCCACTGACGACTTCGTTGGATTCGAGAAGATGAAACTGATGGCGGAAACTGGCAACGCGCAAGATGAAGGCTTCGTTGTGGTGGACTTCGGTTCTCCGACGGAAGATACGCTGTCCTTCCCTCGTGTAAAGGTCAAGAACACCGCCTACGTGGCTCTGCATCATCTCCGTGGTACTCTGGAGAATGGTACGCCGCAGTGGGACAGAATCCTTACTCTGATTTACAATCACGAAGAGGATGAAGTACTTGCCGCTCTGCCTTCTCTGAAGAAGTACTTCGACGATGCGCATGCCAAGTGGAACAAGTTCGTGGAACTGTTCAACGAAGGCCTGGAATGCATCAAGGAAGACCTGGCATCTCCTGAGAAGTTTGCTGCTAACCCGGCTCTGAAGAAGGAGTTTGCAATGAAGGTTCAGAAGACGAAATACACCAACCTTTACTTCTACATGCTGAAGATTGGAGTACAGAACCTGGAGCAGATGATCGAATATCAGATCGGTCATTCTATGGATGCCTTCGGCAAACTTTGGGAGAATTACGTTTCAAAACTTTAAGTTAGAGAGTCCGACTGCTTTTCTGCATAAGAAGCAAAACCCTCCAAAGAAGGTCTGACATCGTCAGGCCTTTTTTGTATTCCACTTTTCATTTCACTTACTTTTCTACACTTTCTTATTCTTGAAGTTTATATAACTGTAATAAGATTTTTTAATTCTTTTCTAGACTATTACACATGTTATAAATAGTTTATTTTCATCTATTAAAAAATTATAGTGAAGTAAGCGTCCGAATACTTTTAATAACTTCCCACACTTTTATATAATTATAATATTCCTTTCGACGAGAAATAGCGAAGTACGCAAATACATTCTATTCAATAAGTTATAGAGAAATAATGATCACATGAAATTCTTGAAAATTAATTAATTTAATAATTATTTTTCAAGTAATAAGAGACCATCTTCCAAGTTATAAGTAGTTCATTTCAATCAACTAGAAAATTATAGTGAAGTAAGCATCCAGGAAATTAAAAATTTTTTTATACTTTTTCGCCAGAAGATTTATTCTTATTACCCATTTTAGTGATTTTTACAACTTACTTTAATTCAATGAGTTAAGTGGAAATTTGGATCGTCCCATATTCTTAAAATTACAATAAAAGTAATAATTATTTTTCAAGTAATAAGAGACTATTATCTAAGTTGCAAGTATATGTAAATGAACTATTAATAAATTATAGTGAAGTTGCTTACCTAAAAATAAAAAAAATAATAATTTTTTCAGGAATTATTAATTAAATTATATTTAATTGACGTGCGTCCGCGGTTTACTTTCTTTAATGTTCTGTTATATTACAATATAACCAAGGAGAAACAAAAATGAAACAGTTTACCATGACCTGCCAAGATTTGAATATAACCCGCAACTTCATGGAGAATGATCTCAAGCTGCTCACCACTCCTCCGGTGTGGGATTCCAGGTGGAACGGAAAACCCATTTGGGATGACGTCAATGCTCTCGGCCAGAATGAAACGTTCACCTTCCACTATAAGGACAAGACGTGGGAAATAACTCGCATTGCGTGATCCGGGTTTACTTTTTGAATTGAGATGTTATATTAAAATATAACTTTGAGGGACATTATAATTGCTCGTATAGTTCAACGAGGTAGAGCGCCCGTGACAAGGTTGGTAAACAACCTTAAGCGGGAGGTTGAAGGTTCAAGTCCTTCTACGAGCTTTATGTTCCTCAAAGTTTACTTTTTGCTCCTGGGTGTTATATTCTAATATAACCAAAGGAGATTCCAATATGAAGAACATGATCACCGACTTCAACGGCCGCCGTACTGAGATCAAGGACGGCGAACTCTATACCGTTATCTACTGCACCCCGGCTCGCCCGCATCATCTCGTGGCTCTTACCGGCCTCTATCACAACCGTCCTGATGATGATTACATTGGCCACGGCGACGGTGCCGGTTACTGCCCCTACAATCAGAAGATTTTCTTCGACAACAATGTCCCCGATGATGGCGATGCCACGAAGCTGATCCGCCGTGTTTACACCGAAAAGGAATGGCAGGAGAAGCTGGACGAAGCGGTTCGCTAATAAATACGGTAAGGTTTACTTTTCAGCACCGACGGTTATATTCTAATATAACCAAAGGAGGTTTCAAATGGAATTGTTCATCACCTACGCGTTCTACACCCTTCTGGCCATCGCTCTCATCCTCACCTGCCTGGGTATCGGCATGATGATCAAAGAGGAACTCTAAAAGCTCTTCGAAAAAAGTGTCAGTTTTTACTTGCTTTGACTCTGAATAACCGCCAGCGGTTTACTTTTTGAATTGTGGTGTTATATTATAATATCAACCACAACCAATGGAGATACTAAAATGAGCCGCTTCTACATTGCCACCACCAGCACTCGTCAGATCATTCCCGCTCTCACCGAAGATGCCGCTCGCATGCTGTTCCTCCTGGCCAACCCTGGTGTCTCCATCGATCTCTGCCTTCGGATGGCCAACAACTAAGGAGTTCAAAGATGTAAATCTAAATTGAAATAAGTTTATTCCAAAGCGGTATCTTTACCGCTTTTTTGATATAAATATATACATATATCAAATTCGGAGTTGAATATGAAAAGTTTAGATAAGTATAATGAACTTTATTTACAGATAATAAAAGAGGATGCATCTGAAGCTGCGCCATCTACTGATGCCTCTGCTGAAACCTCTACTGATGGAAAGATTACCATTAATGTAAAAGGCGTTAGAATTCCAGAAGGTAATGCTGCTAACCTCGCACGTTGGATGAAAGAAGATCATGATGTAGATGCCACATTTGAGATGGGGAATTTCGATTCTAAATGGGAACTTACTGGAACTGTAGAAGGACTTAAAGGTGCTCTTAGAGATGGATGGAGCATGGATAAAGTATTCGCACCAGAGGAAATATTAGATGAAGAAAGTTTAGCCAAACTTGGACTTAATGGTGCAACATCAACAGAAGAAGATGGAGGCGAAGAAGGCAGCGAGGGAGGCGAAGAAGGCCAAGGCGATGGTGAAGAAACTACAGAAGAAGATGAATAATGGATAAGTATACACGAACATATTTGAATATAATTACAGAGGATGAAGGTAAAGGTCCTTTAATAGTAATGGATGATGTAGATGATACAGAGGAACCTCGCTATCTATTGAGAGTTGGCAATAGGTTTGCTTCTAGTCCTCTAACTAAATTGACGACCAATCCAAACTTCGCTGGTGTAGTACATGGAAAGAACGAAGCAGACTTCATTATCAAGTACTATCAGACACAAGGTATTCAAGATATAGAACTGATCCCCTGGGAAGAAAGAGCTAAAGTTTTACAATAATAGAAAAAAAGAAGGCGTCCAATCACGGACACCTTTGTTGTCTAATTGCCTCAGCAGAGGGAGTTCATCCTCGGCTCGACCTTGTATGTCCGAGCCTTCCGATCCACGACGATTCTCAGCATCTCATCCTCTCCGCGGACGGCGAAGTCGATGGTGCGGCGGGGACAGGCAGTCTCCTCATCGGTGGCGCGGAGAAAGGAGTAGATCTCACCGCGGAGAGCGATCCGTGCCTCGGCCTCCGTGGCGTAGAAGTTGATGAGTCCCGTCCCATCCCAGAAGGCACCCCAGACCTTGACGGTGAAGTTCTTGGCGGCATTGGTGTTCTTGATCATGATGGAATCCTTTCAGTTGGATTGTGTATTAGATTGTATTAGAATATAACTGAAAGTCAAATAAAGTAAACTGAAATAATATAGTAAAGATTGATATATTATTCCTGCCTACTATACATACTACTTCTATTTATCCGAAAGAAGAAGATGCCTACTGACCTTATAGATCGATTGAATAGATGTATGGATGTAGATGTTGAAGAGGCCTTAGACCTACTATACCTACTTCAACAGGTCCTTCATGATGACCTTCCCCTTACTGTTCAGACGGAAGCTGATCTTTTTGTAAAGGGGTTGGAATCGCGTTCCATTCGGAAGGGTACGGAACTCGGCTTCGGTGATGACAGCCTCCACACCGTTCTTCAGTTCTTCCTCGGTCAGATAGTCTCGTTCTCTGCGGAGGATGTTCCACATATCAGTCTTGTTCTCCGCAATGTAGTCCGATCCGCAGAGATGCCCAGCTCCCAGGCGTACGTTCTTGATGATAGAGATGTTGTATCTCATAATAGTCTCCTTCTATATTATAATATAACAGATGAACTGTGGAAGTAAACCATCTATAGATCTAGTTCTAGTTAGTTCTGTTGGTAGACCATACTGATCGGTACGTCTATAGTTAGTAGAGTTACGCCTGGGCGGTAGTTGATTCTAGTCTAGATAGATATGAACTATAGTAGATGGTAGTAAGGTAGTTAGGGAACTACTATAGTTGTGGCAGAACTCTACGTAAGTCCACATGTGGCGTGCGCGTATCAATGAGTTGCGACTTTTTCTTGATGGTTCTTGAGGTGTTGAAAAATGTTGAAGGAAAATTCTAAGGTGTAGAAAAATCGATGAGAAAAAATTCGCGCGCGAAAAAATTCTTGAAAAAGAGCACCGTGTGAAAAATGTGCAACTATGAAATTGTATGGTCTAGAGTAACTAGGCTATCCGGAAAACCCGGAAAGCCTGCGCTTAAGTGATTTCCTAGAATTCTCTATAGAAATTTTTGAATATATGAATTTAAAAAAATTTTTTTATATTTGTGTTTATCTAAAATTCTATGGAAATTTTTATATGTGAATTTTAAAAAATTTTTTTATATTTGTGTTTATCAAATTTTTCCATAGAAATTTTTATATTTGTATTTTACTAGTGAATTTCAAAATTTTTTCCAGAATATTTTTTTCTAAAAATTTTTTCTAGAAATTTTTTTTACCAGTTTACTTTATATATTATTTAGTTATATTACCTAATATAAAAGGTGGTTCCTTTTAGCATAGCGGATTTTATGACAGTTGCCGCGAATAAAATTAAAGAGGTCCCTCTCATTGGAGTATAATAGAGGCTAAACTTGTTACTACCCTGGTTACATTTTTACATTTAAGAAAATGCCTTTTGGTGATTGACCTTTGTGGAAAAAAAGTTAATTAGGCTATAAGATCGTTAGCCTGTTGAAAAGTCATAGATTAAGAAGTAGAAATACTGACAGTTCCATATTGATTGGCTTGACGAAGACTCACCATCATCGATCATTTTTATTTTATATAAAGGAATAAATTAAATATGGACAAAATTTATACTATTATACATTATCGTAATGGTTTTGAGGAAGCAACTGAAAAAGGAACTTTTGAAGATTTGCTTCATAAACATCAAGTTGATATTAATTATGTTCAACAGGATAAAGTTACTAATATTAATAAGCTTGTTAAAATTATGAATATAGCGTTAACTCGCATTGGATTGTATCGCGAACATTATCATCTAGTTTAATTCAAATAAATAATTTTAATTACATTAAGATTATTTTTTATGATTAGTGCAGAAGAACTTTCTAAATTATATTATAAGACATATCCTGATTTTTTGCATGATAAATTAATTAAACAAACTACTGAAATTGAGGAACGTTTGGAAAAGGAATTGAAAGAGGCATTTCCTGATCAATTCTTGAATTTTTATATTACATTATCATCGGCAGATTTAAATATTTGGTGGGATAGAGAAGGTACACGTTTGATTGATAAACTTAAATCTTTAAATTATAAAATTCATTCATCTAAAGAAAGGCGAAATGATGAAGATATTGTTATTTTGAATATATCCTGGGAATGATTTTTAGGCGGATTTGAAAATCCGCCTTTTTGATATGTTTACAAAAAGAAATAATAAGTTATTTTATTAAAATATAGAAAGGAAAATATAAATGAAATATGCAATAATTTTAACATATTTAGCAATGTTTATTGATTGTTTTATTTTCATAAGTAGTTTAAGTACACCAGTTTTAGATAAACCTGTAATAATTACTCCTAATGAACAAAAATCTTTAAAGATAACATCTCATATATTATTAGGTGTAAATGTTGTTGGCTTAATTGCATTAGTGTTAGCATCTTAATTTTTAATTTAAAGAAAGGAAATATAATCATGGCTACTGAAAAGATGATGAGTGTTGAACAGGCAAATCAGGAACGTTGGAAGTTTTTGTTTAAGATGTGTGGTGGAGAGCAAAATCGTGAGCCACTTCGTCAGTTTTTTAAGTCTCATAATGTAACTTTTGATGAACTTCCTCCGAATAAGTTTGTTTGTGAGGGATCTCCTGCTTTAATGTTCAATAAAGAATTAGAACAATATGGAATGTCTCAAGATTGGACATCAATGTGATGTGAAAATGAGCAGAAAAACTTTAAAGAATTTATTTACTCCACGAGAAGATTCCTTTTTAGAAAAACTTCAAGTGGAGTTTGAGTATAGAATACTTGATCCATTAAGAGATTGGGTTTATCCAGGATATAAGCTTCGTAATCTTTTATTTAATAGATATGATTTAGTTCGTTTGAAGCAACTTTCTAAGACTGAATATTGTAGTATTGATGAGAGGATGTTTCAAGCGAATATGGAACTTATTGTTCAGTTTATAGAAAAGGAGAGACCTGAAGAATTTGTTGTTTGGTATGGTGATGAAGGCCCAAAATATGGAGTCAACAATGAAAATATATTATATCCTGAATTAAAGGGGAAGTATATTCTTGATATTATAAAGGATATTTACAATTTTTATAAAAAGGATTTACTGGTACTTGAGGATGATTATACATATCTTCTTCGTACTTGGAGTGATTTTGTTTTTGTACCACAACATTATGAAAAGCCTTGTGAAGATGATCCATCAATGGTTGAAATTTGTTCCATACCTTGGAATGAAATGAAATTTGATGATGAAGAATTGAATAAATTAAATAAAGATATTTTATTGAAATATTTAAAAAATATTGATGAAATTAAAGAAGAAAATAAGTTGCATGATGTAATGAATGAATTGTCAACCATGATTCATAATAAAAAACAATATTATTTACATCTTTGTATTGAAGTTCGTAACCATCTTTGGACATAAATTAATAATAAATAATAACAAACATCAAATTCACATGTTCAAATTATGAATACTGATTTTAATAAAACATTTAAAAATATTATTGCAGAGGAAATGAAGCGTCAATCTGATTCTGCAAAAAAATTAAAAGAATATAAAGAATTACATAAAGAACAAGGATTACTTACAGAACAGATAATTACTGAAGGTTTTTGGAAAGGTGTTGGTAATTTTTTTAGACATCCTACAAAAAAAGGTAAAAGAAAAGAAATGGTAAATACATTTAATAATTTTACCTCGTCAAATGGTTTTTCTAATAGAAGAGATAAAATTGCCAATCCTCATGGAAATCATAATATTTTTTGGAAAAAATATAATGATGAAGATAATTCAATAGTTCAAATTTTCCGTTCTCCAAAATTTATGAAAAATCCTGAAGCACAGGAAATGAATGTTCAAGTATCATTATTTCAAGATGGTGCCAAGTCTGATTCAGGAACGTTTAAAATTAAACCTTCAACAAGTCAACAAGAAGTTGGTAAAATGATTCAGGATGTTCTTAATGATATTGGTGGAGAAGCTTTAAGAATTAGTGAAGCTGGATATACTACAACTCATACTGAAGAAGGTTCTTCGGCGAAATCTGAGGCAAGAAAAATGAGATATAAATCAAGTGGTAATGAACACCGTTCTGAAGCTGAACAAGCACGTCAGGAGACCGACGCTGCCAGAAATTCTCAGCAGTCTCAACTTGAAAAAGCTGAAGTTCCATTAAGAGGACGTTTATGGAAAATTAATGATAAAGGTAATTTATTAAAATCTGAAGATGATAAATGGGTTGAATATGATGAAGATAAATTAGAAGTTTCATCTAAGATGCAAAATTGGTTTGAATCAGGTGATAAAAATGCAGTAGCTGCTGAAAAGGCATTTTATTCAGATGAAGCTAAAAAGAGAAGAGAAAATGCAGCAAGTGAAACTCCAAAACCTGCTGAAGCTCCAAAACCTCCAAAACCCGCTGAAGCATCAAAACCAGTCGAAACCCCAAAACCTACTGAACAACGTACTGAAACTCCAAAACCTATAGAAAAACCTGAAGAAAGGAAAGTTGAAACTCCAAAACCTGCTGAAGCTCCAAAACCTGCTGAAAAAAAAGGTGATGCCGCCCCGGCAGGTGAACGGGAGTAAATAGTGGTATAATTAAATCATCAGATGGGAATGATTTATTAAAATGGAAAATTGCTGATTATGGATTTTTAGTAGTTGAAGCAGATAAATTTGATGGTAACGGTAGAAGAAGACTGAGACTTTGGAGATCTCCAAATGAGGATGATAAAAAATTAATTATGCAAGATCCTATGGCAAAAAAGGCTTATGAAGAATCATTAAAAACACAGAAATAAATTTTATAGTTTACAAACTTATTCAAGCTGTTATATTAATAATATAGCAGCTTTTTTAGTATAAAGATAATTGAAAGGAATTTATTATGGGAACATATCAATTGAAACATCGAGTAATAACTTCTGAAAGTTCTACATTAGATATTCATGAAGAACCAAATCTTGATGCTGCTAAATTATTTGTAGATCAATGTTTTTTAGGACAAAAACAAAATGAAAGTCAAGGCGCAGTAATTATTGCTGAAGAAGTTTTTCCATTTAAAATTAATCGTAGAAAGTATACAATTACTCTTGATGGCTGGTATAAAATACATATAAAGAATAAAGAAGAATATCGTTCTCATGATATTTATAGAAAAGCATGGCGTATTGTTGAAAAAAATGGAAAAGAATTTATTCATTATTGGATAATTTCAGAAACGAGGCGCTAAAATGGATAATGAAAAAAATCCTTTGGATATTTATGGGTATGTTTTTTTATTCTTTTTATCTATTTTTGTCATTGCATATTTTATTTTTATTAATTATGTAGTTGAACATCATTTAATATAAT